>Ga0247727_10011424_pt1 | contig 15505 bp, 17 predicted proteins | sample WisWelCaveWW1625_FD_202498 | JGI IMG/M metagenome (GOLD analysis project Ga0247727, IMG submission 202498) | Biofilm microbial communities from Wishing Well Cave, Virginia, United States - WW16-25 | ecosystem: Environmental > Aquatic > Deep subsurface > Groundwater > Cave microbial mat | place...
GAGTCGAGGTGCCCGCGCGTCACCGGTCCGCCTGGTCCCGGCTCACCACATCAGGCCGGCGTCGCGCGGGTCCCAGCGCTCGGCCAGCAGGGTGACCTTGACGGGGTGCTCGACGACCGATTCCGCTTGCTCCTGCACCTGCGCGATCATCGAGCCCGCGTACGGGCAGAACGGCGTCGTCAGGATCATCTTGATCTCCGACTCCGTGGTGCCGAGGATGATCTGCTTGATGAGCGCCAGCTCGACGACATTCATCCCGATCTCCGGGTCGACGACCGCGCGAAGCGCGTCTAGGACGGCGAGCTCGGTCGCGCGGCGCTCGGCATCGAAAGCCGGCGCCGCACGCGGCGTCGCGGGTGCCGTTCGGTCTGCCGTGTCGGTCATCGGCGGCGAAGCGTACCACCGTCCCTCGGACGGTCCCTTCCGGCACGTGCCGAGCCTGCGGCCGCGGGCGGACAGCGCACGCTCGCCGGCTGTCAGCCCCCCAGCTCGCCGGCGGTCAACCCGCCCGTTCGACGACGATGCCCGGCAGCCGGTAGCGGTCCGGCAGACGCGCCGCCTGCTCAGCTGTGTAGCCCGGCCCGACGAGCGAGCCGTCCGGCTCGAAGAACTCCTCGTAGCGGTCGCGATGGTCGGCGGCATATGCGAACGCGGCCGCGATCCCGGTGATCCGCAGCTCCGGGTGGTCCTTGAGGATCTCCGCCACCGAGTGACCGTCGCGGCGCATCTCGAGCAGCTGCCGAACGGTCAGCCGTGAGCCGTAGCAGAACGGCTCGCCATTCATCACGAGTGGATCGGCGGCGACCCACTTGATCGTCATCGGCTCAGGCGCCCTTGTAGAGGAACGCCGCAACAGGGTTCCGCTTCCGGGCATCGCCGGCCAGTCGGCGGTGGCGACGGTAGGCGGCGGTCGCGCCGTCGACCGCCCGATCGACCGCCGGCGCCGCGGCCGGCTCGACGCTCGCCCGGACGAGCCGCCGCACCGCCGAGGCGACGCTGACGAGGTCGTCGACGGGCACCCCGCGCTTGCGATACATCGGCACCGTCGCCTCGCACCACGAGATGAACGCGCCCTCCTCCCCGATCTCGAGCGCCGCCGCCAGCTGATCGAGGAACGTGCCGATGTCGCGCAGGAGGCGTCGCAACGCGATCTCGTCATAGCGCTCGCGCAGCGTGGGATCGGCGGCGACGACGTCCTCCAGGGCGCGACCGGCGAGTCGCTCGCGGGCGCTCCGGACCGCCGCCGCGGCGCCAGGATGACCCGTCTTCGGATCAGGCGGGGGGAGACCCAGGCTGGGGTGGCTCACGAGCGCGAAGTCTATACGATGGCATCGTGAGCGAACCCAGGCCGCCCCAGAGCGGCCGTCCGCGGCGACTCGACCGCGCCCCCGGCGAACGCTTCGCCGCGGGCCCCCGGGCGAGTGCCCCGACGTCGTCCGACGCGGCGCCGTCGGCGGGCCGGCGCGATACCGCGATCGCCGTCGCGGCCGCGGTCATCGCAGCCGGCGCGATCGTCATCCTCGTCGGCTCGCTCGGGACGATGACCGGGCTGCTGTTCGCCGCCGGCGTCAGCGGCTTCGTCATCGGGGCCCGCGTCCCGATGCGGCCCGCGCTGGTGCTTACTCTCGGAGCCGTGATCGCGGGCGACCTCGGCACCTGGCTCGTCGCACGAAGCGAGGGCGGTGTCCTCGGGATCGGCGACTACCTCTTCGCGACGTTCGGGCCGTATCTCACCGGCCAACTCGCCATCGGCGCGCTCAGCGCCTGGTGGGCGGCGCGCCGGGCGGCGGCGATCCGCGGCGGCGAGGCACGCCGGGGTTGACCGCTGACCTCTCGTTCCGGCGACCCACCGAGGACGACTACCCGGGCATCGCGTCGGTCGTCGACGAGTGGTGGGGCGGCCGGCGGATCCACGACCTCCTGCCGCGGCTGTGGTTCCAGCACTTCAGCGGCACGTCGTGGCTGGCCGAGGACGCGACCGGCCGGCTCGTCGGGTTCCTCGTCGGCTTCCTGTCGCCGGACCACCCGGAAACCGCCTACTGCCACCTGATCGCCGCCGATCCGAATCGGCGGTCGCGAGGCCTCGGCCGGGCGCTCTACGAACGCTTCTTCGAGGACGTCGCGGCGCGTGGTGCCAGGCGCGTCGTGGCGATCACGTGGCCCGGCAACCGGGCGTCCGTCGCATTCCATCGCGCGATGGGCTTCCTGCCAGCCGACGGGCCGGGGACGCAGCGGCTGTACGGCACGCCCGCCTACCCCGGTTACGACTACGGCCTCGAGGACCGCGTCGTCTTCAGCCGGGAGCTCGAGGCGGGACGCTCCGGCTGATCGGTCGCCTGGCGGATCAGGGCCTCTGTCCGACGCCGCCGGTTTCGCCGCGGAACGGCATCCCCTGGCGCTCGACGGCGTTGAGGCTCATCCGCAGCACGGCGCCCTTGGCCGCCACCACCGAACGGACGTAGGCCGCCTCCTCGTCCGACGTCATCGGCCGGCCCCGCACGACATCCGTTGCCCGGCCGACGCCGAGCCAGGCGAGGTGGTAGCGGTCCATGTTCCCCCAGGCGGCGGACAGCAGGTCGTCCGACAGCTGGAGCCACGTCCGCAGGCCGCCGAGGGACGGCGTCGCGAGCAGCCGGTCACCCTCGTCGACGAGCTGGCGGGTGCGCGAGATGAGCTCCTTCCGCGTCACCGCGCCGACCCGATGAAGGCTTCGCGGTCCGCCCGGGCGCGTCGGGTCCAGGGACCCGGAAGCCCGTCGCCGATCGGGCGCCCGTCGAACCTCGTGACCGGCAGGACGCCCGCCACGCTCGAGCACAGGAAGGCCTCGCGCGCCTCGGCCAGGTCGCGGGTCGTCAGCCAGCCCTCGACCGGCGCCAGTCCGACGCGGCGCGCCCAGCCGAGCAGCCAGCCGCGCGTCGTGCCCGGCAGGATCGCGCACTCGAGCGCCGGCGTGGCCAGCTCCGGGCGCCCGTCGACGTCCCGGACGAGGAACACGTTCGCGCTCGTCGCTTCCGACAGGAAGCCGTCCGTCGTCAGGAACAGCGCATCGTCGGCGCCCTCGCGGCGCGCCTCCAGGCGAGCGTAGACGTAGTCAGCCCGGGACGTCGTCTTCAGCGCCGCGAGCGGGTTCTCCGGATCGCGCCGGACGGCGCTCGAGACGAGGTGGAGGCCTCGCTCGAGATGACCGACCGGCGCCGGCGCCACCGGCCAGGCCTGGACGGCGACCGTCGCCGCGGCATGCTCGTCCGGCGGCAGCAGACCCCGACCGTGGTACGGGCCGCGGCTCACGGTGATCCGGATCGCGGCGTCGGCATCCGGTCCGGCGAGGTCCTCCGCCGCGAGCAGGTCGGCGATCCCCGCGGCGAGGAGCGCCTCGAGGTCGGCCGGCAGGCCGATGGCGAGCCCGTCGGCGGATCGCCGCAGGCGGGCGAGGTGCTCGCGCAGCTCGGCCGGCCGGCCGGCCCGCGCGCGAAGCGTCTCGAACACGCCGTCGCCGAGCTGGAAGCCGCGGTCGAAGACGCTCAGGTGCGCGCCCTCGGCCGGCCGGACGGCGCCGTCCACCCAGACGTGCCGCGGCGGCGCGGCCGGGCTGCCGGGAGGGCGCTCGTGGGTCGTCATCGTCGGCCGATGATAGGGCGGCGGCGATCGAGCGCCAGAGGGTGTGGGACCCCGACCCTGCGCCGGCAGGACCATGGGTCGAGGCGCCGGCTATGCCGAGGGGCCGTAGCCCAGCACGCGGACCGAGCCGCCCTTGCCCCTGATCTGGAGGTCCGTCCAGGTGGAGTTGTTCGTGTCGTCCGTCTCGATGAACCAGTGCTGCGGGTCGGCGGTGGCCCAGAGTCGGTAGCGGCCGGCGGCCAGGCCGGTGATGTCGACCCACTGGTAGGCCAGGTTCCAGAAGTAGGTGTCGCCCCAGCCCACCGAGAGGCCCATCGTCAGCGACAGACTCGACGACGCGCCGCAGTTCGTATACACAGGCGATGCAGGCGCACCCGGCAGCGCCAGGTCATGCCTCGTGTTGTCGAAGAAGCAGAAGCCGGTCTTCGCGCCCGTCCCAACGAGGACCCCGTTATCGAGCCGATCGAGCTCGTACTCCTCGAGACCGATGACGTGAAAATGGTTGTGGCCGTCGCCCGACCAGCCCAGCTCGACCTGTGTCGACTGGAGGCTGCAGGTCGAGCCGTCGTACAGGCACTGGCGGCCGGTCATCGTGGGGTCGGCGGTGCTCGCGCGGCTGGCCTGCACCTCGAACGGGCCGCCCCCCACGTTGACGATGATCGTCGTGAAGCGCAGCAGTCGCCGCCCGTCGGACGTGCTCTCGATCTTGAAGTCCCGGAGCCGCGCCATGCCCAGGTCGGGGTGGTGCGTAGCCGTTGCGATGGCCGACGACGGCGAGGCAGCGGCGACCATCAGCGCGAGGGCGAGGGCGGGCACGAACGGGCGGAGCGTACGCATGCGGTAAGCCTAGCGGTCCGTGGCCCCGGCGCTCAAGCTCCTAGACGATGTGCGCAGCTCCGCGCAGTACGTGCGAGGACCCGACGGGTGGCGGATCATCCGGCCTCGAACGCGCCGATCGCGCGGAGCGGGCCGCGCGCCTTGGCGACCGTCTCGTCCCACTCCGCGGCCGGGTCGCTGCCCCAGGTGATGCCGCCGCCGACGTGGAGCGACAGGCGCTGGCCGTCGGCGACGAACGTCCGGATGAGGATGCTCGTCCGCATCGCGCCGTCCGGCGAGAACCATCCGGCGGCCCCCGTGTACGGGCCACGCCGCACCGGCTCGAGCGCCTCGATGATCTCCATCGCCCTGATCTTCGGGGCGCCGGTGACCGAACCGCCGGGGAACGCTGCACGGAGGAGGTCGAACGCGTCGCGGCCTGGCGCGAGGCGCCCGGTGATCGTCGTCACGAGGTGCTGGACGGCCTCGGTCCGCTCGAGACGGCAGAGGCGCGGGACGCGGACCGTCCCGGGATTGCAGGCCCGGCCGAGGTCGTTGCGCAGGACGTCGACGATCATCACGTTCTCGGCGCGGTCCTTGACCGAGCACAGCAGCTCGCGCGCGAGAGTGCGGTCCTCGGCACGGTCGCGGCCGCGCGGGCGGGTGCCCTTGATCGGGTCGGTCGTCACCTGCCCGTCGCCGTCGATCGACAGGAATGGCTCGGGCGAGGCGGACACGATCGCGCGCAGCGTGCCGCTCGCGGGATCCGGCCCGAGGTCGAGGAAGGCCGCGAACAGCGCCGGGTCGCCGGCGCGCAGAGCCCCGTACAGCGGCCACGGATCGGCGTCGAACGGCGTCGCGAGCCGTCGCGCCAGGTTCGCCTGGTAGATCTCGCCGCGGGCGATCGCGTCACGGACGAGGCGGACGCCGGCCTCGTAGGCGCCCCGAGCGAGCCCGGAGCGGAAGGCGAGCCGCGGGACCGGCGGCGTATCGTGGGCTGGACCGGCGTGCAGCCGCTCGCGGACGATCGCGAGCCGGCGATCGAGGGTCATTACATCACCGTCGATCGCACGGCCGCCGAGCCAGGCGCGGCCGCGCCGGTGGTCAAAAGCGACGACCCAGTCGTGAAGCGCGAGCCGGAGAAGCGGCAGGGCCTGATCGATCGAGGCCAGCTCGGGCATGCGCTCGAGACGGCGCCCAAGGTCGTACGACAGGAAGCCGATGAGGCCACCGATGAACGGCGGCGCGTCGCTCGGCGCGATACCTACCGGGCTCGCCCGATCCATCCGGGCGAGCGCCAGGCGAGCGACGGCGAACACATCCCGGTCGTTACCGGGCGAATCGACGACGGCCGGCGGGTCCGCCGAAAGGTACGACCAGCGCGCGTTCCGTCCCGGCCGTGCGCTCTCGAGGAGCGCGAGCCCGGGCAGGTCACGGAACGCCTCGGCCGCCTCGGCCGGCGCCACACCGGCGAGGGACTCGAGTGGTTCGAGGCGGACCGTGGCGGGACGGCTTCGGACGAGCGTCACGCCGCCGATGATAGGCGGCGCTGTGCGTGGCCTCTGCAGTCGCCGATCAGCCGTCGCCGCTCGGCCGGTCGCGGCGGCTGAACGAGCGGAGCGCCTCCAGGCAGGCGGCCGCCTGGCGCTGCGCCTGGCGGACGATCCACGGATCCATCCGCGCCGAGTCCTCGACGACGACCGCGGCGCCGGCCGGCCCGGTCTCGACGACGAACCCTGTCGTCGTCCGGAAGTCGGCGCCCCAGTTTGCGGCGACCTGGAGGACGACGTCCGCCACGACGCGCTCCGGGAACAGCCAGTCGAGGTGGTTGGCGTCCAGGCGGGCTGCGACATCGGCGATCCGGACGGGCTCCCCGCGCGGGATGCGGGCGAGCAAGCAGATGACCCGCAGCGCGGTGAACGGGTCGCCCGATTCGGCCACCACCGGCGGCGTGAGCGACGGCTCCGGCAGGCCCGGCGGGGCGGCGCGCAGCGGCCCGAGGCCGATCGCGGCGGAAAGGTCCGTCATCGAGTCCGGGAGCCTAACACGCGGCCTAGAATGCGGCGGTGCCATAGGGAGTGAGGTGGGTCCGTTGGCCGTGACGATCCGCAAGTGGGTGACGTTCGAGGAAGAGATCCTGTCCGAGGGTGGGGCGGCGCTCGCGCGGCCGCTGCGGCGGGTCGCGGTGGCGGTCGTCTGCAGCAACCCGTACGCCGGCGCGCGCTCGGAGGATCTGTCCGAGCTCATCGACCTCGGCGAGATGCTCGGCGATGAGCTGACGCGGCGCTGCCAGGAGGCGCTCGGCACGCCGGTCGAGGCGTACGGCAAGGGCGGCATCGTCGGCGAGCGCGGCGAGCTCGAACACATCGCGGCGGTGCTCCATCCGAAGTTCGGGGCGCCGGTCCGGTCGCGCGTCGGCGGCGTTTCGATCCTGCCCTCGGTGAAGAAGCGGGCGGCGATGGGCGCCACCCTCGACATCCCGATCCACCACGTGAAGGCGATGCTCGTCCGCTCCCACTTCGACGCCGTCGAGATCCGCGTCGCGGATGCCCCGATGGCCGACGAGCTGCTGCTCGCCCTCGCGGTGTCCGACGGCGGGCGGCCGCACGCGAGGGTCGGCGGCTGGCGTGTCGAGGACATCGTCGGCGAAGACGGCCTTCGCTAGGTCGAGGGCAGAGCGTTGCGGGTCCTCATCCGGAACATCGGCGAGATCGTCTCGGGCGACCTCGCAGCGCCGCTCCTCGACGCCGATTCGATCGTGGTCGCGGACGGCCGGATCGAGGCCGTCGGCCGTGGGCTGGAGGTCGCGGCGGACCAGGTCGTCGACGCGCACGGCAGCACGGCGATCCCGGGCCTCATCGATTCGCATGCCCATCCGGTGTTCGGCGATTTCACGCCGCGCCAGCGGACGGTGGACTTCATCGAGTCGAGCCTCCACGGCGGCGTCACGACGATGATCTCGGCGGGCGAGGTCCACCTGCCCGGCCGGCCGAAGGACATCGTCGGCCTGAAGGCGCTCGCGATCGTCGCCTCGCGGAGCTACGCCAACGCGCGCCCGGCCGGCGTGAAGGTCCACGCCGGGGCGCCGATCCTCGAGCTTGGCATGGAGGAGCACGATTTCGCCGACCTGGCGGCAGCCGGCGTCCGGCTCGTCGGTGAGATCGGGCTCGGCTCGGTGAGGACGGGCGCCCAGGCCGCGCCGATGGTCGTCTGGGCGAAGCGGCACGGCATGACCGTGACGTTCCACACCGGCGGTCCGTCGATCGCCGGATCCAGCGCGGTCGGTGCGGACGATGTGCTCGAGGCGGCGCCGCACATCGTCGGCCACATCAACGGCGGCACGACGTCGCTGCCGGACCGGGACGTCGAGCGCCTCGTTGCGAGCTCGATGGCGCTCGAGATCGTCCACTGCGGGAACCCGCGGACGGCGATCCTGGCGGCCCGCCTGGCGTCCGAGTCGGGAGCGCTCGCGCGGGTCATCATCGGCAACGATGCGCCGTCGGGCACGGGCGTCATCCCATTGGGCATCCTGCGCGTGCTCGCCCACCTTGCGTCGCTCGGCGGGATCGCGCCGGAGGCCGCCGTCTGCCTGGCGACCGGGAACACGGCCCGGATCCACGGTCTCGACGTCGGCGTCATCGCGCCGGGCCGCGCCGCGGACCTGTGCCTCATCGACGCGCCGATCGGGTCCGCCGCATCGACCGCCCTCGCGGCGCTCACGATCGGCGATCTGCCGGGTGTCTCGATGGTCATCATCGACGGCGCGGTCCGCATCGGCCGCAGTCGGAACACCGCGCCCGCTGCCCGGGCCGCCGAGATCGTCACCGGGCCGCCGCTCGCCGCGGCCGGCCACTGAACGTGCGCTACGGGCTCCGTCTGCCGAGCTTCGCGCTGGGGCCCGGGACGGCGTCGCTGGCCGAGATGGGCGCCTACCTGCGGCGAGCGGAGGACCTCGGCTTCGAGACGGCGATGGCGATCGACCACCTGCTCATCGCGCCGCCGGCCTACCGCGTCACGTGGCTGGAGCCGGTCGCGATGCTCAGCGCCCTCGCCGGCGTCACCCGGACGATCCGGCTCGGCACGATGGTCCTCGTCCTGCCGTTCCGCGACCCCGTGGCGTTCGCGAAGGAATGGGCCACGTTCGACGTGCTGTCGGGCGGCCGGTCCATCCTCGGCGTCGGCGTCGGCTGGCAGCCCGACGAGTTCGCCGCCCTCCGGATCCCGTACCGCGAACGCGGCCGCCGGATGAACGAGATGCTGGAGGCCGTCACCGCGCTGTGGACCGACGACGACGTCAGCTACGCCGGCACGTTCTACAGATTCGAGCGGGTGACCATTGAGCCAAAGCCGGCCCAACGACCCCATCCGCCGATCTGGATCGGCGGCGGGACCCAGCCGTCTGAGCGGATCTACGGTCAGGGGGTGGACACGATCGCGCCGGTCCTGCGCCGGATCGCCCGCTACGCGACGACCTGGGTGCCGCACTCGTCGGCGACCGCGGAGATGGTCGCCGGGGACTGGGACGCGATCCGCGGCTTCATGGTCGAGCTCGGTAGGCAGCCCGACGAGATGTCACGCGTCTACTCGAACTTCGTCCACGTGCTCCGGCCCGGCGAGCGGCCCGAGTCGGCCGCCCGCGCGTTCTCCGTCTACTCGGGCATGGACCTCGACTACTGGCGCACCTACTACCTGCTCGGCGAGGCGGAGGAGGTGGCGGAGCGGATCCGCGCCAAGGTCGACGCGCTCGGCGGGGTCGACCACCTCATCCTCAATCCGCTCGACTGGGATCCGGCCAACCTGGAGGTCCTGGCGGAGCGGGTCCTGCCGCTCGTCGCCGCGTAGGCGGACCGCGGATGGCCGGCTACCTGCGCCCGAGAGACCTGACCGAGGCGCTGGCGGCCCTCGCCGAGGGCCCGCGGGTCGTCGTCGCCGGGGCGACCGACCATTACCCGGCCCGCGTCGGCCGGCTGCCGGACGAGGAGATCCTCGACGTCACCGCGATCGCCGGACTGCGCGCCATCGAGCCCACTGACGGCGGTTGGCGGATCGGCGCGCTCACGACCTGGACGGACCTCGTCGAGACGCCGCTGCCACCGGCCTTCGACGGCCTCCGGCGAGCCGCCCGCGCCGTCGGCGGACTCCAGATCCAGAACCGAGCCACCCTCGCCGGGAACGTTTGCAACGCCTCCCCGGCGGCCGACGGGATCCCGAACCTCCTGGCGCTCGACGCGGCGGTCGAGCTCGCCTCGGTCCGCGGCGTCCGAGAGGTGCCGGTCGGAGCGTTCGTCACCGGCAACCGGCGGACGGTCCGCGAGCCGGACGAGCTGGTGACCGCGATCCTCGTCCCGGCGGCGGCCGGCGATGCGCGGTCGACGTTCCGGAAGCTCGGGGCGCGCAGCTACCTCGTGATCTCGATCGCGATGGTCGCCGCGGTCGTGGAGCTGGAGACACAAGGCGGCGCACCCAGGGTCGCGGCGGCGCGCATCGCCGTCGGGGCGTGCTCGGTCGTCGCGCGGCGGCTGGCGGCACTGGAGTCGGAGCTCGCCGGGCGGCCGCTGGACCGGGCCCTGGCGGACGTCGTCCGGCCCGAGCACCTGGCCGGTCTGACGCCGATCGACGACATCCGGGGCACGGCCGAGTACCGCCGTGATGCCGCCGGCATCCTCATCCGACGGGCGCTCCGCGAGCTGGCCGCATGACGCTGCCGTCGCCGGTCGCGTTCACCCTCAACGGGCGCTCCGTGTCCGTGCGGGCCGACCCGATGCGCCGGCTGGCGACCGTTCTGCGCGACGACCTCGGTCTGACCGGCACGAAGATCGGCTGCGACGCCGGCGACTGCGGCGCATGCACCGTCAGGATCGACGGCCGACAGGCGTGCGCCTGCCTCGTCCCCCTCGCGCAGGTCGCGGGCGGCGACGTGGCGACGGTCGAGGGCCTCGCCCGCGACGGCCGCCCGAGCGCGCTCCAGGCCTCGTTCCTCGACGGCGCGGCGCAGTGCGGGATCTGCACGCCGGGCATGCTCATGGCGGCGACTGACGTGCTCGCCCGCGCACCGGCGCCCACCGACGCGGAGATGCTCGACGGCCTCGGCGGCGTCCTCTGCCGCTGCACCGGCTACCGGAAGATCATCGAGGCCGTCGAGGGGGTCGCACGGCACTCGCCCGCACGCGGCTGGCCCGCGGAACCGCGCGTCGGCGCCGCGGTCGGCGCGCGCATCGCGAAGGTCGACGGGCTCGGGCGAGTCACGGGCGCCGAACGGTTCGGTGCCGACGAGGTGCCGCAGGGCTGCCTCTTCCTGCGGGCCGTGCGGTCGCCACACGCGAGCGCGCGCTTCACCGTCGGCGACATGCGGCCGCTCCACGCGGCGCACCCGGGGCTCGTGCGGGTCCTGACCGCGAGCGACATCCCCGGCCAGAACCGCTACGGCATCTACCCGGAGGGCAAGGACCAGCCGGCGCTGGCCGAGGGCGTGGTGCGCCACCGCGGTGAGGCCGTGCTCGCCCTGGTCGGGGACGAGGCGGCGCTCGCCGCGATCGACGACGCCGAGGTTTCGATCTCGTGGCAGCCGCTGCCGCCGTTGACCGACATCGACGCGGCCCTCGCGCCCGATGCCCCCCGGCTCCATGAGTCGCTCGCCCGGAACGTCCTCGTCGAGGGCTGCGTCGCCCGCGGCGACGCAGCGGCCGCGCTCGAGGCGTCGGCGGTCACGGCGACGGTCGAGATCGAGACGACGTTCGTCGAGCACGCCTACATCGAGCCCGAGGCCGGCTGGGCGCGGCGCGTCGGCGACCGCGTCGAGCTGTTCGTCAGCACCCAGACGCCGTACATGGACCGCGACGAGGTCGCGCTGGTCCTTGGCCTCGCGCCGGACCGCGTACGGATCATCCCGAGCGCCTGCGGCGGCGGCTTCGGCGGGAAGCTCGACCTGTCGGTCCAGCCACTCATCGCCATCGCCGCGTGGCTGCTCGACCGCCCCGTCCGGGCCGTCTGGACGCGGCCCGAATCGATGGCCGCCAGCCCGAAGCGGCACCCGGCTCGGATCCAGGCGACGTTCGGCGCCGACGCCGACGGGCGGCTCACGGCGGCCGTCGTCCACGGCGATTTCGACACCGGCGCGTATGCCTCGTGGGGCCCGACGGTCGCGAACCGCGTGCCGGTCCACGCGAGCGGCCCGTACGTCGTCCCGGCGGTCCGGGCAACGAGCCGGGCGATCCACACGAACAACCCACCGGCCGGCGCCTTCCGCGGCTTCGGGGTGCCGCAGGTGGCGCTCGCCCACGAGGCGGCGATGGACGAGCTCGCCGAGCGGCTGGGCATCGACGCCCTCGAGTTCCGCCACCGGAACGCGCTGCGGGCCGGCTCCGTCACCGCGAGCGGCCAGCTGCTGGCGGCGAGCGCCGGCCTGCCCGCCTGCCTGGAGGCAGTGCGGCCGCACTGGCGGCGGCTCCGCGAGGAGGTCGCCTCGTCGCCATCGGCGGCGCCGGAGCTGCGTCGCGGGGTCGGCCTCGGGGCGATGTGGTACGGCATCGGCAACACCTCGATACCGAACCCGTCGACGATCGAGATCGGCGTCGACCGGGACGCGATCGTCACCCTGTTCTCCGGCGCGGTTGACATCGGCCAGGGGGCCAGCACGGTCCTCTGCCAGATCGCGGCCGACGCGCTCGGCGTGCCGATCGGCTCGATCGCGCTCGTCTCCGGCGATACGGACCGCACGGCCGACGCCGGCAAGTCGTCGGCGTCGCGACAGACGTTCGTCTCGGGGAACGCGGCTCGCCTCGCCGGCGAGGACCTGCGGCGACAGATCCTCCAGCTCGGCGAGGTGGGCCCGGCGGCCCGGATCGAGCCGGGCGCGGGCCGACTGACGCTGGTCGACGATGGCCGGACCTCGGTCCTCGAGGTCGCTGAGCTGCCGCCCGTCGACGCCGGCGGCGTCACGTCCGGCGGTCCGTCCGCGGCGCGCTGTGTGCTCGTCGGTCGCGGTTTCTTCGACCCACGCACGACGCCGCTCGACGGCGACGGCCAGGGCATCCCCTACGCGACATACGCCTTCGGCGCGCAGGTCGCGCTCGTGGAGGTCGACGTCGAGCTCGGCACCGTCCGCGTGGAGCGCATCGTCGCGGCCCACGACGTCGGGCGGGCCGTCAACCCGACCCAGGTCGAGGGCCAGATCCACGGCGGCATCGCCCAGGGACTCGGGATGGCGCTCATGGAAGCGTACGTCCCGGGCCGGACCGAGAACCTCCACGACTACCTCATCCCGACGATCGGCGACGCACCGATCATCGAGTGCATCCTCGTCGAGGATCCCGAGCCGGCCGGCCCCTACGGCGCGAAGGGCGTCGGTGAGCCGGCGCTCATCCCGACGGCGCCGGCCATCCTGGCCGCGATCCGCCATGCGACCGGGCTCCGGATCCGCCGCTTGCCGGCCACGCCGGACCGGGTCCGCGCGGCGATCCGGGCCGCGGCGCGGGTCGCGTCGGCGTAGATTGCGGGCGTGCCGATGCCCGAGGATGTCCGCGCCGCGCTCCGCGCCCGCTTCGGGCGCCAGGTCGCGGGACCCGACGTGGACATCGACCTCGCCGCCGCCGCTCTCACGGTCGCCGCCGACGGTCGCCCGGGGCTCGATCCCGCGCCCACGATGCGCGCCCTCGACGGGCTCGCCGGGCTCGTCCGGATCCGGCTCGACGCGGGCGATCCCGCCGACCGGAGGCTGGATCGACTCCACGGCGTCCTGTACCGCGAGGCCGGCTTCCGGGGGCCCACTCCGGCCGACGCCGGCGACCCCGAGCTGTCGTTCCTCGACCGGGTCGTCGAGCGTCGCCGCGGCCTGCCGATCAGCCTCGCCATCGTCGAGCTCGAGGTCGCGGCGCGGGTCGGCATCGAGCTCCACGGCATCGGGCTGCCCGGGCACTTCATCCTCGGCGCCCCTGGCGGCGTGCTCATCGACCCGGCCGGTGGCGGCCGCCGGCTCACCCCGGACGACTGCCAGGCGCTGCTGCGGCGGACCCTCGGGGAGCACGTCCTGTTCCATGCCGGGATGCTCCGACCGATCGGCAAACGGCGGATCATCGCCCGCGTCCTGCGGAACCTCCGCGCGGCGCACCTCGAGCGGCGCGATTGGCCGGCCGCCTACGGAGCCGTCTCACTCCTTGAGGTCCTCGAGCCGACCGATCCGGATCACGGTCGCGACCGCGGCCTCCTGCTCGGCCGGATGGGCCGCTTCAGCGAGGCGGTCGCCCTGCTCGGCCAGTACCTCGAGGAGCGGCCCGACGCGTCGGACTCGCTCGACGTCCGCCAGGTGATCTCGATCTTCGCCGGCCGCCGGAACTAGGCCCCGCGGGAGGCTGGCGCAACGATGGGCATCGATGCCGGGGGTGGTGGGTCGGACCGGATCCAGAGCAGGATGCGCCGCGCGTGATCAAGGGCGACGACCCGGGACTCTTTGCCCTCTTGCTCGGCGACGGGCGACCGGCGATCGCCCTGACCGGGCTGCTCCTCATGCTTTCGGGTGCGTTCGGGTTGTTCCTGGCGGCGACGACGCAGTTCCTGCCGCACGATCTCGAGTTCCTGGGGCTCCGGCCCGACGACCTCTGTGCGATCCGGGACTGCCGGATCGTGCGCTTCCTGGTCCACGATCGGATGGCCTTCGGCGGAACGCTCGTCGCCGTCGGCACGCTGTACGTGTGGCTTGCCGCCGTGCCTCTGTCGCGCGGCCAGGCGTGGGCGTGGTGGACAGCGGCGCTCTCCGGCGGCATCGGTTTTGCGAGCTTTCTGAGCTACCTTGGAACCGGCTACCTGGATAGCTGGCACGGCATCGCGACCGCTGGGCTCCTGCCGATCTTCCTCTCCGGCCTCGTGCGCACCTGGCCTACGCTCAATCGGCCTCGCGGCCTGGCGTCGCTGCGCACCCCGGCCGTGCCGTTCAGCCTGCGAGAGCGGGGCTGGCTCGGCCGCGCGCTGCTCATGCTGACCGCGGTCGGAATGGTCACAGCCGGCCTCACGATCGCGACGATCGGTGCCCTAGTTGTACTTCCCACACACGTTATTGACAGCTGAGAGCCTCACGTCACGGTTTGGGGTGTTAACGCTCCACACCGTGAGGAGGCTCTCGTGGCCAAGCATAGGCCGCGTCTCAACGTGTTCGGCCGACAGCTCTTGGTGGCGCGGATCCGGGACGACGACTGGCCGGTCGCGCAGGCCGCCGAGGCCGCCGGGGTCAGCCGCGCCACGGCGTACAAGTGGCTCCGCCGGTTCAACGCGGAGGGCGAGCCTGGTTTGCTCGATCGGAGCTCCCGACCGCATCGCTCGCCGCGCATGCTGCTGCCCGACGTCGTCGAGGCTATCCTTCGCGCCCGCGTGCGGCGGCGCTTCGGGCCGCATCGGCTGGCGCCGCTTACCGGCCATCCGCGCTCGACGATCAGCAAGGTCCTCGTCCGGACCGGCTTCAGCCGGCTGCGCGATGCCGATCGGCCATCGGGTGTGCCGATCCGCTACGTCCACGATCATCCGGGCTCGCTCGTCCACCAGGACCACAAGAAGCTCGGCCGGATCCCGCACGGCGGTGGCCACCGGTTCCTCGGTCGGCGCGAGGGCGTCCGCAACCGCGGCGCCGCCGCCAACGGCTACGACCACTTCGAGGTCGTCGTCGACGACATGACCCGCGTCGCCTACGTCGCCCACGTGGCCGATGAGTCGGGACCGAGTGCCGCCCGGGCGCTGCTCGAGGCGGCCGTCTTCTTCGCCGAGCGAGGCGTCAGGATCGAGCGCGTCCTGACCGACAACGCGAGGAGCTATACCGACGCCCGTGTTTACGCCGATGCGCTCGACGCGATCGGCGCCCACCACAAGCGAACGCGGCCGTATCGGCCGCAGACGAACGGCAAGGCCGAGCGGTTCATCAAGACGCTCCTCGCCGAATGGGCCTATGGCACGCTCTACCGCTCCAACCATGAGCGACTCGCAGCTCTCCCGCGCTGGGTCGCCTTCTACAATCACCGCCGACCCCACACCTCACTCGACGGACAGGTTCCGATGACGGTCCTTGTCAACAACGTCCGTGGGAACCACA
>Ga0247727_10011425_pt1 | contig 15503 bp, 9 predicted proteins | sample WisWelCaveWW1625_FD_202498 | JGI IMG/M metagenome (GOLD analysis project Ga0247727, IMG submission 202498) | Biofilm microbial communities from Wishing Well Cave, Virginia, United States - WW16-25 | ecosystem: Environmental > Aquatic > Deep subsurface > Groundwater > Cave microbial mat | place...
GAAGCTTACATTTCACGCGAATCCGGCCTGCTGGCTGGCGAAACGTTCACCCGTATTGAAAAATTTTTAAAATTGTTTCCGCTAAAAGCAAAATTGGGCGGTATTAATATTTCTCTGGTGGAGCAATTTATGGCCTTTGACAAAAAATTCAAGCACGGGCAGCGCCGAATGGTGTTGTTGCGTGAAATCGGTGACGCCGTCATCACCGCGGCCTGGCCGCACGAAAGCTTGCGGCCGGCGATTCAATATGCTCTGCAATGTTTTCACAAAGTATGATGGCAGGAAATTTGTAGAGTTTATGGTTTAGAGGGAGTGAGCGTCATTTAAAAATATCAACCCCATCGCGGTTTTTTAAGCTTCACCAACGAAGTTCGGCGCGCCGAATACATTTTTGAACATTCAGTATTGTAATCGTTCTTTGAAAAGTAATGAGTGTCTCATCGGTGCAATTGCGGTTCGAATGGCGACAGTTATGACAGGTTAGTAATGTCAACGGCGCTGATTGCACGCCGATCGCAAGTACACTAAATTTTTTTAAAGCCAATACTTGCGTGGATGGCGAAAAGTCCGCTTTAGATTGGCATACGGTTTGTTAAAGCTGAGTTTGATTATCCAGAAACAACCTTTTATAACAAACCGAATCCACAGGGCAAGAAACCTCTATGAAAGAATTGTTATATTTTTCTTTCGCCGATTTGATGGCGCGCGTCGAATATCATCAGGAAGCCAATTCTCTCCGCTATACGACGCACCGTAAAATGGTGTATGGCGAACGCGTCGTTGTCGAGCAATACCTCCTGACCTGCATTGCCTTAAAAACGGAATATTACAAAAAACAACCGGCGTTGTTTATTTACGCCGGCGTCGATGCCCATCTTGCCAAAGAATTAAATATTTTTCATCTCAAAAATACGCTGAAGTCGCTGGCCGAGAAAGAGCGGGATGTTAAAGATTCGGTGGAGGGCCTGATCAACCAGTCCATGCAAAATTATTATTTCGAGCAAATCGGCGACGCGATTTTGGCGGCGCGCCGTGAAATTGAAAATGTTGGCGCCGGCGGCCGGCTCGGACCAATTAAAATCAAAATGGAAGAATTAGTCAAGGCCTATAATATTTATGCCGATCAAAAAATTACGATTGATGAAGTGATTCCTTCCGAGCTGAAAACTTACTTCGGCATTTCGGCGGCGACCGCATATTTTCCGAGCGGTCATGTCGTGCGTGAAGATGATAACTCCATCGAAGGCGCCGCAGAACGAGTTTAGCCGGGGGCGGCTGGAAAAGATTCGGCCGGCAATTCATTCTTTTTAAGAAAACAATAAACCACACCCGCAAGGGTTGCGCCCACAGGGCAAGGAAGCTCTTTAGAGGAGTCTAAGCAATGAAACGACAATATTGGTCTCGCATGATCTGGGCTGTGTTGGCATTGGCGAGCGCAGGAACTTTCAGCACGAACGCGATGGCGCAGGCGCGTTGGGGCTTTGGTCTCGGCCCGAGTTTCAACTCATTGTATAGTGATTTGAAAAAAACCAGCGTCGGCGTCGGCGGCGCCGGCTATCTGACGCGGCGTTTCAACTCGCATCTCGGCCTCACCGCTGTGGCGAGCTACGATCAACTGCCCTTCACCGTATCCATTCCCATCAACAATCAGATGGTTTCCAGCAAATTTACGACGACGGCGCTGCGCGGCGATTTGCTTTTGGATTACGAACTTTCTTCGGGCGGTTTTCGGCCTTATATCGGATTCGGCGTTGGCGCCGTAAATTCCAAAATCAGCGGCAGCATCAACGGCACGAAGTTTAAAAGCAAAAAAAGTTATACGAATTTTGCTTTCGGACCGAGCCTCGGATTTCGGTGGATGCTCGGCTCGCGTTTTGCGCTCGATTTTGGCGGCGGTTTCCGCCTGACCACCGGCGACAGCCTGGATGGAACGGCGACCAACAAAGCCAAAGATGGAATCTTTACCGGTATGCTCGGTTTTACGATTTTCGGCGGCAGCCGCGGCAGCGATGTTCTTGCCGGGCAAACGCCGATGGAAGAATCACAAAGCGATGATCTCAGCGAATTTCAACAACGTATCGATCAAATGGAAACCGCGCCGCAACAGCAGCCGCAGGACATGCAGGAATACGTTCGTCTCAAATCCAAAATGGATGAGATGAATCAACAGATCACCCAGAAAGAAGACGAAATCAACACGCTGCGCACGGCGTTGGCGGCGAAAGATCAAAGCGTCAATACCATGCAAACGCAATTGGCTTCGGCGCCGGTTAATTCGGCGAGTTTCTCGCAAGGCTATGAAGAAGCGTTGAGCAAATTCTACGGCAAGCGTTACACCGAAGCCATCGCGCAGTTCGGCGGACTCGTCGCGCAATTTGCGGATCATCCGCGCGTCAGCAATTGCGAGTACTGGATCGGCGAGGCCTATTTCGGTTCCGGCAATTATCAGGAAGCGGCCAATGCCTTCAATCGCGTGGTGAATTATCCGCGCTCGCTCAAGAAAGACGATGCGCTGCTGATGCTCGGCCGTTCGTACATGCAGTTGAATCAAAAAGACAATGCCCGCCAGGCGTTTAACCGGCTGATTCAGGAATTTCCGAGCAGTGAATTCGTTGCCAAAGCCGAAGGGTATTTGAGCAAGATGTAAATCTGGCTCAACCCGCTGACGGAATTTTGAATTGCTGGGTTATTGGATTGATAGAACTCAATAAAAATCTTTAAGATTTTTATCGAGCCAACACCGCTTTGTTGATTTTCACTTCCTTGCCCGCGGCGAAGCGAATGAAATAAACACCGCTGGCCGCGGCGATGCCGTTATTATTGTGACCATCCCACCGTAAAATGTGCGCACCCGCATAACGGTAATCGTTCAACAACTCGCGAACCAGTTGGCCATTGAGATTGTAAATGCGCAACGTGGCGAAGCCATCTCGTTTCATGACAAAACGAATTTGCGTGGAAGGATTGAAGGGGTTCGGATAAACCGACAACGCATATTCACGCGGCACCGTGTTTTCGACAATAGAACTCAACTCCTTGGTCAATGGCGCTTCAAGCGTTTCGTAAATATGGCCAAGACTGGCGATGAGCGAAGGCTTTTTAGCTACTCCGGCCAGGTTGGCGCGCAAATTAAATTCTTTTCCAGCATAGTTGGAAATGTCGACGGCAATCGTCCGCACGATTTTGCTTAAACTTTCACCCGTTGTGTCCATGATCGGCAATTTAATTTCGGTTTCATTTTTGACGGCGACCACCAATTCCGCCTCGAGCCGATTGGTGCGATCTCGAATGGCCTGCAAATCTTGCCCGCTTACTTGATACTGCACCAATAAGCTTTCTGCCTCAACCGGCAAAATAACCGGCGACGAAGCTAAATTAACCAACGCGTGATCGGCCGTCAAGGTGGCGGCGTCTTCTTTGGGCTTCGCAAGGGAAATATCGAATTCTTCGCCGGCTTTAGTTTTTACGGAAAGTTTATCAAGACGGATTTCGAGCCAGGCGCTGGTCGTCGTGTCGATGATGGCAATAGAGCGATGATAGGCCTCCGTTAGCGGATGACCACCGGTTTTCATTAAAGTTTCAGTGCTGGTATTGATTTGATATGGCGCGATGGCGCCGGAAGTCCAAACATATTTCGCGGTGGTATTGCCAACCGAGACGGAAGGATTCGTGCCCGCGGCTAAAAAAACCGTGCCTGCCCATGCTGAGCCGTCGTAGTGACGCTTATAGATATTATCCAGATCGAGTCCCTTAAATAGCAATTCAGCGGTATTGTTGGCCAGTCCGGTGACGGAGGGAAGTTGTGGTTGATTTAGAGTGAAAGAGAGAACTGAATATACGCTGGGCCAAGTGCTCCAATCTGTAGCCTTGCGATGGATGATGACGCGTTCGCCAGTTGCAGCGATAGCAGCTTCCCAGGCGACATGCAAATGTTGATTGCTGGCAGTGCCGCTGGCTGTCAGCGAAGGATTTTTATGGCTGTTGTAAGAACTTGGGACAATGATGGAAAGATTTTTTAACAAGGAAACCCAGCCCGTTGAGTCTCCATGCGTGTGATACCGATAGAAAATGGCGCCGATGGCGCCGGTCGATGCATTAACGAGAGCCGTGCGTGGATAACCCGCCGTTGAGGTGGTGATCGCAAGCGTCGGTGAATTGCCCGCAGAACTGGAAGAAGGAACCGCCGCGGCCGGGCTCCAAGCAATCCCATCATCCGTAGAAGTTCGATAGCTCAAATTGCTGGCCGTGCGATATACTGCCAAAAGCTCATTCGTCGCCGGACTAACGATGACCGGCAACGGTGGGTTGTTGCCAATCGCGCTGGCAATAACGATGCGATTGCTGGCTGGCCATGTTACGCCACCGTTAGTACTTTTATGAAATGTAATGCTATATGAAGTGCCGGAATACTTCTGCCAGACGACATAAATTCTGCCGCCACGTTCGTAAATGGATGGATTCATTTTTGGACCATCCGCGAGACCATTGCTGAGGCGCTTGGGTATACTCCAAGTAACGCCATCGGTAGAATTACGATAAAAAATTTCCTGTCCACCCGAAGCAGTGCCGGATTCAAATACGAGATGATATTTGCCGCTGCCATCTTTGACGAGACGACGACCGTTGTTGCCAGCAGTGGCGTTGGCGGACATGGATTTGTTGGCGTAAGCGTGTGCCATGAGCAAGGCTTGATAGGTATTGATACGGCCATAGCCGTATGTATTGTCAAAGCCGGTGAGACCTTTGTCATCCGCAGTCTTTTGGAGAATATCTCTGATTTGTGATGGCGTAAGCGCTGAATTGATTGAGAGCATTAATGCGGCAACTCCGGAAACATGCGGTGCTGCCATTGAAGTACCGGCAAGGTATCCGTAGTTCTGTGTTATCTCAGGATTTCCAGATTGGATATTGAATGGATAATTTGGTGTCGTCGAATATATATCATCAGAATCATAGTAAACGTAGCCAGTTTGACAGTAGTTAGTCGTGCCATGTCCTCCGGGGGCTGAGATATTGATTTGCGGGCCCACGCTTGAATATTCGGCTATAACTTTCATTTCAACACCATTCCAAGCTCAATGCCGATGCTCTTCGAATAAACGCAAATGTACTCCGAGGTGCGGCTGTTAAAAACGAAAACTGTGTTGCGATTCTTGAATGGCAGAGTCAAGAAGGCGTAGAGCCAATTCGGACCGGGACCATACAGCGCCACTGGCACATCGAATTTGATTGGCTTTTGTTGATTTGGGCTGGTCGCGATGAAGTCCTCGATGTTGAGATCCCAGTGGCGGAGAAAATCGACCGGCAGATTGCTCCCCGGAATCTTGAATTCCAGCACCTGCAATTCCGTGCCATTGACTTTTATCATTCTAATTGGCTCGAAGCGAATGGCTTCATTTTGCCACAGGGCCTCCGCGACGCTGCCGAGACTCTTCGGCATGTTTTGTGGATCAAACTCAACGTATTTGAGCCGGGTCAAAATGGATTCGAGAAAGTTGCGCCGCGCATCCGCAAGCGCATTTAGATCAAGCTGAGCGCGACCCACCAAGAGAATGGGGATGATTTTGACTTTACCTTTTTGATGCAGCGTATAAGCCTGTTCCAGCTCATCCCAACACCAATCCGAGTTGAGATATTCATTTGACAAAAATGCAAGGAAGTATTGGCTTTTGCTGATGCCGGCAATAATCTGCTGAATCAAGCTGCCGCCGCCGGGAATATTTTGCTGGTCGATCCAAGTAGCGACGAGACTCTGGCGCAAGTGGTCAAGAACTTCGAGGACGAGCTGCTTGTCTTTGTTATTGTGGCTGAAGAAGGCTTGGGGCATAGGGCTCCTTATTTGACGATGAAGATCGCGGTTTTTGCCAATGCGTTCAAATAGTGTCTGCGACAATCATAGCCGGTAATGTCGCATTCTAATTATTGGGTTTCAATTCTGGATCACTCACAAGCTCCTCTTGCTGGTATCCTATCTCATGACGTTTATATTGTAAAAATTTTACAACCTCCTGTAATTTCTCGTGATGCCCAATAGTGTCAGGAGTAAGATTCGGATCAGTATCGAAAAGTTTGAAAAGCTCTTCAACATGATTCAACCAATCGACCTTATCGGCGTGCATACCGCCCAATCCATGACAGATACCTGCAAGTGTAAATTCATAACCTGAAGTTAGCACGGCTTTTTCGGCATTCGGTTTTTTCCAACTTTGGTTAGTTTTAATGTGATCCAAAATTGACGTATGGATAGTTTCGATTTGAAGTAACTTCGCGACTTTGTGCGAGCAGCCTTCTCCATTTGATTCGTTCCGGGCCAAAGCCCCCGTGCCACAAAGTGCAAAAATAATATCTTGATCCACCCCTCCATCGCATATTGGTTTAATTTCGATTTTGCCATTTTCTTGTGGCGAGAGTTTCAACATAAGTGTGGCAAACGATTCGTCCAACTCCGGAGGCCAGCGTACCCCAACGATAGCGGTAAGCTTTCCTTCCGCTTTTAATGGCCGCAACAATCCCCCCACGGCGTTCGCGCACTTGGAAAATACCTCATCGGCATCTTGATAGGAGTACAGCTTGCGGCCATGCGAAGCTAAATTTCGCTCCTTACGACAGAGCTCATCCATATTATTGAATGTCGTTTTTTCGAGCTGCTCTTTACACGAGTTCAACATTGAATACCAACTTTTTGGGCCAATTCCATATTTCTCGTGACCACCGAAGTGCCGCCAGAACATTCGCAGCGTTGCTTCGGTTGCTTGCAGCGCGGCAGTGGCGGCCAAAGTGTATTCGCCATAAACGATGGCGGCGGCAGCGCTGTTGAATAAGTCTCGCGCTAAGCCTGGCAAGTATTCATAAAGCTCAGATTCCACGCCAGTTTGTTTGCGAAAGTCGGCGCGTAATTGATCTATGTCAAGTACTTGCTTCGGCGCAACAGTTGAAACAAAAACGAAATGGTTGCCAATGATTGAGTTGGCATTTTTGCGAAAGTTTAAAATCCGCTTGCGAAAAGAAACGGCTAAATCACCAAGAGGAAGATCATCCTCACTATCGGCGCCTTTTTGTGCGAGTCTTCCTCTTAATTCATTCAGATCCAGAAAATCCTTTTCTCGCAATTCCTTCCAGCCGGGCACATTGACAAATTTATCATCACTAAAAATTTTGCAGGCATCCCACACTTCGTCCAAGGAATTAAGGGCCTTCCATGTAACTGTATTGCGATTGACCTGATCTGCCTTTTCCAATGCTTTGATCAAGGGCACATAACTCGCAAGCGTCAATGTCTTCATGTGACTTCCCTCCGACTCCGAAATTCATCTTGTAATCATCGGCGGCGACCATAGCCACGTTTTTTTGACCTGTAGTCTGACTTCTTTTGGTATTCTTCCTCGTGTGTCGGGTCTAATGGAAAGCCTTTGGTATCATCCGCAGCCAGAGGCAGCATAAGTTTGAGTCCGCGTTTGGGGTGATTGTTGTTCATGAACCATTTGAAGTTTTCTCCTTTGGGCTGAGGGCTTGGATCCATCCGAGGATAATGAATTTTCTCTATCGCAGGATTTCCCAACAGAGCTTTCAAATCTCGGATATTCGGAAGCTCGTCAAAGGTGCCGGCTTCATCCGGATGAGCCTCTACAAGTGTAGTTTCAAACAATTCGACCCAATGTTTTCGCGCTTGTTCAGCCGTGAAGGTAGTTTCCCAATCATCGGATTTTAGGCTCCGGCACCGCTTCAAAAGATCAAATACTTTCACATACTTCACTTCTGGCTTTAAGGAACCAAAGCCCAGCGGTTTGGCGAAGCCAAGACGATGGTACAAGTCGCGGCCACCAAAGTCGAGCGACCACAGCAACGCGCCCAACTCCACTGGCGCCAGGTTTTCAAAACGAAGGGTAAATTTGAAACGAGCCTCTGGCTGCAAAGCATCCTGCACGGTGCGGTTTTGATCATCTTTTAACGGCAACCCGTTATTGGTTCGAGCATATTCTTCGTATTTAACTTTGTTATGATGACGATAGAACTTGCGGCCACGCAATATCATTCGGCTGGAGTTGTAGTTGATGAATTCATCCGGCTGGCCGTCAACTGGCGAGCCGTTTCGAGGCCGCAGATAAAATCTGCTTGTGGTTGGTTTGGGAGAGGAGAGAATCGCCAGCGTTTGCTCGCCAAACGACTGAAGCGTTCCTTCGATCGGTTCGCCGGCGGAAAAATGCACGCGGCTGGCATAAGCGGTTGCCATCTCGCGGGAAAGATCCGTTGGCGCTGCGCCCGTGCCGGGTTTGCCATAAACCCAGCCGAAAGTGCGGCACGCCGGGCATAATGCTTCAGGTTTTTCACACTTTCCCAAATAGGCGCCAGGAATCTTGGAGGCAACGAAATTATCATACATAACACGCGGTACAGATACCGGGACAATGAACTTGATATCCGGATCATCAATCGTGCCGCTTAAGCGAGCATATACGAGATCACCGTTTTGTAACTCCGGCTTTTCCTCTGCTTTCCTCATAAAACGACTTGGCGCTGCCTCCCAATCTTGCCACTTATCTTTGTCACCGCCTAATTTAAGTTTTTTGCGCTTCTCGCGCCCCCATTTTTTTGTGTCTTTTTCATGTCTGGTTTGGTAGTCACGGATCAACTCTTCGTAACGCTCTCGTACGGAATCGGGCAAAGACACTGTTAAAGGTGCCGAGTTATTAATGGGGTGGAAAAAAAAGAATCTTTCACTGTGCTTCATTTCGATATTCTGGTAAGTAATACAGAGATATCCCTTTGCTGCAAGAAAGCCTGTCCATTTCCGATTGTTCGAGTTTTCCCGTGCAAGTATTTTTTCCATTTCTTTTTTGCTTTCTTCGCCGTCATCGTTGCCAACTGCGATAACACGCCATGTCGGCGGGAAGTCTTTTTTTACAAGAGCAGCCCAACAAGCTTTTTTGTGATCGGAATCCCGCACGTTTTGAGCAACAGGAGGGGGATAGGCTCTGCCTGCCAGTTTGATTGGATCATATAATCGCGCGCTGGCCGCAATAAGCTTTTGAGGGCGCTGATCCCAATCTGCGATTTCGACGTCACCGGTTAGCAACTCTAGCAGCCATTTGCCAGCTTTTTCAATAACTCGCGCCGGAACCAACTTGAGCGCTTCGCCCGGCGGCAAATGATAACTGAGACTCGAAGCATAATTGAAATGCGCCAGACAAGAACTGGTAATCGCTTCGAAAACATTGCGGACCATGCCTCGCAGACTCGAAGCAGGTAAAGCATGAACTTCGCCGTCGCCAAAGTCATGCCGATAAAAACGATAAAGCTTATGATCTTTGGGAACAAGGTTATCTTTGTCGGGGCGCGCCTTCCATTGTTCCGGCGTAAAAGCTTTCTGTGTTCGTGGATGAATTTTTCTAATCTCTATCTTTTCAGAGTCTGAGACAAACAACGGTGTGGCGGCTGTGACTTCGCATTCGATTATACCGGTGAGGCCGCCGGGAACCCACCGATCATGTGGCGGTGGAGTACACCGGCCCAGCAATTTGGCTTTTGGGGGCGTATTTACCGGACCGAGCGGCCGGACGAAATTGTAAGGATTCAAAAAGCGATAAGCTTTTTTCGTGTTCTTTGCTTCAGCCATGACTCAATCCTCCATGGGTTCTTGTTCAGGGCGCAGCCATCTTACCAGTTCCACTACGCCGGCGCGAGAATATTCGATCAAGTGTAATCTAACTCGCTTCCAATCTGAGGGCACTTCGTAATTCAAATTTGCCGCGCCGACACGTGCTTCGTACCAGGTATTTCTGCTGTCATCACGCTCACCCCACAATAGCGCGGTGAGCTCGCGCTGATGTAAATGTTCCGTATGCTTGTCCCAGTAATTATTTGCAGCAAATCCCAGCGGAGTCTGTTGTTCGCCGGGTTCTCCAATAAAACGCCAAAATAACCGCTCGCCGTCGCGTCGCAATTCCAAATCGCCGCCATTGCCGAAAACCCGTGCCCGCTCCAAATATGTCAAATCAGTTGGAATGAATTCGGCACGATTAGCACGACAAATTGGCGTCATTTCGCTTAAAAATTCCCATACGGCCCAGGGCATATCGCTTCGTGGGATTCTCCAGGCCGTCAGCAGCGCTTGTGCCCGTTCCGCTGAAAATGTTTCTTTGCCGCCGAGTACGGTCAATTGGTTCGAGCCGATTAGCGGTTGAGACATCTCCACAATAATATCAGAGAAGTTGACTCCATTTTCGTGATTGTTCATGATTGACCTCCAAACCATTGATCGACGACGCCAAAGTAAGTGTCGGCTGGAATAGCATCCAATTTCATTTCACGTCGATCGAATTTTTCCACAGTGTTAACAAATCCGTCGATCTGTTGTTTGACATGATCTTGCAAGTCTTTGCGTTCAAGCCAATTGCCTTCGTTGAATTCAGCAATACGGTAGATGCCATCGAATATTTCTTCTTCAGGCAAAAAAGCCGACGAGAGAGGAAAATCTTCCGTTGTCAAATAGCCGACGCTAACTCGCAGATTTTGGCCATAAACTTCGCCGTATCCTTTGGCAGCGCCAAAGCCGACACGTAACATGCCCTTATATAAATCACGCATCACCAGCGCCAGCCAACCTATCTCCCAATCGCACGGGTTTTCCAAACGCAGGCAAAAGCGAAATTTCGGGTTCATCAATGGCAGGGCGTCGAATTTAGCATTTTCGAGGCTGCCGCCCAGGAAGCGATCAATGGCGAGGAAATCCTGTGCCTTCCACCATTTTGTGGGAAGCGGCTCCAGCAACGGCGCATCATCGACACGCAAGCGACTGCCACGACGCGTGCTGCCAAACAATCGGCACGCTAAACAAAGATGATCGTTTTTGACTTCTTCATCATCGGGAAGATGGTTTAATTTACTTTCTCGCAGCAGCGAATCACAATTTTTGAGAGGGATGAAGCGAATCTTTTCCTTCTCACCGATTCCAGGTTTCTTTTGCTTTATTTTGCGCGATTCGGTTGGGTTGCAAGCCGGGCAGCGTGCAAGTTTCTCATTCTCGCTTTTTCCGTTGACGACATCCGACCAAAGTGTGCGAGCGATTTTCTCGGCATGCGAGCGAATGACGCCACGCAGACTGGCTCCGGAAAGAACCGGTTGGATTACCCACGATTCATCCGATTGATGGCGATGAGGAAGCTTCGCCAGCAGCGGAGCATGATCGAATCCCGTTAATGCAGCAATCGTGACATCATGCGTGAGCACCGGTCCTTTTCCCAGCAGCGTCATTTCCACTTCCACCCAATTTGAAGCGATTTCAGTTATGTTTGGCTCAGGCGTGGCAACCAACAATTGGCGCACCGCGTTGACACGTTCCGAAAAATAGGCGCCGTTGTCCCCAATACCGTCACTTGGATGCATGGCTTTTAGGAAGCTCAATAAACCATTGGCGGAATGGAGGTCGCGTTCGGCAAATTGCACGGCGCTCGCATCATTTGCCAGATCATATTTTTCAAGCTTGAATTGTCCCAGACCACGCATGGTGCGACCGCCCAGAGCGCCACGCCCCGCTTCCCATTCGGCCAGTGCCGTTATCAAGAGATTGATATCGTTTATTGTAGCGGAATCTTCCAGCTCGAATTGCAGCTTAAAGCTCGTTCCAGAAGGAATAACTTCAGCATCGAATTTGACCGCACCGGCGCGAGCAGCGGCACCCGAGGCGCGGTCGATGCCTACAGAATCCCGCACCAGCGTTTCGATGCGATCATTCTCGGCAAGAGCATCTTCAATAAATACGCGCGAAGCGCGAGTGGTATTTTCATCGTCGTACATCCACGGTGTGCGAAGATTTCGAAAATCCTCGCGATCACCGACGCCCGGCAGGATGTCGCCAAACAAATGACAAACCGAACAGCCGCATGGGCGCTTGTTTTTTTCTGCTTCCTTAATTTCTTCACGTGGCTTTAGGGCAAGACAAATACGCTTTTCTGCATCAGCGCCTATATTTAATCTAGGCGCTAGCCTGGTTGCCAGTGCACGCAAACTGCCGGCGATGGCTGTTCCCGGAATCAAAATGCGGCCGCCAAGATCGCGCCGCACCAAGGCATCCGTCACCTCGTTCCAGCGCCCGGTGCCAATGTGCAAAGCCGTTGTTGTCACCAATTTTGCTCGAAAAGTTCGATATCTCATTTTATCAACCTTCTTTTTGGTTTCCGCAAGCGACATTGCCGATAACATCGGCAATTATTTGAATACCGATTACGGCATGGCGATGTCTTTCATGGTCGGGTAAATCATTGATCTTTTTCTCAAGTTCATCCAACCATTTGCTAATTTTCCGCAAGCCCTCTTCGCCACCGGAGGTTTCCCACCATTTTTCCTTATCACATCCTTGCAAGGTCTCGCCCAAAAAAATTTTGGTATCTTGCAAATTCAGTCGTTCGCGCACTGCCTCCAAACCATTTTCATTTTCTGCCTCCGCCCACATCAGTTTCACTACGCCGCAGAAAAAGGGACAGGTGCTCGGATTGAAGAGTTTTTGGGAGTCAACCTCTTCCAGCTCGTCACGCCATTGTTTGCGAAAATCCGCTTCTCGAGAGATGAAATGTTCGTTCGGTGCGGGATTAAGGATTGCAGGAATGGCAATACCAAGCGGAATACCTGCAAGCGCATGTGGATTATAAATAGGATGATTGACCACAAGGCGTCCATAGCCTTCATGTCGACGTAGGCCAATGCCGTTTTCTTCCCATTCTTGCAGTTTATTTCGAATAGTTGTGGTCGCTTCTTCAGGCAGTGTAAAAGTCACGGAACTTCCTGCCGCTACGGCAACGTCGCGCCAACGCGGCAATCCAATCTGTGCGTTAAAGCTGTCAATAGGACGGATAGCGCTGGGTTGGTGAATGAATGCATCCTTAGACAAATTCAGTTCCGTGCGTACCCATTCTCCCAGATTGGAATATCCGCGTCCCCATTCATCCACCAAAATAGCATCGGTTATCAGCGTAAGTGTGACTTCTTTGGTGCCGACCGAAAAGCGGCTTGCAAACGGCAGGCGAATCCATAGTGATGGCACATCAGTTTTGTCAATGAGGGTGACATAAACTCGACCATGACCCCGGCCAATTGCTTTGCCAAGCCGCAGTTCAAAAGCAACACCTGCAGCGGGTAAATCAGCCATTTGTTTTAGAGCCATCCAGGCATTTTCGTCGCATTCGAGTTCACCGACAAAATACTGTCCGACTTCAATGGCTTGATAAGCGAACAAATCGCTGGAGGCCGTGCGCCCGGTGATTGGATTGATGCGGTTATGCATTTCGACCCGGCGGTGGATTTCCCGGTTGATTTCCATCAGATTCCGCGATTGATTCATGACGATAAATTTGCCATACAAATCGGTAAGTTTATTTTCACACACTGCACATTTATCGCGTTGTTTGATGCGCCAGAAGCCATGACCTTTTTTTTCAAGATCATTTTGATCTCCTTCCTTCATGGAGCAGGTTAACAAATCGAGCGGCGTTGGAATGGCGGGAAATAGTTTTTCGCCTTCGCGCCGGCAGGGATACAATGTCGGAAATCGCACCAAACCCCCGCGAAACAGTTTGGCAAAAGCGGCATAGGCCTCAGAATTCTTATCGGCAAGATCGTAACGATCGGCGACGCGTGAGGCCAAAGCGCCTAGCAATACCGCGCCGGGAATTTGATGGATACTTTCAAATTCATTCGCGGCCTCTGCCCGGCGTGCAATGAGCACTGGCTCTTCAGAACGCAAGATAACCCAAAATCTTTTTCGAGAACCTGATGGTTCCAAAGTTGGCGCTGCGGAAGTGACAGTTTCAACCCGAGTCGTTGGCGCAAGCTTAGGCGTTTTCAGCCAGCGCCGCTCAAATTCATCCAACCAACGTGTGGTCAAATCCTCGGATTCACCGGAGATGACGATTTCTTGTCCATCCGAGGTTTTGGTTTCAACCAAATGAATGCTGCAGCGCCCGCGCCCGCGTCGTCGTCCGGCTCCCAAGCGGCGCACCATTCGTGCGGCTGCCACAAGCAGTCCGGCTTCGTCAAGAGCATTGGCATCATGACGGCCACATTCGGCGATAAACTCAAAAATCAAACGGCCATCACCTTCTTCGCGGCTGAAAAGCTTATTCGGTTCGGCCCGGCGTTCGCTTGGATTCACACGCACACGATAGGCTACCTGACCACCCCAGTGCGGGTCTTCGCGCGCTGTTGTGACTCGCGTCATTTCTACCGGCCTAGCCGAGGAGATACGCCAACTTCCGGCCATTGCCGGCGAACCTAACATACGACAGGCTGGACAGAGATTTTCCTTATTTAAGCAATAAGGCTCAACGTTTCCGCCAACAAGTCCTGAAGCAGCACAGCGACGGCCGTAACTATTAAGCGCAGCGGTTCCGAGCAATTGCCGCAGACCCTCGCGCAATAAGGGACGTATCGTGCTGCCACGCAAGACCGGGCGACGGTCGAAATCACGCAACAAAGCTGAATCGCATTCCGTTCCCAATCCATGGCCGGCGCCAATGTGATAATCTGCATCAAAATGCAAATGGAATTTCAGTTGTAAACCCATCAGGATGCCTCCTGTAAATGATATTCATCCCACGGCTTTTCAAGATCATAGGCAAAATCCCAAATCTCCAGTAAATCTATAAAACCATGGGATTCGTACTCTTTTTCTCGCCGAAGCGTTCTGAACGACGGCAAACCATCTTCATTACCCAATGCCTTGTCAGCTTCTTTGAGACGCAGGTCGTTGTAATTCTCCCGCCCGACGCGTCGCTGCAGCGTTTGCCAACGTTTCCCCCAGATCTTCTTCTCCAATTCATTGCGTTCCGATGGGAGATGTATCGGATCAAACAATGTTCGCAATTCAATCACCCGTGTCTTGGGCAAAAATCGCAGTGAATAACGCTGATCAAACAAAACATTGACATCTAAGGCCATTCCTCTTGTTAGAACATTGAGGTCTGTTTCGTTCGTTACCCAATACGGGCGCTGATGAGAAATCGGCTGGCTGATCGTTTCGGTTATTTGGCTCACCATTTCGCTGCCTAAAACGACCTCGAAATTCACGGAAGAAAGCGATTTTCCCGAGATTGATTTGCTGAGCTGCTTGGCCTTGTGCAGTAGAATTTCCCCGCGCTGGTGTGCAAGAGTGTAAGGATAATTGCCTTTGCAAATAACCACGGCTGCTGAAATGGTTGGATAGGCTTCTGGCTCAATGTTATCGAATAACGGCTCTTTGCTAAGCAAGCTATGCACCCTCTCTTCGAATTCTTTGCAAAAACGCGCGGCGTAATTAATTGCATAGGCGGCAGGCAGGAGCACAAAAATATCATCTCCGCCAAGATATAAAGGATAGACCGGAAGATAGTCTTTAATAACGGCGTGTGACTTTATGACTTCGTTCAATCTTTCCGAAAGATCCGGCATCGGCTCCGCCAAACTATCCAAAATAATCTCTGATAACCTTTTCGAAAGTAGTTGAGTAGCATCACGCGACTTACATTTTTCAAATA
>Ga0247727_10011426_pt1 | contig 15503 bp, 13 predicted proteins | sample WisWelCaveWW1625_FD_202498 | JGI IMG/M metagenome (GOLD analysis project Ga0247727, IMG submission 202498) | Biofilm microbial communities from Wishing Well Cave, Virginia, United States - WW16-25 | ecosystem: Environmental > Aquatic > Deep subsurface > Groundwater > Cave microbial mat | place...
GCCGCCGTCGCAACCGGACAAAAGATAATCGGTGTTTTCCGGCTCAATCCACAACGCGTGATTATCGACGTGTTTGTATTTCTCGCCGAGTTGCCGGAATGTTTTGCCGCCGTCTTCCGTGACCATCAGCCAGGTGTCGAGTGAATAGACGCGGCCAACTTCTTTGGGATCGCAAACGATTTCCTGATAATATTGCGGGCTGCCGCTGACATAGCGATTTCGCTTCTCCCAATTCTCGCCGAGATCGACCGAGCGAAAAAATCCGCTGGAATCATTCGCCGCCTCGATGATGGCATAAACAAAATTCGGATTCGCCGGCGAGATGGCCAAACCGATACGGCCGAGATCTTCATTCGGCAAACCGTTTTTGATCTGCCGCCACGTCGCGCCGGCGTCGGTGGATTTGTGAATGCCCGACTCCGGCCCGCCGTCGATCAGCGTCCACACATGCCGGCGACGTTGATACGACGCGGCGATGAGCACGTCCGGATGGCGCGGATCATAAACGAGATCGGTGACGCCGGTTTTGTCGCTGACGTGCAGAATGCGACTCCACGTTTGTCCACCGTCCGTGGTTTTGTAAAGTCCGCGGTCGCCGCCGTCATTCCACAACGGCCCTTGCGCCGCGACATACACGACATTCGAATTGCGCGGATCGACAACGATCTTGGCAATATGCTCGGAATTTTTCAGCCCCATATTTTTCCACGTCTTGCCGCCGTCGAGCGATTTGTAAACACCGTCGCCGTACGAAACGCTGCGTTGGCTGTTGTTCTCGCCAGAGCCAACCCACACGATGAGCGGATTGCTCGGATCGATCGTCATGCAACCGATGGAATACGAGCCTTGCGCATCAAACACCGGCTGCCACGTCGTACCGGAATTGATCGTCTTCCAAACGCCGCCCGATGACGCTACCACAAAATAAACGCTGCGATTTTGCGGATGCATCGCGATATCGCCGATACGCCCGGAAGTGAGGGCCGGACCGATGCCGCGAAATTTGAGGCCGTTGAAAGTTTTGGGGGAAAGCGGGCCTTCGTCTTTGGTTTCGGCTTTTGTCGCGGGTTGAGGCGTTGTTTTGGTTTGTTGCGCGAGGGTTGAAGAGAGTGTGAAGATGAAAAGGATGAAAATGAGTTTAAAGGTTTTCATGACGAATACTCCTCCTCTGAAATTTTGATCTCATTACCAAAAACTTCTTCCACACGGATTAAAAAACCACGCGGATCAACCACAAAAAGATTTTCAGTGTGGTTTTTTTATCCGCGTGAAAAAAAAGCCAATGCCACACGGATAAAAAACCACGTGGATCAACCACAAAAAGATTTTCAGTGTGGTTTTTTTATCCGCGTGAAAAAAAAGCCAATGCCACACGGATAAAAAAACCACGCGGATCAACCACAAAAAGATTTTCAGTGTGGTTTTTTATCCGCGTGAAAAAAAAGCCAATGCCACACGGATAAAAAAACCACGCGGATCAACCACAAAAAGATTTTCAGTGTGGTTTTTTTATCCGCGTGAAAAAAAAGCCAATGCCACACGGATAAAAAAACCACGCGGATCAACCACAAAAAGATTTTCAGTGTGGTTTTTTTATCCGCGTGAAAAAAAAAGCCAATGCCACACGGATAAAAAAACCACGCGGATTATTTAAAAGGATTTTCCCGTATGGCCTTTTAATCCGTGTGGAATTATTTATCTTTTTGGAGCTCGCACGCCGGAAATATGCACTTGCGATTTGCCAAAATTAACAATCACACCGATATTCAATTTGAGGGCTTTGAGGTAGCTTTGCATATTGGCCACGTCAATTTGGTCAATCCCTTTCTGCAAGGCCGTGACGGCTAAAAGAATCTTATCGTCGACAATTAGATGGCGCAATCGATATGTACGAATGGTTTTGCCGGCAAAATTAATGGGAACAAGAGTATTCTTGGAAAATGGAATTTGGAGATAACCCAATTCAGTTTCGACGATTTTCCGCCAGACAACTTTTCCAAAGCCGAGCTTATATAAAACGGCTACGTCTTTTGTTGCTTTTATTATTTGATCGAGCGTTTGCTGCTCGGCGCTACCGATTCGATCGCTGATGTATCCATAGTTTTCGACAAAGTCCGGCTCTTTATCGGTAAACGCATATCGTTCAATATCAAGTTTGGGCAGGCCGAAATTTGCCATCATCCCAAGATCACTTTTCCACAGTTTTAATTCGGAGAAAAGCTGCACATAATGTGCTTGCAGAAATTGACAGGGCACACATTTAAGCGAAAGTATGATTTTGTCGAAAAGGAAAAAATCATTGACAAATTCACGGATCAATGTTCCACGATGAAAGAGAGAACGTTTTTCTTTCGAAACAAAAGGCACGTTGTGACGCAAAAAAGACAAAATCAAGCCTTGGTGATAAGTTTCTTCATCGAAGCCGGTGCCGATCTCTTTTCGCACCTCAAAAATACAGGCCCGAATTTGGCGGGTCAACTCTTTATGTAAAAGTTCCATAAGCCCTCCTGCCAACGTTAAAATATAAAACCAACGAAACTTAATTTATCCGCGTGGAATTAAATTTTAAAAAACAGCATTCATACGGAGTTTCGCCAACATTTATCCGCGTGGTTTTTTAATCCGCGCGGAATTCCTGCCTGTCATTCACCAAACGCCAACCCGATCCCCAGCCCCGCCTGCAAATAAAATCCCGAAAAATCAAATGACGTGTTCGTGGTAAAAGCGGCATTTTGCTGGCTATTGATTTGGCGAACCGTGCCCTCGAGTTGGCCAAGCTTGGCGTACCGATATCCTGCTTCGCTCCAGAGCGAAAATGAGCCGGCTAATTTTAAATCCAGCCCGGCGGAGATGAGCGCGGTAAAAGCCGTGCCGGAAAAATCGCCGGTGGTGTCGATGAGCGGCAGCGTCACTTTGCTGCCCGTCATCTCAAAAGTCGATTGCGTCACGGAGCGCGCCTGTGCGGAAATAATGCCAATGCCAAGTCCGAAATACTTGTTCAGGCGGCTGGATTCATCGTAGCCAAAATAGTAATCCAAATGCAAGGCCACGTCAATGGCTTCGGCGTCGCGCGTGTAGAGAAAACGGCCCGGCGTCGCCGGCGAGGGGCTGCGATAATCCGAGGTGACTTTGTCCTGATAACGCGAGACCTTGAGGCCGAGAAAATAATCATCATTCAAATGGTATTGAATTTCGCCGCCCCAAACGGGCTGGCCGGAAATTTTCCCCGGCGCCGGCAACGGCTCTTCCAGCAACTCGCGCCACGCTGCCATTTGATTTTCGATGCGGCGGTTGACGTCGGTCATCTGCGGTCTGAGATAGCCGTAAAACGGCTTGATCGTGAAATTCTGTGAGAGCAGCGGCGTCGCGAAAGCGAATAAAATGAAAATAAGTTTGAAAGTTTTCATGATGAAAATTTCCTTCTGGGAAAATTTTAAATTTCGTGTCTATAATCAAAATGGTAATCTAATTCCAAGACCTGTACGAAAATAAAACCCGGAAAGATCAATAGACGATTCCGTCGGGAAAGCGGTATTGAGCATATCATCCAACTGGCGAACCGTTCCTTTTATTTGGCCGACCTTGGCATATTGGTATCCAGCTTCGCCCCAGAGTGAAATGAAATTTAATAGGCGAAAATCCGCGCCGGCTGAGATAACCGCCGTGAGCGAGGTTTTGGAAAAACTGTCTTGCGCATCCACGGGCCGGCGTTCACCATCGAATCCGGCCTCATTCAAAAATATTACCGTAACCGATTTCGCCTTGGCAAAGACCGGCCCGCCTCCTAATCCAATATACTTGTTAAATCGGCTTTCCGGTTTATAATCGAAATAATAATGCAACTTCGCAACAACATCGAAGCTTTCCACTCTTCGTCCGTAAGCAAAGAAATAAGGAAGGGCGCCGATCATGATTTTTTCGCTGGTGCCCACAGATTCTCTGAAAAAGAAAAAATCCATTGCCAGAACATAGTCATTGCTTAAATGGTATTGTATTTCTGCGCCGACGAAATGAGCGCCATTAAATTTTCCGGGAAAGGAAATAGGCTCGTTCAATTCCTCTCGCCATCCTTCAATTTGACGCGTGATCTGTTTATTCACGTCTTTCATTTGTGGCAGGAGATGGAGATAGCCATAATACGGCTTGATCACGAGGTTTTGCGCCGTCAAAGGAATGGCAAAAACCAAAGACCCGAAAAAGACGGCAAGCTTGATTAACTTTTGCATGACCGACCTCCGTTGCACGGTGATCGTGAAAATTTTACTTGACAAATTGCCCGAGGTGTTTGACATACTCCTCGCCGCGTTTTTCAGCGAATAAATCCAAAACCAGCATGATCGAGGAAATGATCTTGCAGCAGATCGAAATTATTCATACCGCCTTTTCAGCCAGACTCATTCCTCCGCTGTTGCAGTCTTGCCCGTCTTCAAATCTTCCGCCGCCGCATACCACAAACTGTTGAACACGAGTTTGAACGTCGCATACGTCTGCCCGCGATGCTGCGGACGAAAACCGAAAAGAATGACACGACCGCGACCGAGCGGCGTTTCGACAAGCGCGGTTTTGCCTTGCAATTTGCTCTCGCCTTGCAGCCAGCCGCTGAGGAGAGGATTTTGCAAAGGATATTTGACAACCGAACGCCCTTCACGCACCGAGAACGCGCCGGAGTTGCTGAAGAACAGCGTCGTCTCACGCGGCATGCCGAACGCCAGCGGATGGCTTATTTCAACGATGCCACGGAACAGCGAGCCCGGCGCGGAAAACTCCGTTGCCTTCACGCCGTCGAGTTCATTTACGACGGGAAGTGACCACTGGCGAATGAACAGCCGCGTGGCGCTGTCGAATGCAAGCAGCGTGCCGCTTTGCTCAACAAAACGGCGAACGTTCGTCAATCCTAACTCGCCAATGCCACCGGTAAATTCCAGTGGAAACGGATTTTCTTTGTCATCGGAGCGGCGGCCCAGCAGAATCGTGCTGTCGCGCTGGTCGGGAAAAATGAGCGCATCGAATTGCGTGATGAACTCGCCGCGCCGCAGATCGTGGTCTTCCAACGTTTTATATTCGAATTCAAACTCGTCCAACACGAAGCGCGTCCAGCCTTCGTCGGCGGTTGGAACAAAACTGCGATAGATGCCGACGCGCGGACGTTGCAATTTTTGAATGTTGCCATTATTCGCGCCGACGGTAGTTAGCGCAATGTTCACATTCAAATTCTGCGCGGCTTTGTTTAACACATCGGAATTGGCTTGCAGGATAAGTTGAGGCTGGCTCCGACTCCACAGCACGGTTTGGTTTTTCTTCAACAGCCGATTGACGAGTTTATAGGCATCGAGATTGTTCGGCGAGACGCTGAATTGTTCGCCTTTTGCAAACGGCGAATTCGTTGTGATAAATCGAAACGTTGAAGGCGACGAGAAAGCATTGACCGTATCTGCGGCCAAATCTTCGATCTCCTGCGTTGCGGCAAAATATTCCACGCCCATTTGCAGCGGCAGCGTCCAGCCGGTCACATCATACGGTTGCTCCAATGGGCCGCCGGGATAGCGGCGCTTCTCCGGATATTTTTGTTTCTCTAATAAAGCGACGACATTGTTGCGATAGGGCTGGCTGAGATCAATAACGAAAGTGCCAGTCGGATAATTCGCGCCATCGGCGACAAATTTTTTTTTCGCGTGTAGAATTTCCACGCCTTGTAACAACATGATGTCGAGTAGTTTCTCCGCGGCGGCCGCATCGTGTTGCTGAATTGGAATAATGTAAGCAGCCGGCGATTCTTTATTGCCTCGCTCGATGGCGCGCTGGCCGAGGCGATAGAAATTGTGCAACCATTGATCGCGATAGCGCGCAGCCAAAGTGAGCAGCGAATAGCTCGCGGCCAATTCGAGATCGACGATGTTGCGCAGCCGCCACCAGCCGCCTTTCCACGGCTCGGGAAAGTTGGTTTGAAAGTCGCGCGCGTTCGCGAGGCCGCGGCCGCTGCCGGTGATCTCGTCAAACTTAATTTCAATCGGCGTCGCCAATTTCACGCTCGCGGCCTCGCTGAGCAAACCGACGCTGTTGTGAAAATACGGCGCGCTGCGCATGCCGCCGTGCCACCACGTGTCGAACGTCCATTCCGTCGCGACGCCGGTGAAACCCTGCGCCGTCAAATCCGTGGTGACGTGCCCGCCGATCTGCATGATCGCGCGCAGCAAAATCGGATCGATGTTGGGATTGGAGACTTCGTAAAACGGCGGGAAGAAAAAACGCGGGCCTTTGTCGCCCATTTGATGCACGTCGTAAACAATTTGCGGAAACCATTTTTGATACTGCGCCGCGGTGACCAGTTTCGTCTCGGCCAAATTGAGCATGAACCAATCGCGGTTATCATCGTGGCCGGCATACGGATGATACAGCCACGGCGGGCTGCTGCCTTCGTGCGGCAAGCCGAGAGATTTTTTATACCAATCAACGACAAGCTGAATGCCGTCCGGATTCGAGGAGGGCAAGAGCAATAGAACAACATTGTCGAGAATTTCCTGCGTGACGGCATCGTTGTCGCTCGCAAGTTTGTACGCGAGTTCCATCGCCATTTGCGACGCTGCGATCTCCGTGCTGTGAATGCTGCAATTGATCATCACCACCGTGCGGCCGCGGCGCAGGTAGCTCGCGACCGAATCCGAATGCATTTGTCGCGGATCGGCGAGCCGGCGTTGAATTTTCAAAATATCCTCGAGCCGCGCGAAATTTTTCGGCGCGGTGATGACGGCCAAAACGAGCGGCCGGCCTTCGGTGCTCTTGCCGAGTTCCGCAATTTGCAGGCGCTCGCTGCTTTTGTCGAGCGTATTGAAATAACGGATGATCTCGTTCCAATCGGCGAGCTTGCGATCCGCGCCAACCGGGAAACCGAGCTGGGATTCGGGAGAAGGCTGAGAGAAAGCTAAAACCGATAAAAAGAAAAAAAGCAAAAATGAAAAAAATGGGATTTTTTTCATTCGCGTCGAAACCATGAAAAGTTAAAAGTCTGGCGCCGCGAGTTTTTATTGGTTACGGCAAATGAAAAATAGTTCAGCGGCGGGAAAAAGTCAATGCCTAATTTGCGCTTGACTTTTAGCTGGTTCTTTATTAGGCTGATAACCAATTAAACAAAGGCTCTCGCGCGATCACATGAAAGACGCCATCGTAAAAAAACCGGCAAACAAGTTGAGCCAAGGACCGGGCATTTTTATCGCCGGGCCGGCGGTGAGATGATCGAGTTGTTGCGCCAGAAGATGCTGCACGGTTTGGCGCAGCGTCGCCGGATGCATGACCACGTCGGCGTCGGTAAAGAGCAGCAGCTCGCCGGCGCTTTCCTGCGCGGCGCGAAACAGCGCATGATTCTTGCCGAGCCAACCTGTGGGCAACGCCGTCACGTGGAGGGGGCGCAGACGAGAATGGCCGGCGCGAGACGATCCAAAATTTCGCCGCTGCGATCCGTCGAACGATCATTGACGACGATGACTTCGAAATTCTCGTAATCCTGCTGCAAAATTGATTGCAGCGCCGCGGCAAGGTTTTTCTCTTCATTAAAATTAAAACTGAAAAATAGGGATACCGGCAAAAAGAAGATATAAATTTTGCGAGGAAAAATAAAAGAAGAGGCAGGATTGCGAGGGCGGAGTGCAATGCTTTAGCACGATGCGAAGCTAAAGCTTCGCACTCCGTAAGCGTTGCCTGATTCACGGGGTGCTCAAAATTATTCCATCAAGCTCAAGATGGTCGTCTGCACATGCGGATAATGATCGTCGTGCCGTGCGGTGGTGGCGACTTCGAGACCGATGCCATCGTAGGCCACGTGCAAATTCGGGCCGACGCGTTTGACCTGACGCCGGGCGCCGTCAACGCCGTTTAAATAGCGGAAGCCGTCGATCCATTGGCATTCGGCGAGCCGGGTTTTAAAACGCTCGAACGCCGAGCTGCGGTTGGGCACTTTGTCCCAATTGCGCGTTTGATCTTTATCTTTCGCCGGGCGTTTGGAAGGCTCCAGCGGCGGCGGAGATTTGAAACGTTCATAAACCGCCAGTCCCAGCGCGGAGAACGTGAATTTGCCGTTGCTCATTTCCAACATCGGAACGAGTGTGTCGCGATCGGCGCCGTTCATGCCATTCAAAACTTCTTGCTGCGGCAATTCCGTTTCCGCATCCAGCCTGGCCAGCAGCGGCTCAACGTGCGCCAGCAACTCGCGATTGTAGGAGAGCGGGAGGGGAGGAACCGTTATGACGACGTCGGAATTTTCAAACGTGTATTGCACCGACACGCCGAAAATCAAACCGAGCATGGTGGTGTAGGGAACGAGGCTTTTATAACCGGCGGAAGCATTCAAGATCACGTCGTGCGTGTGGGCCACGCCTGGCCGCATCAACCAGCGAATCACGGATTGCGCGTAACGCTGCAGGCCGACGCTGCGAAACAGCGCGGCATCCTGCACCTGCAAGCCGGTGATCACTTCCATTTCCGTCGAAGCATGCCAAACCTGTTTGATAAATTGGGACACGACGCGAGCCGTAAAAATTCCGGCGGCGGATTCTCCGGCAAACAGCGCGACTTCGTCATCCGAGCCGACGCCGATGGCGGCCAGGCTGGTCAGCTCCGGCACGATGGCGTGCAGGCCGGCGGTTTTGCTGAAATCCAATTCACACAAACGTGCGCTGGCGCGTTTTTCCAATTCGCGCTGCTTGCGGGCATTGCCTTCGCGCAGCGTCAGGAGATCGGTGCCTTTCATCGCTTCCCACAGGGTTTTTTCATTCTCCGTGAGTTTATGGACCAGCAAAGCGCCCACTGTGGTTAAAACGATTTTAGGTTTTGACATCGCAACGCATTCCGATTGATTAGGTTCTTGTCGTCCTTGACGCGGGCGGATTTTGGGGAGATTCATTCCGCAAAAATCCAGCCAGCCGCTCCTCAATTGTAGGTGTTCTGCACTTCTCTGTTTTTACATACCAACGGGCAGAGGAGTTTGCGGAAGCTAAAAGCTTATTTGGAAAAGAGATGGTGGGGAAAAATATCAGTCGTAAATTTTCAAAAACGAAATTTTTGCAAAAAGTTTACACACAGAAAAAACCACGCGGTATTTAGTGCAGTTTTTTCTGTATGTAATGAAAAATTTTTACTTTGAGGAGGTGCGGCTTAACTACCACCGAATCGTGGCGCTGGCCCAGGTGAAGCCGCTGCCGAACGAGGCGAGAATGACGATATCGCCTTCCTGAATTTTGTCCTGCGCTAAAGCCTCGGTGAGCGCGATCGGGATCGAGGCGGCGGTGGTGTTGCCGTAACGCTGAATGTTGCTGAAAACTTTTTCCGGGGGGATGCGGAGACGCTGCGTCACGGCTTCGCTGATGCGCAAATTGGCTTGGTGCGGAATCACCAGCTTCACGTCGTCGAGTGTGAGGTTGTTCGTTTTTAACGCTTCCATAATGACTTCGGGAAATTTGGTGACGGCATGTTTGAAGACTTCGCGGCCGTTCATTTGCGGAAAGCAGGAGCCGTCTTCAAGCATGCCGGGATATAGCCGCGGAATGCGGCGGCTGCCGGGATTCTCGGCCCAAAGTTCTTTCGCATAACGGCCGTCGGCGTGCAGATGCGTCGAGAGAATGCCGCGCTCGCCGTCACTGGCTTCGAGAATAATCGCGCCCGCGCCGTCGCCGAATAACATGGCAATGTGGCGACCGCGCTCGTTATATTCGAGACCGGTGGAATGCACTTCCGCGCCGACGAGCAGAATGCGCTGGTATTGCCCGGCTTGAATAAAAGCATTGGCGACGGAGAGGCCGTACACAAAGCCGGTGCATTGCGTGCGCACGTCCAACGCGCCGATGCCGTGAACGCCGAGGCGCTGTTGCATCACGCAACCGGAGCCGGGAAAATAATAATCCGGACTCAACGTGGCGAAGATGATGAAATCAATATCCGTGGCTTTGAGGCCGGCGCGCTGGAGCGCGATTTGCGCCGCTTCGTAGCCGAGATCGGAAGCGCCGATTTCTTGATCGACAAAATGCCGCTGCTGAATGCCAGTGCGTTCGCGAATCCATTCGTCGGTGGTGGGCACGAGTTTGGTCATTTCTTCGTTGGTGACAATTTTTTCCGGGACGTAATGACCGGTGCTAATGATGCGGGCGCGTTTCATGGTTTTCCTCTCCTGTATTGTGCAAAGTCGAACTTGGGCAGGTAGTTTTTAAATTTGAACAATCAAATTGCCCAAGTCCGACTTTGCCGCCTGCGGCTCGATAAACCGCGCAAACAAACGCGGATACAAAAAATGGACGGTGAATAAATAAGCGGCGATCACATATAAGCCGCCGATGATGAGATCGATAATATAATGATGGTTGAGATAAACCGCGGAGAACCAGACCGCGGCGGGATATAAACTCAACAGCCACGGATTCCAGCGAAATTTTTTATAGGCGAACCACGAGAGCACGATCGGATAGGCGCCATGCAGCGAAGGAATCGCGGCAAAATAATTGGCGTTGAATGAATCCCACAGGGTCGTAAAAAATTTGACGCCGAGCAGATGATCGACGTCCACGAGATTGCCGGCGCTGATGGACCAGAAGCTTGCGTCGGTTTCCGGCGGCGCAAAGCCGTAATGGTAAACATACCACGGCGGCGCGGCAGGATAGATCATGAACGTGAGCAAGGCGAACACGTCCAGCACGGTGAGCGTGTAAACAAATTTATAGAACATCGGCCGGTCGTTGGTGGTGTGCCAGAACACCCAGCCGAGCAGCAGCGGCAAAGCGAAATGAGCGGTGTAAAAATTGGCGGCCAAAAGATCGATCACTTTTTGCCACCCGCCGAGTGCGCCACTTTCTCGCAGGCTTTGCATGAGAAAGGGCGGAATGTCGCCGAAAATGGCAAGTTCCCAGCGATACGGTTCCGCCACATGAATCGTGCCGCGCACGGAATCGGCGACGCCGCGCATCATGTCGTAGCCGATCCAGAAAAAAACGAACGGCAGCCAATCAATTAAAAAGCGCCGCGCCCGCTGTTTGCCGAGCACAAATGAAAAAATCACCAGCGCGAGAAAGATATGATCCGGCCGGATTTTGATTATTTGGTTGATGGCGATGAAATAAACCACGACGCCGAGCAGAACATAAACTTTCCATTTATGATCGGGATGCTGCAGGCGATGGCGAAGCTCTTGCCAGGTCATGGCTAAAACTAATTCGTTAAGACAAAAATTATTTCCCGCGGATAAAAGCGGCCCACTGAAGTTTTTTTTGATTTTCCCGCGGCTTGAATCCCGCCGCAGATTCAAGCCGCGAGAAATTAAGCGCGAAGAGCTTTTTTCTAAATTCGTGGACTGTTTTTCATCCGTGCGTCAATTTTTACTTGTTGGTTTGTGGCTCGTTCAGATGGCGTCTTTAAAAATTTATTTCACCACCACGAGATTAAAAACAAACTGCCGGCTTTTAAAACTGCAAAATCCGTCTTTATCCGAGCAAAAGAAGTAGGTCAATTTGGTTTTCACCGGATATTTGCCGGGCTTGAGGCTTTTCGCCACTTTGGCGGCGAAGGCGACGGGCTGCGCATGTTGCGGGTCGAAAATTTTGTAGCCGTCTTCGGTGGTCAGCGTTTTCGCCTCGGCGCCCGGGGTGAACTTTTCTGCGACGAGCGTGAAATCTTTTGTATCCATCAAAGCCAATTTTATTTGCGGCTCGACGTTGACGTGAAAACCTTCCGCCGGCTGCAGGTGAAAAACGAATTGCGCGGTGCGACCGGCGCGCACCGTATCTTTTAGGGCTTTCGCGGCGATTTTAACTTCTTCGTTCTCTTGTGCTCCAGCGGCGTTTATACAAAAGAAAACGGCAATTAAAAAAATAAATATCATCATTATGACACGCATGATTTTCATCTCCTGATCAAAGTAAATCATTTAGCGGTGGACGTTTGCACGACGACTGATAAAGTAGGAAGAAAAAATCCAATTGGCAAGTTTTCCGAATGGAAAAATCAGGCGGGCGGCTCAAAGCGATGTTCCGTGTCGGCGATTTTATCGGTGCGCAAAAGCCGTACGGCATGGGTTAAAACCGGCAGAATCACTTCGAGATTTTCGCGAACGCCTTTCGGGCTGCCGGGCAAATTTATAATGAGCGTGTGGCCGCGCACGCCGGCGATGGCACGTGATAACATGGCATACGGCGTTTTCGTTAATCCCACCGCGCGCATGGCTTCTTCAATGCCGGGCACGCGGCGTTGAATGACGGCAAGCGTCGCCTCCGGCGTGACATCGCGCGCGGCGAGGCCGGTGCCGCCGGTGGTTAAGATAACGTCGGCGTGGTCGTGATCGGCCAAATTTTGCAGGGTGATTTTGAGTTGTTCTAGGTCGTCAGGTAGAACTTGCTGGGAAATGATCAGAACATCGAGGGAAGCCATCATTTGGCGAATCAAGGCGCCGCTTTCGTCATCGCGAACGCCGGCGGCAACGCGATCGCTCAAGGTGATGATGGCAAGACGAATGGGGGAATCAATCATAGCCGGAATGAATCGCTTTAATGAGCCATCGCCGGCACAAAAGCTCTTTCGTGTTGCTCAGGCTCGACGGCGGGCGCCTCGTATTCGTCAAATAAATCGAGCACTTCGCCGGGCGTGACCGCACCAAGCAAGCGTTCGCGAAAACGCGTTTGCCGCAGCAGCCGGCAGAGCCGCGAAAGGATTTGTAAGTACGTTATTGAATCGTCTTTCGGCGTGCCCATCACAAAGAGCAACTGCACATTGTCGGATTCTTTGGCGGTAAACGGAATACCGCGCCGCGCGCGACCAATGGCAATGACCGGCCGGTTGACACATAGCGTGCGCGCGTGTGGAAAAGCAACGCCGCGGCCCATGCAGGTCGGCTCAATGGCTTCCCGCGCCATCACCTCGTTGAGAAAAACCTCCGGCTTGGTAATGACATGGTGCTTTGCCATGCGCGCCACCATGACGCGCAACGCTTCCGCTTGATCCTGCGCATCAAGCTCAAGAACAATAAGCTTTTCCGAAAGAAAATCAGAAAGCTGCATAAAATACCTCCCTGACTTCGCGATATTGTCAGATTCCATTCTTGTGTACAAACATCCCAATTGTCGCGCTCCCCCGCCATAACCATCATTCCTGAGATTACTACTCCAAATGTTACAACGTCATAATATAAGCACCCAAATTGAATTTGTCAATCCCTGATTTTTAATTCCAACAAAATACTTACAAACTTTTACGCCGATTGCGGAGGTTTTTATTCCTACACACAACCTGTAGAGTACTACTCGGACACTCAAAGCGCCCAGGCAGCCATAGTCATCCAAACAAGCGCTGCCAGAGCGAGTGTTTACGCTCACACAGTTGGCGAATTTTAGGCAACATTTCTTCAGCGGCGCTTACGCCGGCGTCAACGAGCGGTTTCATATTCTGAAATTCCGACCAATGCGCCTCGCCAACGTTCGGCCGAATCACCACGTCGGCATAGTCGAGCAGCATCTCTTTGTAGTGGTAGGAAAGAATCGAGTTGGAGCGAAAGATCACGTCAACCACATTTTCAAACGTGGCGCTGTTGGCGATCGGCTGGCTCACATCGACGGCGATGATGATGTCGGCGCCGAGCCGCTTGCACGCGTGAATCGGAATCGGCGCGACCACGGCGCCGTCAACGAGTTGCCGGTCGTTGCCCCGCACCGGCGGCAAAAAGCCGGGAATGGAAATGCTGGCGGCCACCGCCTGGCGCAAATTGCCTTTGCGAAAAATAATCTCTTTGCCGCTGATCAAATCCGTGGCCACGCAGGCAAACGGAATTTGACAATGCTCGAAATTTTTGTCGTCGATCAAAAACTCCACGGCGCGGGAGATACGCCAGCCGCCGACGAGCGAGGGGCGGCTGTGCGCCAAATTGATGACGATGCGTTCTTTGACGTACTTGGCGACTTGCCCGAAAAAATTTTCTTCCGCCTTTTTCTTTTTAAACCGCGTGAGGCCGCTTTGCTGAAAAACCGGCGACTGCACAAAGTTTTGCACCCGCTCTTCGAGAACACTGGCGCGCAAATGCAGCGCATAAACCGCGCCCGCCATCGCGCCGATGCTGGTGCCGGCGATAACGTCGATCGGAATTTTGTTGGCTTCGAGGACTTTGAGCACGCCGATGTGCGCCAGCCCACGCGCGCCGCCGCCGCCGAGCGCCAGCCCGATCTTTAATTTTTTCGCCACAAATGCCGTCGATTCCGTCAACTAATTTTTTGCGCTGTCGTTAACGCCGTTGGCCAGCCAGGTTTGCAATTCTTCGCGACTGGAGATATTGAGCAGCGCCAACGTGAGACGGTCCAATTGCTCATTGCCGAGGCTTTGCAATTTCAACAAGACCGACGGCGCCAGCGCGCCGAACTTTTGGATCAGGATGCTCTCGAGCACGACAAGCTTGCCTTCCTTCTGGCCTTTTTGCCAGCCTTCTTTCTGGCCTTCTTGCCAACCTTCCTTCTGGCCTTCTTGCCAACCTTCCTTCTGGCCTTCTTGCCAACCTTCCTTCTGGCCTTCTTGCCAACCTTCTTGGCGACCTTCAGTTATCCAACCCTGAACTAAACTGGTGTCTTTCAGCATAATGACCTCCTTTTTAAATTTAGCCAGCACGACTTCTCGGCCAAACGTGCGTATATTAACGATGATGGTCGTTGTCAACAGATCGGCCTGCAATTTCGGATCGGTAATCTGTGACAACAAATTTTTCTGCTCGTCCATGAGGCTCGGATCGGGCTGCTCATACAACAGTGCCAGAAACGGCAGGAACTCCTTCAGCTCGCCGTTTAAAATTCTGTGTATATGTTCCCACAACAGAATTCTTTGCAGCTTAAATTGATTCGACAGCCCACGAACGCTATTTTCAAAACTATCGGGAAATGTCGCGTAATCTCCCTTAGTCAGATAAACGATGACGACCAGCGTCGGCTTGTTGAGCAGGTACTGATGGCCCAGCGCTTTGAGCGCGAAAATCGGCAGGGCGCTCGCATCCGGTTGCAGCATTGCCTCGCAGAGAATATAATATTGCTTTTCTCCTTCTTCGACCAACAGCATTTTGTCGGCGCGCAATTCCGGGATGTTGATCTGCGCGTCGGTCAACTCTTTCAACTTCACCAGACGTTGACTGCCAAAGATCAAATCCAACAGGCAGTCCGGTTTTAACGTTATGGTGACTTTAATGGCATGATCAATTTCTTGCATTTTCTCCCCTGAATTTTTAATAAGGTGTTTGGAACATGATGTCTACGCAACTCATTGACGAGGTTCTCGTAAAAAGTCATCAAAAAAATTTAGAATTTTTATTAAAGTGAACAAAGAAACACACAGATATATGTTGTTGGTTATGAGTTACGTGTTTTCGGTCTATGCGCTATTTTCTAAAACAAAAAAATCAAAAAAACGACTAACACAAGGCCAAATTCGGCGTCGCGAAAGCCGAATCGTCCGGTTTGGGTGACATCAGGACGTACTGCACCATCCGCTTGATGTTGCACCCCAAG
>Ga0247727_10011427_pt1 | contig 15502 bp, 14 predicted proteins | sample WisWelCaveWW1625_FD_202498 | JGI IMG/M metagenome (GOLD analysis project Ga0247727, IMG submission 202498) | Biofilm microbial communities from Wishing Well Cave, Virginia, United States - WW16-25 | ecosystem: Environmental > Aquatic > Deep subsurface > Groundwater > Cave microbial mat | place...
GGGTGGTTTGGACTGGTATCCGCCATTCTACTTCCGGGAGACTTGGCCTCAGCCGCGCCGGAAACTTTTAGATGGTTTTTTGGTTAAGATAAGTGGTCATAAACTTAGTTCCAGAGCCAAATGGACGATCTCTCCATTCAATCGCCCTGTGCCCTTGTGTTGGCATGTTTGCCATGTCGAGATAAGGTGCTATCTCACCCTTTTTTAGTTGGCGGGAAGGGTTAAGGCTGATGATTTCTGGCAGAGGCACAATATCCCATTCAACCGCACTTTCGTTTTCTAAAAACCACTCTTTGAAGATAGCCTGCGCGATGGCTTCCAGCGTGGCGTTGGTCTGGCGGTTGAGTTCGATTTTGTCGTCCAGCGCGGAGAGGATGGCGGCGATGCGGCGTTGGGTGGGGAGAGGAGGAAGTTCAATTTCAAAATCCTCAATCATTCCTTTTGTTAGTGCACTCCTTGTTCCACCCACAGATGCCAAAGCAAACAGGTAGTTTTTGAATTTCGGGTTGAGCAGAAAATACTTGAGGTATTCGGGAATAAGTTTGGAGCTGTCTGGACGAAGGATTGAGACGTGCTGATTTACTCTGGCGGGCAACAATGCGCTAGGGACTTGGCAGACCCTTGCGACACTGTCTCCAGTGATATTGAGCAAAACATCTCTCTCCTGAAGTTCGACATTGCTCAATTGATTAGCCTGGTCTTCGTCAATAAACGCAAGCCCGTCGTATGAAAAGAAGAAGTCCAGGACGTTTTGACTTCTAATGAGCGCAAACGGGCCTTCATCAAGGTACGACTCTTTGCCCCCGCGTGGCGTCGCACCCGAACCAATTTTCGTGCAAAGGTCTCTCAACTTGTGAGTTTGCCAGCCGTTAGAATTCATACCCAAGCTCGGCGCAGACCCGAAAGGTCTCTCAAGACCTTTAGGGTCTGTGGGAGGGTTTTGGATGACATCATATCCCTGCTCAATCACCCGCCGGAACTCCGGCGAAAGGGCATGCCAGTCCAGCACATCCACGCGGAAGGGCAGATCGGACTCCTCAAAGGCTTCGCGCAGCCGGCTCATCTCCCCCAGCGTGAGTCTGCGCTCGCCGACGATGGCTAAATCCAAATCGGAGTAATTTTTGGCCGTCCGCGTCACGCGCGAGCCAAAGGCGCGCACTTCGGCCTGCGGCGCGTGCGCGGCCAAAATGCGCCTCACGGTTTCCAACTGGTCGGGGGCAAGGTCAATCATTGCGCGCTTTGAGGTTGGCGAGCAGTCTCTGCGCCGCCATGAACGCTTCATCTGAGACGCGCTGATGCAGTTGGACCAATGAGGCGATGGCCTTTTCCAGTGGGGACAGGTCTTGTTTGGGAGTTTTAGAACTCATGGCCCATTCCCTTCAAGTTCTGACGCTGGTGTCGTTTCGTAGCGGGCACGTCCCTCCATGATCAACCGCCGCTCGCGCTGAATTTCAGCCGCCAGTTCTTCTTCGCTGGGCAGAATCAGGCGGTATTTGGACGCAAAGAGTTGCTCGCTGTCTTTGAGCACCGAATACCTGACCACTGTTTCATCTTTGGCCGCGCAAAAGATGATGCCCACCGTCGGGTTGTCGTCATCGTTGCGTTTCAGGTCATCGAACATCCGCACGTACATATCCATCTGCCCGATGTCCTGGTGGGTGAGTTTTTCCGTCTTCAGGTCAATCAGCACAAAGCACTTGAGCAGGTAATTGTAGAACACCAAGTCAATGTAAAAGTGGCTGGTCTCCGTGCTGATGCGGAACTGCCGTCCGACAAAAGAGAAGCCTTTGCCCAATTCCAGCAGGAAATGTTGCAGGTTGCCGATGATGGCCGTTTCCAGTTGCCGTTCCGAAATTTCAGGCGCTTCGGGAATCTGCAAGAACTCGAGTACGTAGGGGTCTTTGACAAACTCGGCTGGTTGCTGTTTTTCAAAACTGCTTTCGTGCCAGAGCGCGGCCGTTTTATCAGGCGAAGCTAACAGGCGTTCGTAGTAGAGGGCGTGGATGTTGCGCTCCAGTTGGCGGGTGCTCCAGCCTTGTTCGGCGGCTTCGCGGAGGTAATACTGGCGCGCTTTTGGGTCGTCCACCCGCATAACCAGGCGGTAGTGTGACCAGGTTAAAAGGCTACGCACTGTGTAGCCTTTTGGGAAGTCGGGAAAGGTCAGGTAAAACTGCCTGAAATTCTTGAGATTGGCCGCCGCAAACCCCTTGCCAAACTCGGCGGTGAGTTGTTTGGAAAGTTCCTTGATGAGGAACGCGCCGTAATCGGCCCGCCCTTTACCCTGTTGCTCTTCTTCGACGAGGCGTCTGCCAATCTGCCAGTAGGCTTCCACCATCGCAAAGTTGACGGCGGCATACGCCTGTTGGCGGGCTTGCGCCAAAATCCCGCGCACCTCTTCAAAGAATGTCGGGCTGAGGCCGATTTCCTTAGAACTCATACCCGATCCCCTTCAAATTCTGACGAATGGTCTCTTCCAGTTCCGCGCCTTTGGCGAATTGCCCGGCCAGTTTGGTGGTGAGGGCGCTCATTTTCTCTTCAAACGGCACGCCGTCATCGGCTTCTTCTTCCGTTCCCACATAGCGTCCAGGCATCAGCACGTAGTTGTTGGCGCGCACTTCGTCCAGTGTGGCGGATTTGCAGAAACCGGGCTTGTCGGTATACGTCGAGGTCGGGGCGGGTTCCGAACCCGCCCTTACGTTCCGCCAGTTGTGGTACGTCTCGGCGACGAGGGCAATATCCGCGTCGGTCAGTTCTTTATTGCGACGATTAATCATTGTGCCGAGTTTGCGGGCGTCAATGAACAGGATTTCGCCGGCCCGGTTGCGGTAGGGGCGAGTTCCAAACTCGCCCCTACGGTTGCGCGCCAAAAACCACAGGCAGGCAGGGATCATGGTGTTGTAAAACAGTTGAGCGGGTAGGGCCACCATGCAATCTACCAACCTGGCTTCAATCATGGCTTTGCGAATCTCGCCCTCGCCGCCCGTGTTGCTGTTCATGCTGCCGTTGGCCAGCACAATGCCTGCTGTGCCGTTTGGGCTGAGTTTGTGAATGAAGTGTTGGAGCCAGGCATAGTTGGCGTTGCCGCTTGGAGGTGCGCCATATTTCCAGCGTGCGTCGTCACGCAATTGCTCGCCGCTCCAGTCGCTCACGTTGAACGGCGGGTTGGCAAGTATGAAATCGGCTTTGAGGTCTTTATGCTTGTCGTAGAGGAAGGTGTCGCCTAGTTCAATCTTGGCGTCAATGCCGCGAATGGCAAGGTTCATCTTGCACAGGCGCAAGGTGGTGGGGTTGGATTCCTGCCCAAAGATGGAAATATCGCCGATGCGCCCGCCGTGTTCTTCAATGAACTTTTCGCTCTGCACGAACATGCCGCCACTGCCGCAACAGCCATCGTATACGCGCCCGTTGTAGGGTTCGAGCATGGCCACCAGCAGTTTGACGATGCTGGCCGGCGTGTAAAACTGCCCGCCCTTTTTGCCTTCGGCGTCGGCAAATTGACCGAGAAAATATTCATACACTCTCCCGAGCAAATCTTTGGCTTTGTGCCCATCCTGATTGAAGCCAATCGTGCCAATCAGATCAATCAATTCGCCAAGGCGTTGCTTGTTCAGTTCGGGGTCGGCATAGATTTTTGGCAGAACGCCTTTGAGCGAGGGGTTGAGTTTCTCGATGGCATCCATCGCCTCGTCAATCCACTTGCCAATCTCGGGTTGTTTGGCGCGGTCTTGCAAATAGCCCCAGCGGGCTTTTTCTGGCACAAAGAAGATGTTATGTGCGCGGTATTCGTCAGGGTCTTCGGGGTCGGCGCCTTCAAACTCGCCCGCGCCATCTTTCAGTTTTTGATACAGGTCGTTGAAGGCGTCGGAAATATACTTGAGAAAAATCAAGCCGAGGACGATATGCTTGTACTCCGCCGCGTCCATATTGGAGCGCATTTTGTCTGCCGCCGCCCACAGGGTTTTTTCAAGTTCGTTGTTCTCAGCCATTCAAGTTCTCCTCTACAAAATCATTGCCGAGACCAAAAAGCCGCAACTTGCGGCTTTTGACTCTGCTACGAGGGATTTTGTCGCATCATATCACTGGCCTCAACTCACCGTAAACCTCGTGTAGTGATACTGTATCTTCCCCTCCCTTAACCCCAACGTATCATTGCCATCGTTGATCATGTTCTGCCCGTTGCTCGCCGTCCACGAGAAGATGCGGGTGGGGGGCTGGCCGCTGGTGTCCATGGCCGAGAAGACCGCGCCCGGTAGTTGGTTGAAGAGGTCGGTGTAAAAATCGCGGATGGCCTGCGTGCCGATGACGGTGCGTTTGGCGGTGACGTGCGCGGCGTTGGGCTGATAGAGGGCGACCAGCGCATCCGCATCGCCGTTGTTGAGGGCCTCAAAGTAGGGAACAAGGATGTCGCCCGACGAGGCACCCGGAGTCGGGGTTGGGGTTGACGGCGTCCCGGCGGGGGTTTTGGCCGGTTCGGGGGTCGTACCAGAATCGCCGCCCGATCCGACCGTCCCGGGTTCCATCGGCCAATCGAAACCGGCAATGGTATCAAACAAATCGTGGTTGCCGGGCGAGGTGGCCCAATCCCACGAATAGGCGTTGGCGGCGGCCAGGTTGAGTTCGCGCGATTTGCGGAAGAAGCGAGTCAGATCATCGGGACTCGCCCGCCAGCCGCTGGTGCCATAGGCCGAGCCGGTTGGCACGACGGGGCGAATGAAGCCGACGAGGTTGGGATTGGCAAACTCGGCCACACTGCGCGCCAATTGCACGTCGGGGTTGTGGGCCTGTTCCCAATAGACCTGCGGCATGTTGAGGTCGCACTTCTCCAAAAACTCGCGCCATGGCATGCCTTGATGAAACGAGGGATAACGAAACGAACTGAGGGCGATGGGCAGGCGCGGCAGTCCGGCGCGCAGTTCGGTCATGTAGGTGCGGGCGGCGGCGGCTTTGGCCTGCGAGCGGTATTCGATCTCGGCGTCAATGATGTAGCCGTCGAGTCTCAAATTGCGGCAACGGTTGACGGCGAGGCGGGCCTCGCCAATCGGGTCGTTGCCTTTGACGTAGTGCCAGCCCCAGGCCTGAATGCCGCGATTCTTCAGCGCGTTGACGACCGCCGGAACCATGTCGTTGCCGAAACGATCCAGCCCGAAAGAGTTGTTGGTATCGGCGATCTTGATCAGCACATGGGTGAGGTTGGCGGCCCCCGCTTTGGAGGCGATGGCCCCCGGGTTGCCGCCTTCGCAGTTCTTGAGTTGCCAGATGAAAACGCCTTTGCCGGTGAGGGCCATAATGACTCCAGCTTTTTCACCACAGAGAACACAGAGTACACAGAGATTTTTATTTAGCTTTTCTCTGTGCGCTCTGTGGTGGGGGTTGATGTGCTTGAGCCTTTATAACACACCTGCTTGAGATAGACAACACTTCGGCTATACTGTGGGGCTATGAAATACGACGAGCTTCGCCAACAGTTGCCGCCGACGCTGACCGCGCCGGAGCGCACCCTCATCCAGCACGCCTACGAGGTCGCTGAGCGCGCTCACGGTGAGCAAACCCGGGCCTCGGGCGAACCCTATGTCAACCACTGTGTCGCCGTCGCCAAAATTTTGAGCGATATGAACCTGCCGGCCCCGGTCATCGCCGCCGGGCTGTTGCACGATACCGTTGAGGACACTGCGCTCACTCTGGCTGATCTGAGTCATGAGTTTGGCGAAGAAGTGACGAAACTGGTGGACGGGGTGACGAAGCTCACCCACCTGCCACGGGTCTCCCGCCACGATAAACCCCAACCCCTCGGCGCTCCCCACCCCGAAGAGTCTTCGCCTGACGAGCGCCCCGACCCGCGCAGTGCCCGCGACCGCGACCGCGACGCCGAAACCCTGCGCAAAACGTTTTTGGCTATGGGCGAGGACGTGCGAGTGGTGCTGATCAAACTGGCCGACCGCCTGCACAACATGCGGACGCTGAACCACCTCAAACCGGAACAGCAGAGAAAGATCGCCCAGGAGACGTTGGAAATTTTTGCGCCGCTGGCGAATCGACTCGGCATCTGGCGCATGAAGTGGGAGTTGGAAGACCTCGGCTTCCGCTACGTGGACTCGGCCAAATACAAAGAGATTGCCCGACTGCTCGACGAGCGACGAGCGGATCGTGAGCAGACGATGGCCGACATTATTCAAAAGATCAAATCGGCGCTTGCCGAACACCATATTGAGGCCATTGAGGCGACGGGGCGGCCCAAACACATCTATTCGATCTGGAAGAAGATGGCGCGTAAAAATGCCACCTTCGATCAAATTTACGACGTGCGCGCCGTGCGCGTCATCGTCAAAGACGTGCCGGCCTGCTACGTAACCTTAGGCGTCATTCACGGCCTGTGGACGCCGAAGCAGGGCGAGTTCGACGATTACATCGCCACCCCCAAGGACAACTTCTATCAGTCCCTGCACACGGCTGTGGTCTACGACGACGGCAAACCGCTTGAAGTCCAAATCCGCACCCCGGAGATGCACGAGAACGCCGAATACGGCATTGCCGCCCACTGGCGCTATAAAGAGGGTGGCAAGAAACGCGACGAGGAATTTGAACGCCGCATCGCCTATCTGCGCCGCCTCATGGAATGGCAAAAAGATGTGACCGAGGGCAAAGATTTTGTCGAGGCCCTCAAGACCGACGTCTTTCAAGATCGGGTCTATGCCCTGACGCCCAAAGGCGACATCTTCGATCTACCGGCCGGGGCGACGCCCATTGACTTCGCCTATCACATTCATACCGCCATCGGCGAGCGCTGTCGGGGCGCAAAGGTGAATGGCCGGCTGGTCGCCCTCGACACCGCGCTCAAGACCGGCGATCAAGTGGAGATCATCACCGCCAAACGCGGCGGCCCCAGCCGTGACTGGCTCAACCCCGATCTGGGCTACGTCAAGTCGGCGCGGGCGCGGGAAAAGATTCGGGCCTGGTTCAAGCGGCAGGATCGCGATCTCAACATCTCGACCGGGCGCGGCCTGCTCGAACGGGAACTCAAACGATTGGGCATTGACGACCTGACCTATGACGCCATCGCCAAATTGTTTGACTACGACAAGACCGACGATTTCCTCGTGGCGCTGGGATGTGGCGACATTCATTCCCAAACCGTTGTCAACAAGATCGTGACGTATTTGCGTGAGCATGACGCTGAGGAACAGGAGACTCTGCCGCCGCCAATGCCGGAGCGCCGCCGGAAGAGTGAGGAGGTCACCATTCAGGGGGCGGCCGGCCTGTTGACTGTTCTGGCTCAATGCTGCAACCCGGTGAAGGGCGATCCCATCATCGGCTTCACCACCCGCGGGCGGGGCATTACGATCCACCGGCAGGACTGTCCGAACGCTTTGGCGATCCGCGAGACGGAGCGATTGATTCAAGTGAGTTGGGGCGGGGCGGCGGCGGAGACATATTCGGTGCCGGTGCGGGTGCAGGCCTACGACCGCGAAGGGCTGTTGCGCGATGTGGCGACGATTGTGGCCGACGAGAAGGTGAGCATGAGCCGCGTCAACGTCCCCGACGTTAAAAAGAACATCGCCAACATTTTGTTGACGATGCAAGTGACGGATTTAACTCAGTTGACGCGGATCCTGAAACGGATCGAGCAGTTGCCCAACGTCCTAGACGTTCGCCGGTGGAAGCCCGGATAGTTTGCCCGTGACTTTCCACTCGATGCCGAACACATTTTGAATTTCCTGCCGCAGGGCGGCGGGGGAGAAGGGCTTGAGGAGATAACGAATGACGCCGAGCGATTCGGCGCGGGTGCGGTAGGCGGTGTCGGCCTGAATGGAGACGATGATGACGGGAATGCTGGTGTAGCGCGGGTTTTCCCGCATCTTGGCCAAAAAGTCCAGCCCGCTGATCCCCGGCAGCATCATATCCAATAGAATAAGGTCAGGTACACGCCGCTCCAGAATCGGCCAGGCCTCCGCGCCGCTGGAGGCGTGCATCACGTCTACCGGCGCATGTCGCAAGACGAGCCGGATGAGGTTGGCAATGTCCTGATCGTCTTCGATGCTGAGAATGAGTTTGCGTTGATTTGACATGCTTACGCCGCTTCTTCTTTTGATCTGAGCGATAACGAGAGTATAGGTGTTTGCTCTATTTTGTCAAATGCTTCGCTGGTATGGGTTAGCGTTTCGATTTCGTGGCAGGTTTCGTCATGATTTAGCGCATCGACCCGTAGATTGGAACTTGACATGGATGATATAATGCCAGCAGATTACCCGGCCGCGATGGCGACAACTTGATCCAATGACGACCGTCATGCTCTCTGTGTCTGAAGCATTGGCCCGAGTGTTGGCCGATTTCCACCCTCTGGACTCGGAAATTGTCGCCGCCGAGAGCGCCGTGGGTCGCGTACTTGCCGACTCTGTTCGCGCTTCGATTAACCTCCCGCCCTTTCCCAATTCAAGTATGGATGGTTACGCGGTGCAGGCCACCGATGTGGCCGCGGCCACTGCCGGGGCGCCCGTCACCCTGTCCGTCATCGGCGATATCCCAGCGGGCATCTCGCCGACCGTTGAAGTCCGGTCGGGCACAGCCGCTCGGATCATGACCGGCGCACAGATGCCACCCGGCGCTGACGCTGTGATCCCGGTTGAGTCCACTGACGACTCAGGCATGATGATGGGAGCGAAGGGGCAGATGCCGTCAGCGGTTCAAATCCTCAAGGCGGTGGAGGTGGGCGCTTTCGTTCGCATCGTCGGCGAGGATGTGAAGACGGGCGACGAAGTGTTGGCGGCTGGGGCGCTGTTGAGGCCGTATGATCTGGGGGTGTTGGCGGCGCTGGGAGTCGGCCGAGTCCCCGTGATAAGCCGCCCTCGGGTAGCCATTTTATCTACTGGCGATGAACTCGTGGACATTGATCAGACGCCGGGCGCGGGCCAAATTCGCAATGTCAATGGCTACACACTGGCCGCGCTTATTCATAAATACGGCGGCGAGCCGATCTCGCTCGGCGTGGCGCGCGATACATTTGAAGAGGTACATCAACGACTGCTGGCCGCCGTTGAGCAAAAGGTGGACGCCATCATTTCCTCAGCCGGTGTCTCGGTAGGCGCTTACGATGTGGTAAAGCTGGCAGTGGAGCGCGAAGGCGCGCTGAACTTTTGGAAAGTGAACATGCGGCCCGGCAAACCATTGGTGTATGGGCGGGTGCGGGACATTCCGTTTTTTGGCCTGCCCGGCAACCCGGTGTCGGCCATCGTCGGGTTTGAAATTTTTGTCCGGCCTGCCTTGCTCAAACTGGGCGGTCGCCGACGACTCGAAAAGCCGGTGGTCAAAGCCAGGTTGGCCGAAGCGCTTCACTCTGACGGGCGCGAAAGTTATTTGCGGGCAGTCGTCGTCCACGAAAATGGCGGCTACACCGCGCGAAGCGCAGGCGGGCAGGGATCGAATATCGTATCTGCGTTGGCCCATTCGAATGCTTTTATCATTGTGCCGGCCGGTGTAACAGAAGTGCACGCTGGCAGCACCCTGTCGGCCTGGATGTTGGATTGGCCGGAAGAAATTTTCTAATGAAAACGATTGAACAGACTCACAAGTCGGGCCTTGACCTCGCCCTTTGGCTGCCCAGACTTAACATTGCCCTGGCTGTTGTCGGCCTGATCGACTCGTTCTACCTGACGTGGATCAAGGTCGCCCACACCCCGGCCTTTTGCGGTGGTGTGGGCGGATGCGAGGCGGTCAATAACAGCGCCTATTCGCAAATCAATGGCCTGCCCATCGCGCTGTTGGGCATGGGCGCATATCTGGCAATGTTAGGGTTAATGTGGGCTGAAAGGGTGGGCGGAAGCTGGGGGGAATGGTCACTGCTGGGAGTCTTTGGGCTGAGTTTGGTCGGGACGCTGTATTCCACGTACCTGACGTACATTGAGATTGCTGTCTTGCGGGCTATTTGCCCCTACTGTGTCCTTTCGGCAATTGCCATCACACTGATTTTTATCGTTTCGGTCATTCGCCTGCGTCAAACAACCTGACCGACTTTTCAAAGGAGGAACCCATGCCCCGAATTCGCTGCCATTACGAAGATTGTGTGTTTCTGGAGGACAAATACTGCGGCGCCGCCGCCGTCGAGATCGATCCCGATGCCGGATGCATGACTTATTCGCAGGTGGATGGCGCCGTTGTTGCCGAAGAAGAATGGGAAGAGGATGCGCTCGAAGAAGAAGAAGAGGAAGAGGACCTTTACGAAGAGGAAGACGACGATGAGGATTGGGAAGACGACGATAACGAGGATGAATATTAATTGCCTCAGCCTGACCGGAAAGTAAAAAATAACGACGAAGGGCGTGCCTTCGTCGTTGTCGTTTCTATCAGCTCTTCACGTGCTGGCGGCGGGTGCGCTCAAACACGTCTTCCATCTCGGCGCGCTCGCCTTTGTTTTTCTTGCGGCGGCGGTCTTCAGCCAACTCCTCTTTTCCACCCTTCATCGCCTGCCGCAAAGCCAGCTCCATGGCCGTCAGCGGCCTCTCCTCAATATCCTCTTCCTCCGGCGTCAAATCTTCCAGCGCTTTCATGCTCAAATCAATGCGGCGTTTCTTGCGGTCCACGCTGATGACTTTGGCCTCAACTTCCTGCCCGAGCTTTACCAACTCCGCCGGATCGTCCACGTAACCATTCATCATTTCGCGCACGTGAATGAAAGCAGATCGCTCCGCGCCAATGTCCACAAACGCCCCGAACTTCTCCAGCTTGTTGACTTTACCTTTCACCACCAAACCGTTTTTAATTTCGTCCCAGTCCAGCTTGAGTGGCTCGACCATCGTCAGGTCAATGCGTCCGGCCTCCGCGTCCACCTTGCGCACCCACACCGTCACCTCCTGGCCGACATTGATCACTTCCTCAACTTTATTAGTGCGCTCCTTTCGCAATTGCGAAATGTGCAACAGTCCATCACGCTCTGCGCCAACGTCTACAAATGCGCCGAACAGTTCGACTTTTTTGATTTTCCCTTGCAATTGGCTTTTGGGTTTTAAATCGGCTAATTTAATTAGCGCCGCCTCAGTACTCACAATGGGACATCCTCCAACTTTCAAAATTCAAGCCGCCTCAAACATTGGGCGGCTGAGTGGAAATTACTCCGCGCGGCATTATACCCATCGGCTGGGGCGCTGTCAAACAAGGTATAATCCCGCCGAACTTTTGGAGATCATCATTGAAGATAGTGATCACCGGGGCCACCGGATTCGCTGGAAGCCATCTGGCCGATCATCTTTTGGATCAAGCCGGATATGAGGTATGGGGCGTCTCCGAAACGGGGCAGCGGCCTCCCTACCTCAATCCCCGCTTGCAATTGGCCCGTGTTGATCTGCGTATTCCATCTGCCGTTGACGATCTGATCGCCGCCCTCAAACCGGACCGCCTCTACCACCTCGCCGCTCAGGCCTTCGTGCCCCAAAGCTGGGCCGACCCGTGGGAGACACTGGAAAACAACATTCGCGCCCAGATCAACATCATTCAATCCTGCTTGAAGCACAACTTGACCGGGACCCGCCTCCTGGTCGTTGGCTCCAATGAAGAATATGGCCGCATCCAACCGGATGAGTTGCCAGCGCGTGAGACCTCGTCGCTTCGTCCCGACAGCCCATACGGCGTGAGCAAACTGGCGCAGGATTTTCTTGGCCAGGCTTACTTCTTAAGCCACAAATTGCCAATTGTTCGCGTGCGCCCTTTCAACCACATTGGCCCGCGACAAAACTCACGATTTGTCGCTCCCAATTTTGCCCGCCAAATCGTCGCCGTCGAGCGCGGCGAAAGTGAGCCGATGGTGCGTGTCGGCAACCTCGATGCCCAACGCGATTTCACCGATGTCCGTGACACTGTGCGAGCTTACGAAGTCGCATTGGAAAAAGGACAACCCGGCGAAGTCTACAACATTGCCTCAGGCATCTCCCAGCCCGTACGCGCCGTCCTTGACGGCCTGCTCGCCCATTCAACCGTCGCCATTAATGTTGAAATTGACCCGGCGCGACTGCGACCTTCGGACACACCGATGCAACGCGGGGACGCGGCCAAATTGAAGGCCGCCACCGGCTGGGAGCCGGCTATCCCCTTTGACCAAACCTTGAAGGACATTCTGGAATACGAAAGGCAAAACTACTAAACTGCACCTGTCATGCTGAACAAAGCGAAGCATCTCGGAAGAACCATCTCATAAGAGAAAATCCGTGACCCTTCACTTCGTTCAGGGTGACATTGCCAATCAGCCTATGAAGACTGCACTGATCACCGGCATCACCGGGCAAGACGGCAGTTACCTTGCCGAATTTCTGTTAGCCGAGGGCTACCGCGTCGTCGGTATGGTGCGCCGCTCGTCTACCATCAACTTCGACCGTATCAAGCACATCCAAAATGACATCGAACTCGTGCAGGGCGACCTGCTCGATCAAATGTCCATCGTGGACATCCTGCGGGAACATCAACCCGCTGAAGTCTACAACTTGGCCGCCCAATCCTTCGTCCCCACTTCGTGGAAGCAACCCGTCCTCACCGGCGAGTTCACCGCCATCGGCGTCACCCGGATGTTGGAGGCTATTCGCATCACCGACCCGGGCATTCGCTTCTATCAAGCCTCATCCTCTGAAATGTTTGGCAAAGTGGTCGAAGTGCCGCAACGCGAGACCACCCCTTTTTATCCGCGCTCACCCTATGGCGTCGCTAAAGTTTACGGTCACTGGATCACCGTCAACTATCGCGAAAGCTACAACTTGTTTGCCTGTTCCGGCATTCTCTTCAATCACGAGAGTCCCAGAAGAGGCCTGGAATTTGTAACTCACAAAGTCACTCACGCCGTCGCCAAAATCAAACTCGGCAGGGCTAAAGAAATACGCCTCGGCAATATTGAGTCACGGCGCGACTGGGGCTTCGCCGGCGACTATGTGCGGGCCATGTGGCTCATGCTCCAACAGGGGAAGCCTGACGATTACGTGATCGCCACGGGCGAGACGCATTCGGTACAAGAGTTGTGCGAAGTTGCCTTCAACCGTGTCGGTCTGAACTGGCGTGATCACGTGGCGCAGGATCAAAAATACTTCCGTCCCGCTGAGGTAGATTTGCTTGTCGGCGATTCGTCCAAAGCCGGAAAGGCGCTGGGCTGGGAACCGACCGTCACATTCCAGCAACTGGTCGAGATGATGGTTGACGAGGACCTTAAAGCGATTCAAGAAGGCCGGGAGGTTTAACCGATGCCGCAACTGTTTGGCACGGATGGCGTCCGGGGCACAGTCGGCCAGTGGCCCCTCGTCCCGGAGTTCGCCTTGGCTCTGGGGCGGGCGGCGGGCACTGTCCTGGCCGCCAGTGTCAAACGCCCGACTGTGATCGTTGGCCGTGACACTCGCGCTTCTGGCGCGATGTTGCAAAGCGCCCTCGTCGCCGGCTTGCTCGCCGCCGGTGTGGACGTGATCGAGTTGGGCGTGCTCACTACCCCCGGGGTCTCATGGCTCACTCGTCGGCTTGGCGCGATTGCCGGGGCTGTGATTTCGGCTTCTCACAATCCGGTAGAGCAGAATGGCATTAAGTTCTTTGACTCCCACGGGATGAAATTGGCGGAGGGGGTCGAAGAGGAGATTGAGCGACTGGTGGACTCCACCCCAAGCCCGTCAAGTTTAGGCCGCGTTATGAGTGGCCGCGACCTCAACGAGCTGTATATTCGTGGACTTTTGGACGAGCATCACAACCTTCAATTTGCCTCACTGAAGATCGTAGTGGACTGCGCCAACGGCGCCGCCTCGACCCATGCCCCCGATCTCTTCGCTCGCGCCGGAGCGAAAGTGGTCGTCGTTAACGCCTCCGCGACCGGCCTTAACATCAACGTCGAAGCCGGTTCCGAGGAAGTGCGGCACCACCCGGAGCGGATGAAGAAGCTAATCGAAATCTATAACGCAGACTTCGGACTGGCCTTCGATGGCGATGCTGACCGCGTCATCTTTGTGGACCAAAAAGGCACAATCATTGACGGCGATCACATGTTGGGGATGTTGGCCCGATATTTTGACAGCCACCAGCAATTGCTGGCGCGTTCAGTTGTGACCACTAACATGCGTAACGGCGGATTGAAACAGTATGTCGAAGGTAAAGGGCTGGTGTTGTATGAAACTCCGGTGGGCGACAAATATGTAACTGAGAAGCTAATTGAGTTGCAGAAAGCATCAACTGAGTCGGGACAGATCGGACTTGGCGGGGAGCAGTCGGGGCATGTGGTGCTGTTGGATGACGAACATGCGACGGGCGACGGGATGCGGACGGCGCTGTTTGTGATTCGGGCCTATCTCGAATCCGGCGCGGCCTCGATGGTGGAGTTCGCCGCCGGGATCGGCAAGACGCCTCAAGTAATTGCTTCAGCGGATGTGGGATACAACAAAGAACTACGATTTGACAAGACCACTCTGGCCGAAATAGAAAAGGAGGCCCTGGCCGCCAACCCCGGCCTCACCCGCCTCAACCTGCGCTACTCCGGCACCGAGCCAAAGTTCCGGGCCATGCTGGAGTCCGATGGCGGACAGTCGGAGGAAGATTTGGCGGCTATTGCGTCGAAGATTTGCCGCAGCGCCCAAGCCCACGCCGGGATGGGCGGAGCGGCTATTGAGATTCAAGATTGCAGTCGGGGCGGACTGCTGTCGCCGAAAGATTGAACCGCAAAGAAAGCAAAGGACGCAAAGAAAACAAAGAAGCCCTTTGCGATCTTTGCGGCGAGAAATTGCTATGTCAAAAGTTAATCAAGTCACCCTTATCGTCCTCGACAGCGTGGGCATTGGCGATGCGCCCGATGCAGAGGCCTATGGCGATGCGGGTTCAAACACCGTCGGCAACATCGCCGCAACAGTTGGGCTGAATGTGCCCAACATGGCGGCGCTGGGTCTGGGGCACCTCGGCGACTTCAAAGGCATTCCGAAAGCTGAAAAGCCAATCGGCGCGTATGGCCGCCTCACCGAAGTCTCGGCCGGCAAAGACACGACGACAGGCCATTGGGAGTTGGGCGGGGTATCCTTATCAAAGCCGTTTCCCACGTTTCCCAAGGGCTTCCCTGCCGACTTCATCAAAACTTACGAAGCCCGCATCGGGCGCGAGACTCTGGGCAACTACGCCGCCTCGGGAACTGTCATCATCGAGCAGTTGGGAGCAGAACACGTCGCCACCGGCAAACCCATCGTCTACACCTCCGCTGACAGCGTTTTTCAAATTGCGGCGCACGAAGAAGTCATTCCGGTCGACGAACTGTATCACCTATGTGAGATCGCGCGCGAGATGCTGACGGGCGATCTCGCCGTGGGGCGAGTGATTGCGCGACCCTTCGTCGGCCCGGTTGGGGATTTCAAGCGCACCGAGCGCCGCCGCGACTTTTCGCTCACCCCGCCAGCCGATACGATTTTGGACAAGGTGAAAGCCGCCGGGCTGATGTCAGCGGGAGTGGGCAAGATCGATGATATTTTCGCGCATCGCGGCCTGACCGATGTGAATCACACCGGCAACAACGAGGCCGGGA
>Ga0247727_10011428_pt1 | contig 15501 bp, 16 predicted proteins | sample WisWelCaveWW1625_FD_202498 | JGI IMG/M metagenome (GOLD analysis project Ga0247727, IMG submission 202498) | Biofilm microbial communities from Wishing Well Cave, Virginia, United States - WW16-25 | ecosystem: Environmental > Aquatic > Deep subsurface > Groundwater > Cave microbial mat | place...
CCTCGGCCGGCATGAACCAGTTCAAACCGTATTTTCTGGGACGGAAGGCGCTCGATACGAAGTACCGGGGCGCAGCATCGTGTCAGAAATGTCTGCGCACCGGTGACCTCGATAATGTCGGTCGGACACCGAGCCACCATTCGTTCTTCGAGATGCTGGGAAACTTCTCGTTCGGCGATTATTTCAAGCCGGAGGCGATCGCGTGGGCGTGGGAGTTCCTCACAGGCTACCGGACGTTCAGTGGGAGTGAACGAAGTCGAACACCGGAGCTCTGCCTGGCGCTACCGCGCGAGAAGCTCTGGGTATCGGTTCACCAAGAAGACAGCGAGGCGCGCGAGCTCTGGCTGGCGCTGGGCGTGCCCAACGAGCGCATCAAACCTCTCGGTGACGCTGATAACTTCTGGCCGGCGAACGCTCGCGCCAACGGCCCGAACGGTCCCTGTGGCCCATGTTCAGAAATCTACTACCAGTACAACGTGCAGGAAGAACCGAGTCAGAACAATTCCGTCGAGGTCTGGAACCTCGTCTTCACACAGTACGACCGTCAACCGGATGGAACACTCAAGCCGCTGCCGAGGAAGAACATCGATACCGGTATGGGGTTGGAACGGCTAGCTCGGGTCATCCAGGGGAAAACGAGCAACTTCGACACTGATATCCTAGACCCAATCGTAGAGGCAGTGAAGCGATCGATACAACACAAATATACCATCGCAGGACCCTCTTATGGAGATATAGCGTCAGAGAACGCTCGGCAGCAAGAGGCTGCTCACCGCTTACGACAGATCTTTCATGCTGTTGCAGATCATTTACGCGCGGTCACATTTCTGATTGCGGAAGGTGTGAAGCCGTCGAACGAGGAGCGCGGCTACGTGCTGCGCATGTTGATCCGTCGCTCCATGCTCTACGCCTTGCGTGGTCTCGGCTACAATGGGCTGTTTGCGCATCGACTAGTGCCAGCAGTGGTCAACACCATGAAAGGCGGATATTCGGAGCTGGTGAACCATGAGCGTCATATTGCCGATGTCGTGCGCCAAGAGGAGGAACAGTTTGTCGGTACGCGCGAGGCAGGAAGGCAGAAAGCAAAGGAATATTTCGATGAGACTGAGCAACGAGGAGCGCGCTGCTTACCGGGAGAGTTAGCGTTCAAACTTTGGGATACCCACGGTTTTCCGCTGGAGCTGACGATCGACGAAGCGCAAGAGCGTGGGTTTGCCGTTGACCGCGAAGGTTTCGACCAATTGATGGAGCAGCAACGGCAGCGCTCCCGTAGCGGCAGCAAGATGCAAGGCGATGTGTTTGTCGAAACGTTTGCCTCGACCATTGAGCAGCTGCACCTGACGACCGACCTACGGTTCTACCATGGTGAATGGGAATCCGATGCACACGTGAAAGCAATCCTGCTAGGTGGGCGTTTGGTTGATTGCGCCGAACGTGGGCAAGAGGCATGGATGATCGCCGACCGGACGCCGTGCTACGGCGAGAGCGGTGGGCAGCAGGGCGATCGTGGCGCCGGCTCATCGGATCATGGCCGATTCGAGATTACCGATACGCAACGTATCGGACAGACAATCGTGCATCAGATCACCGTGCAGGATGGCGCGATCAGTGTTGGAGATCGCGTGACGCTGGCTGTTGACAAGAGTCGTCGCATGCGGCTGGCGCGCCATCACACGGCGACGCACTTGCTGCACAGCGCGCTGCGCCGGGTAGTCGGCGACCATGTCCAGCAAGCCGGATCATTGGTGGCCCCAGACCGATTGCGCCTTGATTTCCTGCACAGCGCCGATGTCGATGATCGTCAGCTGCAGCAGGTGGAAGCGCTCGTGAACGAGTGGGTCTGGCAAAATGACCGGGTCGAAACGCAAGAGGCCTCGATCGAGCAAGCCAGACAGGGAGGAGCACTGGCATTCTTCGGAGAGAAATACGGCGACCGGGTGCGTGTCGTTTCGATCGGCGCCATTAGCAAGGAGCTGTGTGGCGGCACCCATGCGGAGCAGACCGGTCAACTCGGATCCTTCCGTATCGTGAGCGAAGGATCGGTGGCGGCCGGCACGCGGCGGATCGAAGCGGTGGCCGCGGACGCGGCGTACCAACGGTCAGCCGCACAGGAACAGACGCTGCAGCAGATCGCGCAACAATTGAACGCGCCGATGGAGCGGTTGCCCCAAACCGTCGAGGAACTCGCTGGACGTGCGCGACGGCTTGAGAAAGAGCTGGGCCAGCTGCGCTTGCAGCTCATTGCCGGCTCTGCCTCCAGCGGCGGAGCGACCCCGATCAAACGCATCGGGTCGCTACAGGTGCTGGTACAGCGTGTGGATGGCGGCGGAATCGAGATTCTGCGGAAAGCTGCCGATGAGCTGCAGCGCAAAACGCAAGCCGATGTGGTCGTGCTCGGCTCTGGAGCTGGGACGGCATTCTTCGTAGCCTCTAGCGGAGGAGCGGCGCTACAAGCCGGGGTCAAAGCATCCGATCTGATTCAATACCTCGCCTCGCTGGTCGGCGGCAAGGGTGGCGGCCGTCCCGATTTCGCCCAGGGCGGCGGATCGGACGTCGAGCAGCTGGATCATGCATTAGCTACCGTCTCAACGTGGATCGAACAACGGATCGCCGGACAGCCGGCACAGGTCAAGCGATGAAGCAGGTACGGTTCGCCAGTCAGGAATTCCAACGATTGATCAACCGACAAAACGGGCGCAGCCGCATCGTGGAGCGGGTGCGAAAAATCGTCGAGGGTGTCCGCACACACGGAGACGAGGGCGTCATCCGTTTCACGCGCCAGTTCGACAAGGTGCGGCTGACGCCGAAGCAGCTGCGTGTCACCGAGACGGAGATCAACGGCGCGTATCAAAATCTTGATCCGAAGTTCGCCGGGTGGCTGAAGATCATCTCGGAGAATATCGGGCATTTCTACAAACGCCATTTGAAGAAGTCATGGCGCACATCGGACCAAAACGGCGTGGTGCTTGGGGAACTCTACCGACCGCTGGACCGCGTCGGCGTCTATATTCCATCAGGCACGGCGCCGTTGGTCTCGACCGTGTACATGACGATCGTGCCGGCACGGCTGGCGGGTGTCAGCGAAATCTACGTGGCAACACCCCCACGTCCCGATGGCAGCGTTGATCCGCATATTCTCGCGGTGGCCGGCCTACTCAAGGTGAACGGTGTGTTCAAGATCGGCGGAGCGCAGGCGATCGCCGCCATGGCGTTCGGCACCAGAACGATACCGCAGGTCGACAAGATCGTCGGCCCCGGCAACTTGTACGTGGCCGAAGCGAAACGCCAGGTGTTTGGACATGTTGATATCGACATGGTTGCCGGCCCCAGCGAGGTGGTGATCATTGCCAATCAACACTGTAACGTGCCGTTCTTGCTGGAGGACTTGAGAGCTCAGGCGGAACATTTTATGGGGATGGCGGTGGTCGTGACACCTTCGAAAACGCTGGTGCGGCAACTGCGCCAACAGACGGCGCCGGGCTTCATCATTCATACGAAGAATCTGAACGAAGCGGTGGACATCGTCAACCGGATCGCGCCGGAGCATGTCCAGATCATGGTGAAACGGCCGCAAGCGCTTCTGAGGAAGATCCGGCACGCCGGCACAGTCTTCATCGGTCCCTACACGCCGACGGCAGTTGGAGACTACGTGGCGGGACCGAGTCACGTCCTGCCGACCGGTGGCACCGCGCGGTTCTTCTCCGGATTGAGCGTGGAGGATTTCATCAAACGGATTCATGTCATCGGCTACAGCCGCAAGGCGCTGGAGGCGTCGCGCGAGATGATCGAACGGATCGGCACGATCGAGGGCATGACGCACCACGTCGAATCCGTCCGGGTACGGTTCAACGACAAGTAGTAGCGTGACCAAACGAGGTGTCCCATGGCGACACGGCGAGTTGTACACATCAAACGCAAGACAGCAGGGATGCAGATTCAGGGATTGCTCAAGCTTGATGGAACGGGCAAGACACAGATCAAAACTGGCATCGAATTTCTTGATCACGCGCTGACGCAGTTTGCGTTCCACGGATGTTTCGACCTCACGCTCCGCTGCAAAAGCGATGCGCAGGCCGGCAAACATCACACGAATGAAGACTCGGCGATCGCGCTGGGCGAAGCGTTTCAGCAAGCGCTGGGCGACAAGCGCGGCATCCAGCGGTACGGGTGCGCGTTCGTGCCTATGGATGAGACGGAGGTCCGTGTGGACTTGGACATCGGCAACCGCTATTTCTTTTCCGGCCTCCGACGTAGCGAGGTGATGCCGGTCACCGGGCAGCCGCACGAGGATAGCGACTACTCGTATCGCGATCTCAAGGATTTTCTCAGCAGCTTTTCGCGATCGCTCGGGATGAACCTGCACGTGAGCGTGCTGTACCCGGGTCAAGATCTGCACCATGAGGCCGAGGCGATTTTCAAAGCGTTGGGGCGCGCCATGGATCAGGCGACGCAGACCGATCGCCGACGGAAAAATGCCCCATCCATCAAGGGGTTGTTATAATCGGTGTCCGAAATGAAGAAGGTACGGTCAATCGTGATTGTCGATTACGGCATGGGCAATTTGCGCAGCGTGGCCAAGGCAGTAGAGTCGGTCGGCGGCAATGCCCTCATCAGCGATCTGCCATCGGTGATCGCGTCGGCTCAACAGTTAATTCTACCGGGCGTTGGAGCCTTCAAAGCCGGGATGGAGGGACTTGTGCAGCGCGGGTTGATCGAACCGTTGCGCGCGCGGCTGACCGATGGTACGCCGGTCTTGGGGATTTGCCTCGGCATGCAGATCCTGTTTCAGCAAGGTGAGGAGGGCGGCTTCTGCAACGGGCTGGGAGTGATCCGAGGTACGGTCAAACATTTTCCAATCAACAATGGCACCGGGCGGCTCAAAATACCGCACATGGGATGGAACCAGATTGCAACAACGAGGGACGGGGGACGGGGGACGGGGGACACATGTCCTCTGCTTCGCGGAATACCGGATGGGACGTTTATGTACTTCGTGCACTCCTATTATCCTGAACCACTTGATCCATCGGTAGTGGCGGCACGCACCAGCTATGGCATCGAGTTCGCATCGATGGTCTGGCAGGAATCGGTGTACGCAACGCAGTTCCACCCGGAGAAGAGTCAGCGAACAGGGCTTCAGTTGTTGAAAAACTTCGTGGAGTTGACATGCTAATCATTCCGGCGATCGATCTCTATCAGAATCAAGTCGTGCGGCTCTGGCAGGGAGACTTCGACAAAGTGAAGGTCTATTCCGATGACCCGGTCGGCATGGCGAAACGCTGGGCCGAGGCAGGCGCCACGCGGATTCACATTGTCGATCTGAACGGTGCAAAAACGGGTCGACCGGGACAGCTACCGCTGATTCGAAAGATCCGGGAGGCCACCGGGTGCGAGATTGAGCTCGGCGGAGGCCTGCGCACAGCGGAGGATATCGAAGCAGCACTGGATCACGGCGCCTCCGCAGTCGTGGTGGGAACGCAGGCAATCAACGATGAAACGTTCCTGCGTCAGGTGGTCGCTACGCACAGCGATCGTGTGATCGTCAGCATTGATGCGATCGGCGAGACGCCCATGATCAAAGGGTGGACGGAAACGAGCGCCATTCGCATGGAGGGCTTGGCGGAGCGGTTGCGCGGCGCCGGCGTCAAGACGGTCGTCTACACCAATGTCGCCGTCGATGGCACGATGCGCGGCCCGTCAGTCGCGCTGCTGGAGCATGTCATCGGTATCGTGGAAATGTCAGTCATCGCGTCGGGCGGGATCAGCTCGTTGGAGGACATCCGACAACTGAAAGTGCTGGAGTCCAAGGGACTGCTGGGCTTGATCATCGGGCGTGCGCTGTATGAAGACCGATTCACACTCAAAGATGCCATAGCCGCCGCCTCCGGTGCGTGATTGACGGGGTATTTCGGATTGCAAGTCTGGATTCCGGGTTGCCGTTCTTGAAGTCGGAACATAGCAACGTTGGAGACAACTATTTCGAAATCCACAATACGTTTTGCGCCTATAGCTCAGTTGGATAGAGCACCGGCCTCCGGAGCCGGGTGCGCAGGTTCGAGTCCTGCTAGGCGCACCATATATCTTTGCCAAGGGCCGAGACGCCAAGCAGAACTCGATGGCGCGCCAACTCGATCTAGGAGCCGCGACCTAGGGGAGCGGCGATTTCCTCGGGAGGGGCGGATGCCCAACCCGTAGCGCACGAAGTGCGCGAAGGGTGACGAGTCCTGCTAGGCGCATCATTTCCTTTGATAGATAGAGAGCCGGGCATTGGTTAGAGTTCGCGAAGAACGGCGGCAGTTTGCGGAGGCGCTATGGAGACGAAACCTAACAAAGGAAAGTTCCGACCGATTATCACGCGCGTCAAGCTGCACCCTGAGCAAGCTGTGCTGCAATGCAGCTGCTATCATTCCGGGCAGGTAATCGACATGAGCCAAACAAACGATAGTGGCTTCACGTGGATTTGCAAAGCACTTCCGCAAAAAGGGGATGTCAGAAACAGCCCATACTCTGAGAGCACTGCCTCGTCGTAGGCTCGGCTGTTTGATCAGAATGGAGTTGCAGTTCGATAGGTGGGAATGCTAGCGAAGCGAATTATTCCTTGTCTGGACGTCAAGGCGGGTCGCGTGGTCAAGGGAGTGAACTTTGTCAACCTGCAGGACGCCGGAGATCCGGTCGAAACGGCGGCAGCCTATGATGCCGCCGGTGCCGATGAGATCGTGTTCCTCGATATCACCGCCAGCGCTGAGGAGCGCGGGATCATCGTCGATGTCGTGCGAAGAACGGCCGATCAGGTCTTCATACCGCTGACTGTTGGCGGGGGGATCACGACGGTTGAAGATATTCGGCGTTTGCTGAAGGCCGGCGCCGATAAAGTATCGATCAACACATCGGCCATCGCGCGTCCGGAGCTGATTCGTGAAGCCGCCGAACGATTTGGCAACCAGTGCATCGTGGTGGCGATCGATGCTAAACGATCCGGCGATCAATGGGAAGTTTTTACGCACGGCGGCCGACGAGCGACCGGACGCAATGCCGTCACATGGGCGGCTGAGGCAGAGCGGATGGGCGCCGGAGAAATCCTGCTGACGAGCATGGATCGGGACGGCACGCGGCAAGGATACGACCTCCCATTAACGAGGGCGGTATCCGAAGCCGTGCAGCTGCCGGTGATCGCTTCTGGCGGCGCCGGACAACTTGATCACCTTGTGGAAGCGTTGACGGTCGGCAAGGCGGACGCCGTGTTGGCGGCATCGATCTTCCACTATGGTGAATATTCGATCGGACAGGCCAAAACATATTTGTCGGATCACGGAGTGCCGATCAGGCGATAGGAGGCATTGGTGAACACTGCGGACATCGTGCAGCGCGTCAAGTTTGATGACAAAGGATTGGTACCGGCGATCATCCAGGACGCCGAGAACCACGAAGTCCTGATGTTGGCCTACATGAACGCTGAGTCTCTGGCAAAAACGCTGGAAACAGGCAGGACGTATTTCTGGAGCCGATCGCGACGGAAGCTCTGGCTGAAGGGAGAGACGTCCGGACATGTGCAGGCGGTGCATGAGATTCGGCTGGATTGCGACGCTGATACGATCTTGATCAAAGCGCACCAGACGGGCGTGGCATGCCACACCGGCAACCGCTCCTGTTTCTTCGAGCAGGTGCCGGTGCCGTCAGCGACAGCGGCACCGCGGAAAACTTCGACGTGATGACGCTTCTTCTTCGTCCAACACTGAGTGAATTTACCTCCATGGCGCGGAAGGGCAATCTCATTCCTGTCACCGCTCAGTTGCCAGCTGATCTCGATACGCCGGTCTCCGCGTATCTAAAGGTGGCACAGGGCGACTACGGCTATCTGTTGGAGTCGGTGCAGGGTAGCGAGCGGATCGCCCGCTACTCATTCCTCGGAACGGAGCCATCGGCCGTGTGGGAGTGCCGTGGAACGGAGGTGCTGCACCATCGATGGATTGGCGGACGGCGAACCACCGAGCGTCACCCCATTGAACAGGACCCGTTGCAGGATATCCAACGGCTGCTGGGACGCTATCGATATGTATCGCTCCCGGGACTGCCGCGCTTCAGCGGCGGTCTGGTCGGCTATATCGGATACGATGTCGTTCGCTTCTTCGAACGCCTTCCGAACCGTCCGCATGGCAGTCTATCCGTGCCGGACGCCAAGCTGCTGCTCTCTGACACCGTGGTGATCTTCGACCATGTCCAACACTCGATGACGATCGTTGCCAATGCGTTCTTGGGAGAGGGGACGGCCCGACGGCAACAGGTCGAAACTGCCTACCGGGATGCGACGCGCCGCATTCACCGGATTGCCGAACGTTTGCATCAACCGCTGCCGCCAGGACGTTCAGCCAACCGGCGGCCGACAACGAGCAACGGTGTTCGCGCCAATATGACACGCCCTCGCTTCGAGTCAGCTGTCCGTACAGCGCAGCGGCACATTCGCGCCGGCGATATCATTCAGGCCGTCATCTCACAGCGATGGGAAACACCGCTGACCAGCGATCCGTTCGCCGTATATCGCGCGCTCCGTTCGCTCAACCCATCACCGTACATGTATTACCTGAAGCTGGGCGGTGAGACCTTGGTAGGCGCATCACCAGAGGTGTTTCTCCGCTGTGAGGACGGTGTGGCAGAGGTGCGGCCGATCGCCGGCACGCGACGGCGCGGCGCCACACCGGAAGAGGACGGTCGTTTGGAGACAGAGCTGCGAACCGACCCGAAAGAACGAGCAGAGCATCTGATGCTGGTCGATCTGGGAAGGAACGACTTGGGTCGCGTCTGCGAATACGGCAGCGTCACCGTGCCGGAATTCATGGCCGTCGAACGCTACTCGCACGTCATGCATCTCGTCTCCAGCTGCACCGGTCGTCTGCAACGGAAGGCCTCCTGCTTCGACGCCGTGCGTGCGGCGTTCCCGGCCGGCACGGTGACCGGTGCGCCGAAGATCCGAGCGATGGAAATCATCGATGAGCTGGAGCCGTCGCAACGCGGGCCGTACGCGGGATTGATCGGCTACTTCAGCTTCTCCGGCAACTTCGACAGCTGTATCACCATTCGAACCATGCTGGTCAAGAACGGGGTCGGATATATCCAGGCCGGAGCCGGGATCGTGGCTGACTCCAAACCGTCACGTGAGTACCAAGAAACGTGCAACAAGGCGGCAGCCCTCTTCCAGGCGATCGCCGTAGCCGGTGGAGCCGCGCGCCCATGATCCTGATGATCGATAACTACGACTCGTTCACCTACAATCTCGTCCAGTACCTCGGCGAGCTTGGCGAGGCATTAACGGTCAAACGCAACGATGCTGTCACGCCGGCAGAGGTGGCCGCGCTGAAGCCACGGCGCATCGTCATCTCGCCAGGGCCCGGGAGCCCCGAGGATGCCGGCGTCTCCAACGAGCTGATCCGGCGATTCGGCGGAAGCGTGCCGATCCTCGGCGTGTGCCTCGGCCATCAATGTATCGGCCATGTCTTCGGCGCCGCCGTCACGCGAGCTCCTCGGTTGATGCATGGCAAGACCTCATTGATTCATCACAATAACCGCACGATCTTCGCGGGGCTGCCGAATCCGTTCGAGGCGACGCGGTACCACTCACTGATCGTCCGGCACGAGGGGATGCCGGATTGCCTGGAAGTCACGGCACAGACCGACCAACAGGAGATTATGGGGCTGCGGCACAAAACGATGCCGATTTGGGGTGTGCAGTTTCATCCAGAGTCGATCTTGACGACGTCCGGCAAAACACTGTTAAAAAACTTTCTGCAGCAATGAGCCGACTGGAACCGATTCTGGATCAGAAGCGTGCAACGATTGCCAAACGGGCGGCGCGCGCCACGGCGCAGCCGATCGCTCGTCGGGCGGATCAATGCCGCTCGCTGCGGGAAGCGATCCAGCCACCGGGCGGTCCGCATTTGATCGCTGAGCTGAAGCGTCGGACGCCGACGATCCCGGTGCTGCGGGAGCCGTTTGAGCCGGTGCGGTTAGCGCAAGAGTACGCGGCTGCCGGAGCATCAGCCATCTCGATCGTCATCGACGAGCCGTTCTTCGACGGCCGTATTGAGTGGATTCAGCAGGTGCGCGATGCCGTGGCGCTGCCGGTACTGGCCAAAGATTTCGTGCTCGACCCGTGTCAGGTGGACGATGCGGCATTGGCCGGAGCCGACGCGTTGCTTCTGATCGCCGATATCGTGCCGGAGACGTTGCTGACCGCGCTCATTGAGCGTTGCATACACGTCGGCCTCGAGCCACTCGTGGAGATTCATACAGAGGCATCGCTGGAGCGGGCGATCCGCAGTGGCGCGCCGCTGATCGGGATCAACAACCGTGACCTGCAGGATTTCACGGTGGATCGATCGACGGCGCTTCGGCTGGCACCCCGGGTGCCTCGGGATATCCCGGTCGTCGCGGAAAGCGGCATCAGCGCGCGCGAGGAGATCATTCGGCTGGGCGCTGCCGGGGTGCACGCCGTGTTGATCGGCGAAGCATTGTTGAAAAGCCCCGACATCGTCAGCAAGATCAACGAGCTGCTGGGTCGGTCGAGGCCGTAGCGCATGGTGCGCGTGAAGATCTGCGGCATCACATCGCCGAACGACGCACGGGCGGCGCTCCGAGCCGGTGCCGACGCCATCGGTCTGGTGTTCGCGCCAAGCCCGCGCCGCATCACCGTTGAGCAAGCGCGACAGATCATCGATGCGGCCGGGCCGCTGGCGGTCACTGTCGGCGTATTTGTGAATCCCACGCTGGCGGCGATCGAGCGGACGTTGCGACGCTGCCCTCTCTGCGCGGTGCAGCTGCATGGAGAGGAATCCCCAGCGATGATCCGGCAAGTGGCGCGATGGGTGCCGGTCATCAAAGCGGTGCGGCTCAGCGCTCCAGAGGGGCTTCAGCGTCTGCGCGCGTTCGGAGATGCGGCAGCGCTGCTGTGCGATACACGCGCACCCGGACGATGGGGCGGCAGCGGTATCGTGGGTGATTGGCGGCTTGCTGCGGCCGCTCGACGTAGTGGCACAACCATTATTCTGGCTGGCGGACTGACTCCCGCCAACGTCGCAGAGGCGGTACGGCGCGTGCGGCCCTACGGCGTTGACGTCTCCAGCGGTGTGGAGCGGTCGCCCGGTCGCAAGCATGCGGAGCTAATGCAATCGTTTGTCGATCGCGCGACGCACGCACTGGACGGCGAGGGATCGCGCGAATCTCGGGATCAACGAAAGAGGAGGGAGACCTAAGACCATGAACCTGACACTGTTTGCCGATCAAATTCTGTCGGAGCGTGATCGCAAAACGCTGGCGATCATCGAGGCAATCCGCAAAGGCGGCGCCATTTCACGCGTGCAAATCTCCAAGGTGACTGAGCAAAACCTCGTCACCGTATCGAAGTACGTCAGCGACCTGGTCAATCGAGGCATTGTGCTGGAGAAAGGACTGGATGTCTCCACAGGTGGTCGACGGCCTGCGTTGGTGGAGCTGAACGCTTCCGCCTGCTGCGCCATCGGGCTGTCGATCCATCCGGAGCGGGCGTTCGGCGTGCTGCTGAACCTCAAAGCGCAAATCGTGGCACGCACCCAGCAACCGGGCGTGACCGTGACGACCGAGAAGGATCTGGAAGCGGTCCGACCGATCATCGACGAATTGATCAAGCAAGCACATGTGGATAGCACCGCGGTGCGCGGCATCGGGATCGGCTTGCCACACGTCATGACTGCCGGACGTCGACTGGCCTTCCACGATCTGATCAACCGCATCACGCAGAAACCGGTGTCGGTAGAGCGCGATCTGGTGCTTGGTTCGCTGGCGGAACAGTGGCTCAGCACTGATCGAGCGTTCAAGAATGTGCTGTATCTGCATGGCACGCGTGGGGCGTGTCTGGTGGTCAACGGACGCGTGTATCGCGGCACCGGACAGCTTGCTGGAAACCTGACGCTCTTTCGCGGGGACGATATCCAGCGCGTTGAGCGGCTGTTGTCAGGCACACAATTTCCCGAAGCAGAGGTGCAATGGTTGTCGACGCTGCTGGGCGATGCGCTGGTGCCGTTCGTCAACATGCTGGCACCGGAAGCAATTGTGTTGGGCGGTGGTTTTGATCGTCTGGGGTCGGCGCTACTGGATCGAGTAGGCGATGCCATCAAGCGGCATGCGATCGAGGAAGTTGGCGCTCAGATCAGCCTGGTGCCGGCGCGGCTCGGCGAAGAAGCGCCGGCGATCGGTGCGGCAGGTATCATGTTGACCGAAGCGTTCCTGACCAGAGGCTGATGCACGGACGACGCATCGCCCTATGAGTGGAATGCGTGTATCAGAACCGATCATTACGCTGCTGACGGATTTTGGCGAACGCGACGGATATGTCGCCGCCATGAAGGGGGCGATTCTGACGATTGCGCCACATGCGTGCATGATCGACATTAGTCACAGCATCAAACGCCACAACATCCGGTCAGCCGCCTACGTCCTGGCGAGCAGCTGCACGGCGTTCCCGCGCGGCACCATTCATGTTGCTGTGGTCGATCCGGGCGTCGGCACGGCCCGTCGCGCGATCGGTATTCGAACGGGTGGCCATTGGCTGATCGGTCCGGATAATGGTCTCCTGTCATGGGCGGCGGATCAACTAGGACAACCGGTCACGCACGAGATAACGAACCGATCTTGGATGCAGCGGTCGGTCAGCGCGACATTTCACGGACGCGATATCTTTGCGCCGTCGGCCACGCATCTGGCCGCTGGCGGTTCAGCTGCACAGCTGGGCCCTAAGCGATCAGCATTCCTGCGGCTCGATCGCAGGGTCACACGAAGCAACGACTGTCTGATCGGAACTGTTGTGCACATCGATCATTTCGGCAATGTCGTGACGACGTTGCGAGAAGATGAGATCGAGCACGCATTCGGCCGAGCGTGGCGCCAGCGTGTGCAGTGTCGCATCGGACGGTACCGGATACAGGCGGGGCGAACATACGCTGACGTACCGGCCGGATCGCTCCTTGGACTGATCGGCAGCGCCGGCCATTTAGAAATTGCCGCCAACGCGACGAGCGCTGCAGCGAGCATTGGTGTACGTTATGGTGCGACAGTAACGGTAGCGCTGGCTTGATACGAGGAGAGACGATGATCACCATTGAACAGTTCAAATCGGTGGAATTAAAGGTTGGGCGGATTCTATCGGTCACGGAACATCCGAACGCTGATCGCCTGTACGTTGTCGAGGTAGATCTCGGCGCTGAGCGGCGCACCGTGGTTGCCGGTATCCGGAAGTTCTACACGCCGGATCAGCTGGTCGGCAAACTCGTGATCGTCGCCGCCAACCTGGAGCTGGCCACGATCCGTGGCGTCGCCAGCAACGGTATGCTGCTGGCGGCTCACGATGCCGAGCGTCTCAGCGTGCTGACCGTGGATACGCCACTGCAACTCGGCAGTCTCGTCTCATGAAAGGACGCTTCGGAGCGTTCGGCGGCCAATACGTGCCGGAAACGCTCATGGCAGCACTGAGTGAGTTGGAACGGGCGTATCAGACTGCTCACCACGATGCCGCGTTTCGCCGGGAGCTTGACGGTTACCTGCAGCGATACGTTGGCCGGCCAACCCCGCTCTACCACGCCAATCGTCTCAGCCAACGCCTCGGCGGAGCCAAGATCTACCTGAAGCGGGAAGATCTCTGCCATACCGGATCGCACAAGATCAACAACACACTAGGACAGGTGCTGCTCGCATGTCGCATGGGCAAGCGGCGTGTTATCGCCGAGACAGGCGCCGGGCAACACGGGGTGGCGACGGCGACGGCAGCGGCACTGTGTGGATGTACCTGTGATGTCTACATGGGGGAGGAAGATATCCGACGGCAGGCGCTGAATGTCACACGAATGCGGCTGCTGGGCGCGCGCGTCGTCCCGGTGACCAGCGGAAGCCGCACCTTGAAGGATGCGTGCAACGAAGCGTTACGAGACTGGGTCACAAATGTCCGCACCACACACTACGTGCTCGGCTCCGTGGTGGGGCCGCATCCCTATCCGACCATGGTGCGAAACTTTCAGTCGGTCATCGGGCGGGAGACGCGCCGGCAGATCTTGGCAGCCGAGCGCCGTCTGCCGGACTGCATCGTCGCGTGCGTGGGAGGTGGCAGCAACGCGATGGGGATGTTTCATCCGTTTGTGGACACGCGCACAAAGCTGATCGGTGTGGAGGCCGCAGGAGAGGGGTTGCAGCGCGGAGCGCACTCCGCCTCACTGGCCAAAGGATCGATCGGCGTGTTGCACGGTAGCAACAGTTTCCTGCTGCAAACGCGTGACGGGCAGGTGCAAACGGCGCATTCGATCGCTGCGGGACTCGACTATCCAGGCGTGGGACCGGAGCATGCCTACTATAAGGTTACCGGCAAAGCCCGCTATGTTGCTGTCACCGATCGGGAAGCGTTGGAGGGATTCCAACTCTTGACGCAGACGGAGGGGATTCTACCGGCGCTGGAGCCGTCGCACGCGGTAGCGTATCTGGCGCGCCTGGCGCCGTCCTTGAGTCGTCGTTCCACCGTGATTCTGTGTCTATCAGGTCGTGGAGATAAAGATGTCACCGAAATCGCTCACCGGCTCGGCCAGACTCGCTGATCGGTTTGCCGCGCTGCGACAAGTGCGACGCCGGGCATTCATTCCGTTCATCATGACGGGCGATCCCTCGATCGCCGTCACCGAAGCGCTCATACCGGCGCTGGCAACGGCGGGAGCCGATGTGATCGAGCTTGGCGTCCCGTTCTCGGATCCGCTGGCTGACGGGCCGACGATTCAACGGGCATCGGCGCGCGCGCTGGCAAACGGCGTCTCGCTCGCCGATGTCTTGCGGCTCGTCGAACGCGCACACCGGCATTGCACCGTCCCGATCGTGCTGCTGTCATACTACAACCCGATCTGCCGAATGGGCGCGAAGACGTTCTGTCAGCGCGCGGCCGCAGCCGGAGTCAGCGGCGTCATCGTGCCGGATCTGCCACCGGAAGAAGGTCGCGAACTGATCGGAGCGGCTCGACAACACGGTGTGGCCACCATCTTTCTCCTTGCGCCGACCAGCACGCCGGAACGCGTGCGCCTAGTGAATCGCGCCGCGACCGGCTTCATCTACTACGTCTCTGTCACCGGTATCACGGGCGCGCGCAAGCAGCTACCGCACGAGTTGCTGCAAAATCTGCACCGGGTGCGGGCGCGCGTGCGCTGGCCGCTCTGCGTGGGGTTTGGCGTTTCGACGCCGGAGCAGGCGCGGCGGATCGCTGCGGCAGCCGATGGCGTGATCGTCGGCAGCGCGATTGTCGAACGCATGGAAAAGAGTCGTCGATCGGCGATCGTGCCCACCGTGCGGCGGTTGGTCAGCTCGTTGGCCGCGGCAACCCACAGCATCAGAAAGGGTAAAGTCCTATTTCAACCACCTGGAATCCGATGATGCATCAAGAGTCGCATGAGCTGTTGCATCTGCTGATCGACCGACAAGCGCCGATGGTTGTACCGCCAGACGTACTCC
>Ga0247727_10011429_pt1 | contig 15500 bp, 19 predicted proteins | sample WisWelCaveWW1625_FD_202498 | JGI IMG/M metagenome (GOLD analysis project Ga0247727, IMG submission 202498) | Biofilm microbial communities from Wishing Well Cave, Virginia, United States - WW16-25 | ecosystem: Environmental > Aquatic > Deep subsurface > Groundwater > Cave microbial mat | place...
CGCACCGAGCATGGCGCACTGGGAGAAACTCTCCGACCGGATCGTCACGTGTCACAAGCTGGTGCGGGGGCTAGTGTCTGAACTCCAGCTGGATCAGCCGGTGGTGCATCAGGTGTACCGGGCGCTGATCCTGATTCAGCTCCTCTGGGCCGAGTATGAGGCGCGGAGTGGAGAAGAGGAGGAGTCTCACCCCACGCGCCACACCAAGGAGCACGACCCGCAGAGCCTGATCACGCAGCTCATCGGACATGCGCGGGCACTCTTGACTGGCTGTCTGCAGAGCCGGGAAACCTCTGGTGTGCAGCGGGTGTCCGACGACGGTGTCATAGGCGGTGACGGTGGGTTTGACGCAGGAAATGACCGGGATGGTGGCAGTAGTGAAAACCCCGATGACTAAATCGGGAAGGGAGACATGGACCGTCAGCAGGTTCCTCCGCAAATGTGTGAAGAGCTGAGTGCGGACCGCGCCCCTCGCCGGGCTCCAAGTGCCGACCATCCGGGCGGTGATTCTCCCGCCGTGCTGACGCCGCTGGACGCCCTCAGACAGGATCGGTCCGTCTGGCCCCGAGGCGACTATGACGAAGCCGCGCTCGCCCGCTATCGCGAATGCCCGGATCAACTCCCACCGGTACGCGTCGATCGCCGGACGCGGGTGGTGTTGGATGGCTATCATCGCATGAAGGTGCATCAGGAGTTGGGGCGCCCCGAGATCCCGGTGATCTTCGAAGAGTGTCCCCCTCACGCGCACCTCGCCCGGTCGCTCGAGTTGAACCTGCACGGCACACCCATTCCGATACTCCAACGGAACCGCGTGCTGGCCCACCTGTCCCAACTAGGCTTCACCCAAACCGAGATGGCGAAGGTCGCCGGGCTGACCCAAGAACGGGTGTCCCAGATACTAGCGGCTTATCGAGTGGACAGCATGGAGTCCCAATCCGAACACGCGAACCGTGTCTGGGACGCCCTCCGTCTGGTGGATCAGGGCAGGTCCCTCCGGGACGCGGCGCGGGCAACGGGGGTGCCGAAATCCACGGTCGAGCGGGCACTCCGGGAGGCCAAGACACGGCAGGAATGTATCCGGCGACATCTGCAAGCCCGCAAGGGCCTCACGTCGCTGCTCCGCTATCCGGACCGGGGTCCCTGGGGCGAGGCCCGCTACTTCGGGAATTGTACGGGCTATCTGCTGGTGGACCTCCTCGATTATCTCCAACCGCAGTCCGTCTTTGATCCGATGGAAGGCTCCGGCACCACCAGCGCCGTCTGCTTTGATCTCAACGTGGCCTGCGAGGGGCGGGATCTCCGCTCAGGGTTTGATCTGTTGTCCTCGCCCCTCCCCGATCGGCTGTTCGACCTGATCTTCTGGCATCCGCCCTACTGGCCAGGCCATCACTACTCGAATCACCCGAACGATTTCTCCAATGCGAAAACCGAAGCAGACTTTCTCTCTCGAATGAAGATGGGGTTCGAACGATTGGCCAGTCTGATGACGCCGAAGGGCCATCTGGTGATTCTGATTGGAGACGGGCGCAAAAACGGCGTGTTCTACCCCATGCACAGCCAGCTCATCCAGTGTGGGCTCCTCCCACTGGAAGCCGTGTTGATCAAAGAAGGCGACCATGAACGGCGGGCGCGCCATTTTCAGTATGGTCCCACGCCCTTCATTCCCACCCTCCATGAATATGTGCTGATCTTTAGAGGAAAGACGCGATGAACATTGCGCTCTACGCCCGTGTCAGTACCGAGGGGCAGAATCCGGAAGTGCAACTGGCGGCCCTCCGAGCCCATGCCACGCAACGGGGGTGGGAGATTGTCGAGGAGTTTGTGGACCACGGCTTCTCAGGGGCCAAAGAACGACGGCCTGCGCTGGATCGCTTGACGAAAGCGATCTGGACTGGTCGGTTTCAGGCGGTGCTGGTCTGGAGGTTTGACCGCTTTGCCCGGTCGGTGAAACATCTCCTCACCGCCCTCGAGCAGTTTCGGGCCCTCAACGTCCACTTCATTTCCCTCCAAGAACAGTTTGATACGTCCTCCCCGATTGGCCACGCGATGTTCACGATTATCGGCGCGATGGCGCAATTGGAACGAGATATTATTCGGGAACGCGTGAAGGCGGGGCTCGCACAGGCTCGGGCAAAAGGGGTGCGACTCGGGCGGCCCGTCGTCCGGGTTGACCTGCCTGCGCTCGCGCTGCTGCAAGGGCAAGGGTGCTCACTCCCTGAAATTGCCAGGCGGTTGCGCTGCAGTCGATCCACCTTGAAACGTCGTCTCCGGGAGGCAGGCCATGAAGCACCCTAACCTACTTGTCCCCCGTCTCCTCTCGCAGCAGGAAGGGGCAGCCTATCTGGGGATTTCCTACTGGACCCTGCGTGATCTGATCTTCAGGGGCGTGGTGCCTCATGTGAAGATTGGTCGACGCATCCTAGTTGATCGACTGGATCTGGATGCGTATCTCGATCGGGCCAAAATCCGTCAGGGGTCTTGACTATTGGCCCCGGATGGAGCGATCCATGAAGAGAGGCAAAGATGGGCCGCGTCTATAAGCGTGGTGAGATTTGGTGGATACAATATTATGGCCACGGACAGCTCTATCGCGAAAGCACAAAGTCCTCACTGAAATCCGTGGCCACCTCACGGCTGCGCATGCGAGAAGGGGAAGTCGGACAGGGCCGACTACCGGCGCTGAGGGCGGAGCATACCACTTTTGACGAACTGGCAGCCCTCTATCTGCAGGACTACACGATCAATGGGCGCAAAACCGTCAAACGTGCTCAGGAGCTTGTTAATCGATTGAAGGAAAGTTTCGGGCGATTTCGTGCCATTAGCGTCACGACGCAGCATATTCGGGACTACATCACCCGCCGCAAATCCGAGAGAGTGTCAAACGGCACCATCAATCGTGAATTAGCAGCCCTCAAACGGATGTATCGACTCGCCAGCCAGCACAGTCTGTCACAGGTGGCGGCCACACCCCATATTCCTCACCTCCAAGAACACAACGTGCGGCAGGGGTTCTTTACGGAGGAGGAGTACAAGCTGCTGCGAGCCGTCCTCCCAGATTACGTCAAAGTTCCGTTGATCATTGGTTACTGGACAGGGATGCGAGCAGGAGAAATTCTCATGCTTCGGTGGGGACAGCTGGATCTAGAGCGTGGCTTCCTACGGCTTGAGCCTGGGACAACAAAGAACGAACAGGGAAGGCTAATCCCAATGGTCAAAGAAATGATCGAGGCATTGTGGCAGTGGAAACAACGAATGCTTCATCACTACCCTTCTTGCCGATGGGTCTGTCACTACCGAGGAAAACGACTGCTTGCCGTGCCGACGAAAAGTTGGAAGAAAGCCTGCAAGCGGGTTGGTCTTGAGGGAAAACTGTTTCACGATCTGCGGAGAACAGCGGTTCGAAATATGGTGCGGGCGGGAATTCCTGATCAAGTAGCGATGAAAATTTCAGGCCATCGCACGCGGGCCATCTTCGATCGCTACAACATTGTCAGTGAGACTGATCTTATGGAGGCAAAGTGCAGATTGGAGGGATTTCGCATCGGCACTAATTCGACCGCCGCGATTAGGAAAAATGCTTCAACAGAAGTTCTTGAACAAATCCCAGAACGCTATTGACTGCTGCCCTATCAATATCACTCCAGTTTGCATGCAAGGCTCTATTTCGGAAATTCAAGAAACTGAGAGCTATTCCGAGTTGTGGCGGTACAAGAAATCCCTTCACCTTCAGCGCCTCGATTACATCACTCAAATCGTCTTTTCCCATTACGCCCGCAAAAACCGAACCCATTCTACGAACTGTATCCTCGAACGCTGCTGCAGCAAGGACAGCAGCCACATTTTTAGCATTGTCTCCCGGTTCATCCAGCACGACTCGGGCCAGTTGAACTAAGTCACTCAGGACATCGCTTGCAATACGCTTCTGTAAGCTTCCGATAAGGCCGCTTTCAATTTCAGCCTTCAAATTCTCAAGAGTTCCCTTTAGTGCCCTCTTGAGATCGGCCATGTGGTGGGAAAGTACTCCCGTCTTTCGATTGAGTGCCTCTTTCGCAGCGTCCTGGAGAGCCTTTACTTGATAGCTTTCGGACCCATACATTGCCGACATAGTCGTCAGTGTACCTTGGAGTAACTCATTAGCATCAGCGATTAGGTCAGCGCTCTGAGTGTTGGCCTTTGACAACAGAGATTCAATACGAGTCTTCAAGTGTGAAAGATCCAATCAGCACCTCTGTAGTTTGAGCACAATTTCGAGCACAGCAGGGGACGAAGTCTTAGAAGTTAAACACTTAACTGTATGAAAAATTGGTGCCCCCGATACGAATTGAACGTACGACAAACGGTTTAGGAAACCGCTGCTCTATCCAACTGAGCTACGGGGGCGTGGAGGCTACGATACTGAACGGGAGGTGAAAAGTCTAGGCTCTTGCCGCGGCTAGTGCGAAGAAGGTGTCCTATCGGATGAGGCAGCCAGCAGGTCTTTCTTCGCAGGGATTTGTGTGAGCAGGTCGGCGCGGATGTGGAAGATGCCTTGAATGCGTAGTCCCATGGCGTAGGCCAGTCCGTTGGCATGGCTCCCAATCGAGAGTTTCCCTGCGATTTTCCCATCCCTTCCTGTGGCGATAAATTCTGCTGCCGGTGTCACGAGGCCGTAGGGCGCCAATGGCCCGGCCTGTTTGATCACCCGTTCCTCGGCTGGGACATTGGCAACACGGCTGACAAATAAGTCGGCGGCCTTTTGGTCCAATTTCTCGGTCGGCTGATCTTCCAACACCCACTCGTTCTGTTGGTTGATCAGGACATATTGTTCGGTTGGCGTCTTAATGGAGAGCATGGCGATGTCGGTGTAATCGATGCCGAGCAGCCGCTTGTCTTGGAACGTAAATAATTCTTTGGTCAGGTCTCTGATCGCGGTGGGATTGATGCGATAAAGCGGGCCCTCGGAACTGGTTTCCGCGATGGCTTCGCCGCTGGCCGGATCTGGTTGGTACAGTTTGACTGTCTGGTCACCATCGGCAGTATGAATGGCGACTTTCACTTTCGGCACTGTGAGTGTTTTGGCCAGGGCGTCGCGTTCAGGCCCCGGATCGACGATGCCCAGCGCTTTTAAGTCTTCGAGCCTGAACAAAAGAGCCCGCACTTCCGTTTGATCAGCTTCGGCTTCAATCGGGTAGCGAAGCTTCCATTTGCTTTTGGGTTTTTCCTGTCCTTGATAAAGCACAATTTCGGTGGTCGCGTAGGTGAGACGGATACGGTCGACATCGCCCTGTGACACGCGCAAGAGGTCTTTGCGGCGAAAGGTCATCAAGGTCTTGTTCACGAAGTCCTTGGGGGCCAGATTGGTGAGCAGGACTTTACGATCTGATTCACGAAGGACGTACAGGGTGGAGGAGAGGGGACCGCTGTCCCCGATGGAGAAGGTCTCCCGTGCGGCGCCGGCTGCGACGGTGATGGTCGTCACCGGGTTATCGAGTGCAAAAGGAGTCAGATTGGTCGGGTGGTCCTCGACGACGCGAGTCACGGTGCCTGTGACCAAGGCTCGGATCAGATTCTGGACTTCCCGCTGATCGGCTTCGGTGTTGAGAGGCGCGGTCAACCGCCAGCCCCGCTCCGGAGTCCGAGCGAACACGAGATCGTGACGGTCGGTCTTGATAGTGAGCCCTGAGAGGGTTTCCTGGTCGAAGAGCAGCACCTTCTTGTCGACGGCGTCTTGTCGCTCGTGCGACTCTTTCTGCGGAAGTTCGACGGCATAGAGGTATAGGCCGAGTCCGGCCATTACGAGCGCCATGACGAGTGTGGGCCAGTAACGCATCGGTTTACAGGCGCCGGCGTCGGCGCCAAACCATGATGCCGGAGAAAAACATGGTGGCCGGCAGGAGGATGACTTGCAGATAGAGCAGTGCTCGTTCCTCTAAGGGGTTGGGGGTAAACGGTCGAAGCGCGGAATCCCTCTGGCCAATCGCCAGCATATTCCGTTCTTCAGCCAACCATCCAGCCGTGTGGAGAAAAAAGTCGCTGTTGCCGGGAAAGTTCACGAAGGCATTGGTCGCGAACGTGGAATTGCCAATGACCACGATCGCCGGCCTAGGCTTGCCTTCCTCCGGCGCGACCTTTGGCGCGAGGGCCGCGGCCATCGGCAGGGGGCCTTTGATGTCTTCCTTTTCATCGAGGTTTACGACGCGCCCCTTTAGGTCGGTCTCTGCCCAGCTGTTCGGAGACGTTCGGGCAAGCGGCACGTAGTCCCATGCGTTGCCGAACTGTTCATCGAAAGTGATATGTCGCGCGAGGGGAAACAACACGGCGGCGGAGAGGTCCTGCGTAATTTCATGCTCTGTGAACGTGCGCACAAGCAGGGACGTCAGATCGCCTTGGGCTAATCGATCTTGCAAATCGACCAAAACTCCAGGGCCGACTCCCAGGCCCCACTGTTTGAGCAGAGGATTCAGGTCGGCCTGCGTATCCGGGTCGATGAGCAGCAGGAGATGGCCGCCCTTTTCCACATAAGCGTGAATCCGTTCTTGTTCCTCGATGGTCACCGGTCGGCGGGGCCCAGCCACGACAAGGATGGCGGTGTGATCCGGCACGGCTTCCTCTTTGAGCAAACTAAGGGTGCCGACGTCATAGCCCTGCTTGAACAAGATCTCTCTGGCGGCAAACAGTCCGGTTCGCTCCCGATCGTCGAGACTCGCTTCACCGTGCCCTTCGAGAAAGAGCACGCGTTTCTTGCTGTCCTGAGACACGCGGATCAGCGCCCCTGTCAGTTCCACTTCTGAGGGAGCAGTGACCCGGACGCTGTGCCCGGCGCTTTCAAAAACGGCCGTATCGGTTTTTGTAATGCCGTAGTTTTGGGCGATTTTTGGCTGCCGTTCCGGGTCGACGAACTCCACGGAAATCTTCGGGCTGGCTTGCCGATAACTATCGAGCCGTTCTTTGTAGGATTGGTAGCCGGGGTCTTTTTCTCTGGTGAAAACGGTGACGGATACCTCGCGTGGCAGACTCCGCAGCACGCGGTGCGTTTGCGGAGCGAGGGTGAAGTTCTGGTTCTCCGACAGATCCCAACGAATGGAGTGGCGGGCAGCGAGAAAGTTGATGACCGCGAGAATACAGACGAAGAGGAGAATCATCAGCAGGCTATTTGCACCCATACGTGTAGAGCGACGGGTGGAGAAGGCTTTCAGGCCGCTGAAATGAACGACAAAAAAGAGAGTGAGGCAGAGGAGCGCCGATCCTTCCACAAGGGTGACCAGCCAGAGTTTCTCCGGGGCGAGGCTATAGGCGATCGCTCCGGCCACGGCCAGTACCAGTCCGATCACGCCAAGCGGAATCGTCTTGAAGTTCATTTCCACCGTGCCGAGTCCACAACTCGGAAAGACAAAAAGAGCATCACAGCCAGACCGCTGAAAAAATACACAAGGTCTTTCGTGTCGACCAGCCCACGCACCAAGTGGTCGTAGTGTTCCATGAATGACAGGTACGAGACGGCTTGTCCGATGGCCGTATCCCCGAGCAGTAAGCCCAAGCCGGCGAGGAGCCACAGAACCAGCAACAGGCCAATGCTCACAAAGGCCGCGACGATCTGGTTTTCCGTCAGTGTCGAGGCCAGCACGCCGACGGAGAGAAAGAGGGCGCCGAGTAAGACTAGTCCAAGGTAGCCGGTCAGTACGGGATACCAATCGAAATCACTGAATAGGGCAAGCATGAGCGGTATGAGACCGGTCAGGCCGAGTAATCCCAGAAAAACGAGGAATACACTCATGAACTTGCCAACCACGATTTCATTGATGCGGACCGGAGAGGTCAGCAAGAATTCAAAGGTGCGGAGTTTGCGCTCTTCGGCAAATAACCGCATCGTCAGGATCGGCAGGATAATCAAGAGGATAAATCTGGTGCTGGCAAACAGATTCCGGAAGACCAGATCGTTCAGATTGATCTGGGCGCTTCCCTGCATCTGCGTCAACTGAATCGCCTGGGCTCCGGCAAAGACAACGTAGAGATAGGCGAGTAGGCCCACGACCAAGAGGAACACGGATCCCACGGCATACACGACGGGCGAGACGAAGTACGAACGCAGCTCTTTTGCGATGATGGCTTGGACTGGTGTCATGCTGGCTGGCTTGCCGGTTCTACCGAAGCAGCCACGGCGTCCGGCGCGAGGCCTTCCTCATGCCTGGTCAGTTGGAGGAACACGTCTTCCAACGTCATGGAAATGGCTTTCAGTTCGAGCAGCCCCCATCCACTGGTGACCGCCAGGCGAGCCACCTCTTCCCGTGCGTCCCGACCAAGTTCGCATTCCAGGAGAAAGGTGCCGAAGGCACCGCTCGTGAAGACGTTTTGGACTCCCGGCACCTCCTTCAAGCGACTCTCCGTGTCCGCGGTGGGAGACTTGAGGGTCAGTGAGATCTTTTCGGACTGGCGCAGGCGCGCGGAAAGTTGTTCGGGGGTGTCTTCGGCCACAATACGCCCGCCGCTGATGATCACGACGCGCTGGCACACGGCGGTGGCTTCGGGAAGAATGTGGGTGCTCAGAATGACGGAATGGGATCCAGCCAGGTTCTTGATCAACTCTCGGATCTCGATAATCTGTTTGGGATCGAGGCCGACTGTCGGCTCATCCAGGATTAGGATCTGGGGATCGTGCAGCAGCGCTTGGGCCAGCCCGACACGTTGGCGATATCCGCGCGACAGATTCCCGATGAGTCGATGTTGCACTGTCCCAAGTCCGAGCCGCTCGATTTCACGCTGCATGGATGACGTGAGAATTTTTCCGCCCAGCCCGCGGAGGCGGCCCACGAACTGAAGATACTCTGTGACCGTCAATTCCTGGTAGATCGGCGGAGTCTCCGGTAAGTAGCCGATCCGGCGTTTCACCTCCATCGGCTGGTCCGCACAATCGAATCCCGCTACCCGCGCAGTGCCTTCGGTGGACGGCATAAAACAGGTCAGGATGCGCATCGTGGTGGTTTTACCCGCCCCATTCGGGCCCAGGAACGCCAACACCTCGCCCTTAGCGACGGAGAAACTGACGCGATCGAGGGCGGTATGTTGTCCATACCGCTTCGTGACCTCTTGGACTTCAATCATACATATGTGGTGATTGGGTCGATTGAGTTGGGGAGTACTGCCGGTGGGTTAATCGTTGCACCCTCACAGGCAACACATGGGCATCTTACTCAGTCGGATTGGGGCAGTCAATATCGGGTTTTAGGAGCCTGCCCGACATTGACCGTTCTGCTGCGGCGAATGATTCGCGACCATCTGCGTCGTTCTCGGCCCGAAAAAATCCTCAACGTATTCCAGCGAATACGCCTCCGGTTTTTCCGGGGCTGCGGCCTTGCGTCTGGCCGCACCTCCTTCGCCTCGTTACGAAGTCAATGCCGGGCAGGCTCCTGGCCGCGTGCAACTTTATACGTTTTCTCTATCCTGCTAGAGTCCGCGCGCGGACAGGCCTGCCAAGAGAGATCGATCAATGACGAGGTCGCGTCAAGTGAGAGGGGCACTATTCGCAATTGCTGCGTTGATTATGCTGCTCTGTGTTCCGCCCGATAGTGAGGCAGCCTGCGGGCAGAGCTATCGGATTCACGGCCAGGTGATGGCGGTGAACGTCGCCCAATCTCCCCATATGATTGTCGTCAAGACACCGTTCATGGGTTGACTGGCACAAGTACTTTCCACTATATATGCATCCGCTATCAGGATGCCAGCCAAGTTTGTCAGCTTGGTGTCGCATGGTTTCTTATCGGTCTCTTCTTGTGCCTTCATCCCAACGTAGGGGTTAGGGCTACGCTCTCGGTATTGTGGGACTATCGGTTGGACCGTACTGTGGGGGTACATAGGCCAGGGCCCTGTGTGACAGTTGGTTCAACCAGGAACAAGAGGTGATGTGAGATGATCAGTCGAACTCATGGAAGCAGCCGGCAGCTGTTATGGGCGATGGGTCTCAGTCTGGGGATGCTCCTCAGTGCCTGTTCGTGGGTTCCTAAGGGGGCGTCTCAACTGGACGTGGGGATTGAGGATCGTGGGGTGGCTTCCTGGTATGGCGAGTCGTTTCATGGCAAGCAGGCGGCCAACGGCGAACTATTCGACATGAAGGCATTGACCGCGGCCCATCGGACCCTCCCACTCGGCAGCGTGGTCCGAGTCGTGAATTTAGTGAACGGGAAACATCTCCACGTACGGATCACCGACCGGGGGCCCTATGTCAACAGCCGAATCCTTGATCTTTCCCGTGGCGCAGCGGATCGGTTAGGGATGATGGAAGGGGGCCTATCCGTCGTACGGGTTCAGTTGGTTGGGGAACGCCAGCCCGAGGCTCTTCTCTCTTCTGAGGCTATGAAGACAGTATCGGTCGCCCTCCTTCTCGGTCTAGAGCAAACCCCCGCAGGGGTCACCGAGCCTCTCCCCTTGGCTTGGGAAAAGTCGGATCCCCTGCTGGTCTATCCCCTTCGACTGCCTCCTGGAGATATCTGGGTCCAGCAGCGCACGCGACGTTTGACGGGGATGCAGGCGGCAGATCATACCGACCATACCGAAATTGCGCGGGTCGTTATTACATAGCATAGCTCGCGAAGTGTGCGCGAGACAAGCAAGACCTGCGCGGTCCGAAGGCCGAAGTCCATAGGCTGAAGGTCGGGGTTCGAAGTTCCGAACACTTCAGCCTTCAGACCGCCCTTCCTAGTTCTCCTCTAACTCAGAACTCAAAACTCAGAATTCAGCACTTCTTCGCCCGTCCCGCTTTTCGCGCAAGTCTCGCGAGTCTCGCGCAAATAACGATTGGAGGTTCGTAGTCCGCTAAACCCAATCAGTGGGCTCCCGAGTCGGTCGTTCAGTCACCCGCCCAGCGAGCGCCTCACGAATCGTTCGACTCACCTGTTCGATCTCTCCCACCTCCGACGGGGGAAGGATCCAGGCATCTGCCGGTTCCAGTTCGATGCGGTAGTGATTCTTCCTTGTCGAGAACCATTCGATGTACGGATGAGGAGCGAGGTTTGGATGGGGATCGAACGAGATCAAGTTCACATCCCCGATCTGTGGGTTTTCCATGTCACCAAGCACCTGCCCGGCGAGATCCTCGTCCTCAAACCGAGGATTCCGAAACCGAATGACCTGCCCCGCGATATCGGCCTTGAAGTTTCCCCGTAAATACACATCGACAGGACCGACCACCGCAAATACGATCTGTCCCACAATCGTTCCATCAACGCGATTATCCAGAAACCCTTCTTGCACCCAGCGTCCATTGCCGAATTTTTGTGCCATCTGAATCCCTCTAACGAATTAGCCCGCATTGTTCATGGCGGTTCGACGGTCCCCCACCCATCCCTCCCCCATAGTATGGGGGAGGGTGAGGGAGGGGGTGCAGGCCAGGCGAGGGGCGTGAGGCGAGAGGCAATGGGGACGTAAGGCGTAAAGGGTAAGGGCGTGAGGGGGTTCGAACGGGATTCGCCTCACGTTTCACGCATCACGATAAAGCCCCTAGCCTCTGGCCCCGTGCCTCTCGCCCGAACATCGGCGATCGCAGCAAAAGCGCTCATGAATATTTCTGGCTACGCCGGCTGGATCGTGCCGACCGCGGGCGATGACGACTGAGGGCCGCTCCCAAAGGCGCCTACCAACACCGCCAACAAAATGAGCCCACTTCCAACCCACCCCTGAAGATCCAATGTTTCACCGAGAAAGTACCAGGAGAGCCCGGCTGCGTAGACCGGTTCTGACGCAAAGATCAATGCCACCTGTTGCGCGGGCACAATGCGCTGCACCCACATTTGAACGGCAAAGGCCCCGGTCGCAAGTCCTCCGGTTACCCCAAGCCCGATAAGCAACAATGTCGTCGGTGCAAATGCCTGAACCGGCGCCTGTTCAACCAGAAGGGTGGGAAGCAACAGGACGACCATCGCCATCATTTGCCAGGCAAACAAGGACGGCGCATTGACCTCGCGCGTAAACCGTTCCAGACAGGCAATATGCGCGGCAAACGCAATCGCACAGGCGAGCGTCAAGAGGTCGCCAAGATTCCCGGATGCGCTGGGCTTCACCAGCAGCCAGAGCCCCACCATGGCGATCCCGGTGGCCAACCACACACGCCGGCCGAATCGGCGCAGGATCAATGGCACGATGATGACATACAGCGCCGTAATGAAGGCGGAATTCGATGCGGTGGTATAGTGAAGCCCGACCGTTTGGAGAACATAGCCGAGAAAGAGCCAGCAGGTAGCGATCGCACCAGCCCGCAAGACCGTCGGCTCGCGGTGCAAACGAATTCTCCACAGCAGAAACCCGCCCCCGACCAGCAAAGCTCCCAGGAGAAATCGGAGAAACAGAAACGCAAACGGTGGAATTTGCTCCAACACCGCTTTGGTAGCGGGGAATGTCGCGCCCCAGATGAACGTTGTCAGCAGGAGTGCAAATCGTGGCATGGAGTCGTGTGATGAGTGATCAGTGATGAGTGATGAAACGTTGTGAGTCGATCTTGAATCGGCGTAATCGCCCGTCACGTGTCACTCATCACTCGTCACGGTTTTTAGGCTTTGCACAGCGGACAACGGCGCTGTTCCGTAGCCCCGGCCTGCTCCATCGCCGCTAACGCTCGCTCCTTGTCCGGGTAATCGAACCACCCGCCTTCCCAAAAATCGCTTGAAGACCCGATCGATGTAGACGGCACCTCAGTACAGCGATCCTTGTGGAGCGTGACCCGATCGATCGAACGCGCAATGTGGATCCAATAGGTCATCGAAAGAACGCCTCGCAGACAGACCGCAGCACTGCCCTTTTCTAGCAATTCCGGGCTTGGCCGCATCCACGACCAGCGATCAGTTTCCAATTCAATCTACGATGGAGTCTCGTCGACGATTGAGACGCGTGACACAGATTAGGGCAGGAGTTGCCACTCATCCTCCTCAATGAAAACCTTTACGCCCGTCTCGAGCTTCTTAACATCGTCCTTCTCAAAGATCCTCATGTACCGCTCGATCCGATCCGGATCGTCGATCCGCTCTTCCTGAATCATTCCACCAACGCTCTTGTACTTACGAATCAACAGGGACATCGAAATCCTCCTCTAACAGGATGCTGAAAAAACTATGTGGGCATGCCAAGATTTCACTGGTCCGAACGTCTGGGACAACAGAAGAACGCCGCGCAGGATGCTCAAAAAGGTCGTCCAGCAAGGCCGCAGCGAGCGAAGAGGCGAGGCGTACGCTTCGGTACGTTGTGCCTCTGAGCGATGCGAGAACGCTGCTGGAGGACTTTTTCAGCATCCTGCTAAACCACTAGAAGTCCTATCAGCTCGTTGTGTAGAATAAGGCAAAGCTCAACGACCGGTCAAGAGTGCTTTCTCTCTCTGTGCGGTTTTCATCTCGCGTATGGACACGAAACATGCCGATCTACGAATATCGTTGTGGACAATGCGAGAAACACTTTGACGCCACCCAATCCGTCCATGCTAGAGCCGAGGACACCGTGTGCCCTCACTGTAATGCCCAGGACGCTACGCGGTTACTGTCCGCCTGCACAACACAAGTGAAAGGGACTCGCAAAACGGGCTTCGCCGAAATGAAAGCCTACAACATGTTAGATGAGCGGATGGACAAGTTTGCTAAACTCCCCCCGCTGTTGGGCAAACGCGCTGCCCCCGACACGGCACCCCCTTCCGATCCTTCTACCGGCGGCGTTAAGGAGAATTGAACCAAACCGTGGCCGGCAAGTGATCGCGCTTTGCCCTCTCCCTAATACCCACTCCATTCCCACGGAGATCGCATGACCGCGAGACTCGTTCTCTCGCTAAGTCTCAGCCTTCTATTCAGCTGTGTAATGTCCCTCGTCGCCCTTGCGGACGTCGCCGGAAACCTGACCATCGCCGGCAACGGACCGGAGTTGACAACCATTGAACCCCTCGCCCGCGCATTTGAAAAAGCCAACCCGAGAACCTATCTCGATGTTGTCTGGGACGGCAATTCAAAACCTGTTGAGATGGTCAAATCCGGCCAGGCCCACATCGCCGTGACCGGAACTGAAGCAGGAGGTCTTTCGGCGACGCCCATCGCGTGGGATGGGATCGGAGTCCTCGTGCACCTCTCAAATTTCACGAAAGAAGTCACGAAGCAACAGGTAGCCGATATTTTCTCCGGTAGGATCACTCTGTGGTCCGAACTCGGTGGTCTAGAGACGAAAATACTGGTCATCGACCGGCCTCGCAACCAAAACGTCCGCGATGCATTTGAATCGCAGCTCGGCATTACCGGCAAGATTACCGGTGCCGCCAAGGTGATCGGCCCCGATGAGCAGGTGGTCAAAACCGTCGTGGGAACACTTCCCCCTCTGTCTGCGGTCGCCTACCTGTCCATGAGCCAGGGATTGTCCGTCGTCTCAGACGGCGTCCCAGTCAGACTCTTGCCTATCGACAAGGTCGAACCGGAGGGGCCCACCGTCAAAGACGGCCGTTATCCGCTCCGACGCCCCGTCCTTCTCTTATCCAAGAAGGAGCCGCATCCACTGGTTGAGGCATTCACCCGGTTCGCCCTGTCTCCGGCCGGTCAACAACTCATTGCCGAGACGTATATTCCGATCAAAGAAAAATAATCGTGCGTCACTGTTATTGAAGGAGGCACCTATGCAGACCTGGCGATCATGGGGGTTCATGTTCTTGGGACTCATCGGATCCATGGCCTCACCCATGACGGTATCCTACGGGGAGGAACCGGGCGCGATGGTTGATGGCGCAGGATTTACCCTCTACGATACCGAATCGATCAAGGGATTCGATGCAGCAAAAGTCGAACGGGACCCTGTCTGCGACCGGAGCAAGCCTCCACGGATCGTCAAGGTCGAACCGGACGAAGCCAAAGCGGGCGACAAGGTTGTCATTAGCGGTGAGAATTTCGGCTCGAAGGAGTGTTTTCATACTGTGACCTTCAGCGCAGCCTCAAACAAGCCCGTGGCATTCAAATTCTTGAGCGACTCGGTAATTGAAGCAACTGTGCCGGATGCGAAAACAGGGATGTCGTTCGTCATCATCGTCGCAGGCGGCGGAAGCGCCCAGTCAAGACCGGTCTTGATCAAGTCCAGGTAGGCTCGCTTCCACTAGCCTGCATTATTCATGAGCGCTTCTGCTGCAATCGCCAATGTTTGGGCGAGAGGCACGGGGCCAGAGGCTAGGGGCTTTATCGTGAGGCGTGAAACGTGAGGCGTTAGGCGAATCCCGCTCGAACCCCCCTCACGCCCTTACCCTTTACGCCTTACGTCCCCATTGCCTCTAGCCTCACGCCCCTCGCCTGGCCTGCACCCCCTCCCTCACCCTCCCCCATACTATGGGGGAGGGATGGGTGGGGGACCGTCGAACCGTCATGAATAATGCGGCGTGAAAGGCGGCCTGTTCTGCCCCCGGTGATGTCACGCGACTTGTGTAAATTGGCGAAGGGTGCGCGGGCGCCACTCCAGGTTAAACCGATTGAAGATGGAGAAAATAATCCGCTCCACGCTCTGCACGTTCACGAAACACACCATCGGGC
>Ga0247727_10011430_pt1 | contig 15499 bp, 14 predicted proteins | sample WisWelCaveWW1625_FD_202498 | JGI IMG/M metagenome (GOLD analysis project Ga0247727, IMG submission 202498) | Biofilm microbial communities from Wishing Well Cave, Virginia, United States - WW16-25 | ecosystem: Environmental > Aquatic > Deep subsurface > Groundwater > Cave microbial mat | place...
GGAATTCCGGGCGTCGCGCCGTCCGCGACTTATCCCGTTCCAACTTGTTCTGCCTGAAGCAACCGCTCGTAGGGGCGCTGCCCCGAATCTTCGGGGCTGCGCCCCAATTAGCACGAAATAGTTGGAACGGCGCTAGGCCGGGGCGAGACGCGCCATTGCGGGTTGCCATCCTGAGGCGCAGAATGGGGACATGTTGGAGCCGGGACAGCGCGTGCGCGTCAACCTGGCCGGGATGCAAGTTGGAACCGTGATGTTTCACGCTGCGGTCACCGACGCCGTAGCCACGATAATCCGGCAAACGTCAGACGCCCCGCCCCGCTACCTGGTCAAGCTGATGTTTTCCTTTCGCGGCGTGGAGGAGGTCGAAGTCCCCGCCGAACGCATCAAGGGATAGCTTCGTGACCTGGACTCGTCGAAGTGAAACGAAGCCCTGAGCCCCGCTCCCGAAATCCCGAAAGTTCGGGATGCGGGACGAAGGGAACCAATATCCTGAGATCGGGACTCTGCAAGGACGCCCATCCAGGTTGCCCCGCGCACTCGCCACTCATTACTGGTCACTTGTCACTGCTTTTTGGCTGGGAGGCCTGGGGGAGGCGATTGGCTGGTGCGAGGGGATGGCCTGGTGGGTGATGAATGGTGAGGGGTAGGGCGCGCCAGATTCGGGGTGCGGGTAGGCGGGCGTGCTGCCCTCATTCGTACCCGGAGAATGGCGGGGCGTCAACAATGGCCGGAACTGGGTGGGCACCGGATTTTGCAGGACTTGGCCCCGCAGGGTTCATGAGGGGCAGGACTCGGTTTTGCGAATGTTGGCGTGACTTTGAGTGCGGCCGATCTAGCTTGTGGCAGAGGGTGTTTTCCGAGCGCATTCCGGGGGCAGCGGGATGTTTTCCTACGTTGCAGGGCGGGGTGGTTTGTGGGGTGCTGCCTCGCTCCCCTGCCTTTGGCGATTCAGAGATGGCGTAGAAAAACAAAAGGGCTTGCGGGGAGGCAAGCGGGGTGCGGATGTGAGATTTTACCTCTCTTTGAGCGGTGGGGTTAGTTTCCGGCTTTTTGGCTTTGTTTTGTTCTTGGCGGAGCCGTGGCCCTGATGTTGGCTCAGCGGCTCCTCACAAGAACGGACCACCTTTCTTTCCTCCGTGCGGACAAGAGTCCCTTCGTGGCAGGAGGGGCAGGTTTCCGGCGGGGCGTCCGTGGTCACGCGAATAGTTTACGCTATTCGAGGAAGCGGTCGGAGACTTCCCGATAGCGGGCGGCGGAGATGAACATTTCGCGAAGGCCGTCGTAGGAGCGGAAGCGGTACTTACCTTTGATGCGGTGGAACGGGGCCTTCTCGACTTCGCGCTCGTAGCGCTTCAACACGTCTTGGGGACCAACGATAAAGAATTTCGCGGGGAGTTTCTCGGCCTGGTAAATCCGTAGAAGGCCAGATGTGACTCCGGTCGTGTGCTCGACTTCGAAGAAGAACTCCGGCCATTCGTCCTTCAGCCATACAACATCGATGTTCTGCACGGACTCCATGATCTTTGCGTTCGTGAAGTCAGGGAGCTCTTCTAGGGTTGCGATGTCACCGAGTTTCTCACCGTTGAAGGTTTTACTTGCGTCAGGTGTGTACGTGTCGTATCCGAGGAGATTCCCGAGCATGAGCAGGACTGCTTCGGCGGCTTCGTGAGTTTCTATTGCCGGAGCGTCCAACGAAATTGCTGGCACTGCTGTGCGCATTGGCGGTTGCTTTGGTTCTTGCTTCGGCCCAGTGGGTGTTTGCGGCTTCTCCTCGCGCTTAAACTGCAGGTCAAAGACATCGTAGAAGAGGTAGGCGATGAAGAAGTCCGTGACGATGAAGTCCGCATCCTTGAGGCTATTTTCCTGAAGGAGTGCTTTGACCTTTCCGATCTCCTCAACGGCCTTCCGGTAGCTCTGCCCGTCGCTCACTGGGCTTATGGAGAAGCCGATGAGCGGCAGGACGCGATACGGCTTAAGGTTTACGAGCGCGTAGGTCTCCGCATCGTGGAAAGTGAGGATCTCGCTTAGCGAAGAGGGACCGAAGCCCTTGATCGTTGCCCGGAACGTGTCCCAGCGCTTCTCGAGCGCCCCGTCGCCATAGAACAGCTCCTCCAGGGATGCCCGCACTTTATCGAGCCCGTTGTACTCGATGACCTTGTCCGCCTTGTAGTCCTTGTTGTGCCAAATGTTTGTCGCCCACAGGTCCTTAATGAGGGTGGCGAGTTCGCCGGCGGTGAGCTTTTCGATCCTGTCTTTTGAGAGATACTTTCGATACCAGGCAAGGCGCCCTTCGCGCTCCTTCTGCCACTTTGGGGCGCGATCCTGGTCAGTCTTCAGCCAGTGCTGGAAGTTGGCGATGTGGGTTTTGAGATCGTGGGGCATATTAGTCGGCTTAGTCCTTCTTGATCCTCCTGAGAAAGTTCTTCAGGTTGCTTAGCAATTCGTCGTAAAGGATTACCTCGACGTTCTTGAGGGAATTGTTGAGCAGCCTGAAATTGTCCTCCATCGGCTCGCCTTTCAACTGCTTCCGCTCCCCGGCGATGATGAAGCCCCGCGGCTTAAGTACCCTCACGTCGATGCCCTTGTGTTTCCTAATCTCTTCTCGCAGCCCAGGGCCGTTTCTCTCCGCAGTCGCGATGTAGTTCTCCACTTGCGAAATGGCCTTTGCTAGCTCTGTGTCCCAGTAGTAGTTTCCACGGCTCTTGTCCTTTTTGAGAAGATTCGTGTTTGGTTTCTTGATCTCATAAATGTCCAGGTAATTGTAGGCGTCGATTAGCAGGAAATCCGGGTATTTACCCTTGAAGGCGATGCTCTCTTTTTCGAGTGTGCTGGCATAGTTTGTGGTAAACAGCAGGATGTATTCTCTAAGAAAGTCCTGCCACGCCTGCTCGTTGTGGCTTTTCGCTCGCAACTTTCTCTCGTACCGTCGTATCACTTTTTGGACGTAAACGACCTCCACAGCACGCTTGCTATCTGCGAATGCGAGCAGTTTCTTTTGCCCCTTTAGCCGATCCCCATACTGTTTGAGGAACTCCGGGAAAAAGCCCCCAAGGCTCTCAATGTCTTGGGGAGTTAAGTTCTTGATAAGATTCCTCTTGTCTAGAATCCTCGCGAGCTCTCCGCCGCCATAGGCGGTCTTGTCCTTCTTGGCAGCCTTGAATCGCTTGGGAAAGCATTGGCTGAGGAACCCGTAGACCTCGCTCCGCCTCTGATCGTAGAACTCGCTGTTCACCGCCCGAAGTACGCGCAATATTTGCCGGAGGTCACCATGATTCAAGATAACTGCATAACGGCCATTCGATTTCTGAATGCCGCTAGCTTTCTCGGCGTCAATGGTTAGCTTGTATCCCTTAAATTTGTCCGATAAGTACCGCAATAAGAGGTAACCTCCGCTCGGGAACCCACCTCCGTTTTTCTTCAGGCCGGATGGTAGGCGGTCGAAACCTGATAGGGTTATGTTTGCGACCCACTTCGATTGTCCGTTTGGCCTCAGGAAATACTTGCCTCGACGCCGCTTAGTATCAAGCTGGTACACAAGTTCCTTGCTCTTCGAATCAGAATGGGAAAGGAGGTTTGGGTTTTTCCCCGGTTTTGTTTTGCGAGGCATAATTGAAATCCGATTCCATCAAGGACTGCTGAACTTTGCGCACGCATAATACCGCTCGATGCACATACTGTCTAGAAAAGCCCTCAATGGTTATAGAAACGTATTGGGCTAGTTGCTAGGCGGGGAGGGGGAGGGTGAGGCAGATGACCGCGGCGCGCTTGAGTATGTCGTCGGGGTTTAGGTATTGGCGCGTGGTTTCCAAATCCGAGCGCCCCATGAGGTGCTGCAAGGTCATGATATCGCAGCCGCCCTCAAGGAGGCGCCTGGCAATAGCTTCCGGCATCATTGGGTCGCGCACATCGCCCCGCGCACTCGCCACTCATCACTGGTCACTGGTCACTGCTTTTTGGCTGGGAGGCCTGGACTCGTCGAAGTGAAACGAAGACCCTGAGCCCGCTCCCGAAATCCCGAAGGTTCGGGACGGGATGCGGGACAAAGGGAATCAGTATCCTGAGATCGGGACTCTGCAAGGACGCCCTTCCAGGTTGCCTCGCGCACTCGCCACTCATTACTGGTCACTGATTTTTGGCTGGGAGGCCTGGACTCGATTCCGGCCGATTCAGCAACTTTCTGACGTGAGGGCACATAGGGCGTAATCGTTTCAACTGGCTTGGTTTAGCGTGTGTCTCGCGAGTCTTGCCAATTCCGGCAAGTCTTGATAATGCCCGCCAGAAGTAGACACCAAACAGACACCATAAGGGTGGCGAGTGTCGCAGTTTTGTTTTGAGGGGAATCCAGAACGGAGGCGAAGAGCCGTTCGACGCGTTTAGACCGCTCTGGCACGCTGGGTCGGCAGGCAGCACTCCCACTGTCAGAAGGTAATATTATCTATTTTGTTCGGCGCTTATCGAACCCCAAGCAAGGAACATCCAACCAAAGAAATGTTCTTCGACATTAAGCTGACCGACGCGCTTCCCTAACAGTTGCCAAGGTTGGCGGTCTATCATGGGAGTGGATGGGAAAGATAGCTTACGAAACGCCAGAAGCAAAAATGGGTTTAAGATCCAGCCGAAACGATGATGTGAGAGTTTAGCTCCGAACGCAGTAACGCGCGCATCGTTTTTTAGATATGGAAAGAGATTGTCCAGAGCGTGGGGAGAAGCATAGGAGTCAGCCGCGGCAAACATAAGTAACCCGTCAAACGTACCGTCCAGTTCGACTGTCCTGGCATCTCCCTCGATCACCCGGACATTGCTCCATCGATTCTTTTCGATCCTTCTCCTGGCGTTGATCGCTATTTCAGGACTGATCTCTACCCCAACCACCTCGCCTGAAGTTCCGACCGCATCAACCAAGTACGGGAAACTCCCACCCGGTCCGCAACCTACATCGAGAACACGATCCCTGGGCTTGAGTTGAAGAAGTTGAACCGCTTTTTGCCGCAGGGACTTTATGAAAAAGGGGTCAAAATCTGGAAAAGGACGGATAAGATGAACAAAGTATCGGGCATAACGCGGTGTGAGTTCGCGATTGTCCGATTTATTTAATTCTTTAACTTTCATTCTATCCCCTTTCAAGCAATTCCGAGCAGCCCGTTGAGGAAAGCCACCAGGTACTTCCAAACCAGGTAGTAAATGATGAGGAGCACGGGGAAAATTGCGACGAGGACCGAATAAGGAATAGTCAAGACCTCAAGCCACACCAAGGCATCCTGGCCGAAGGTGAGAAAACCGAGGCTCGTGGCCATGGTGAATGCCAATGGCAGCAGCACGAAAGGCAGGAGCGCTCCGTGGAGGCCGATGGGCAGCCGGCGGCCGCTGCCCATTGCAACATAGAGAATGTTCCACAGGCCGAACAGGTTGGGGACAATGGCCATGGGGAATACGATGACGCGTTCGATGGGAACGGGCACCTGGTATCCGAAGCGCGCAATGGTGAACGCCGTCAGCCCCAGCAGCAGCGAAATCGTAGGTACTGTGATTCCGGCCATGTACGCGCGAAGATAGGGATGTGAACTCATCGAATCTCCTCCCGTCACAAGAGGTAGAGAAATACCGGAATCATTTCGGGGAAAAACACGAGCCCCATTGCCGGAGCCGCCGCCAAAGCCAAATCAAACCACGGTACCCGCGCGCCGGCCGACTCGTCGAACTTCTTCAGCATCTGCGGCCAGAGGTCCCTTTGCAGCCCGGTGTCCCTGACCGGAGGAATCGCCCGGCGAAGAAGTTCTCGAATTTTCTTGTCGTCGTCTTGGTTCACGGCTCCACCCCCTGCGCTTTCAGTTCTTCGCGCAACCGCCGCACGGCACGGAAGACGCGGGACTTGACCCCGCCTACTGAAATCCCCAGCGCTTCAGCAATTTCCGCATAGGGTCTCTCTTCGACGAGCGCCAGGGTTGCCGCCACCCGTAGTTTTGCCGGCAGCCGCTTGAAGCCGCGCGCAATCCGCTCCTGCACATCCCGCCTGAGGGCTGGGTTCGGCGGCTCTTCTCGGGCCATGCTTTCGACGAGTTCCACCTCGGGCCGGACACGCTTCAGGTAGTCCAAGGCAACGTTAGTGGCAATCCGTCGTGCCCAGGCGCCAAAACTGCGCGTGGGATCGAAGTGAGCGTGAGCGCGATAGATTCGCCAGAACGTTTCCACCGTCAGGTCCTCCGCCACCCCTGAATCGCGGACGATACGAACTATCCAGCTGTACACCTCGCTCTGGAACTGTCGGAACAGCGCCTCGAAAGCTTCGAGGTCGCCTCGCGCGAACTGCTCCAGCAGTTGCATTTCCCTCTTCTACCATCCCTTACCGGTTCACCGCAGGGAAGGTTTCAACCTTTTCGTGAGCAGTGCCTAGGATCGGATCTTAGGAGTGGAATTCGTAAATCAATGGCCGAAAGAGAAAAGCAGGAAGCGCGCGTCGGATTCGAGACCTGCCTGCCGCAGGTAAGCCACGAGTGCAGGTTTCGCAGGCCGTCCGAAATTCTCTATCCTATTGGCTCGTCTTGCCTTTTGTTAGGTCTGGTAGTCGGTTTTGGCCGGTATTTGGGCCTAGTTGTTCCCAACTCGGTCCAACCTTCCGGGGCTAATTCATCGAAAAGATTTTGGCTGGGAGGCCTGGACTCGAACCAGGATACTCAGATCCAGAGTCTGATGTCCTACCGATTGGACGACCTCCCAGCCGCGGGAGGAAACAAAACCGGGCCGCGGAGCAGCCCGGCACATCTAGTTTATCGGCGCCCGCATTTTTCGTCAAACTCACCGCTTTCGCCTGTCCAACCACTCTGGAAATGCCCCCTGCCTGCCACCAGCAATCTCCCCTCCTCCGGTCTCTTCGTCTTTATTCTGATTTCTGATTTTCCTGCTCTGCATTCTTCGTTCTGATTTCTAACTTCTGATTTCTAATTTCTGATTTCTAATTTCTATTTTCTGATTTCACTGTCTGGGAATCAGTTTTCCTTCCCTCACGTCAAACACCGCCCCCCGCCACACGATGCGGTTCGTAAAAAATCCCCACACCCACACCGGGAACCACACCGCGTCGCTCAGGTAGATGAGCCACAGCTTGCGCCGCAGCAGCGTATCGCCCAGTCCCTGCACCCCGACCACCCACGCCATCGCCAGACGCAGCAGCGCGTACGCCGCCACGTACGGCCCGGAGCTCAGCAATCCGAGCAACAGCCCTCCGCGCCACATCTCCAGCGCCAACACGGCCACGGCCCACGGCATCCCCATCGAGAAAACCATCAGCGGGTAGCGGTCCGGCCGCGCGTGCTTCACGGCCAGCGCCCAGCGCAGCCGGTGGCGCAGAAAATCTTCCACCGGCAGCGCGGGGTAATGCGTCCACACCGGCTGGGCAAGCAGTTCGATTCGCCCACGCGCAGCCAGCAGCCGCCCCAGTTCGTGGTCGTCCACAAAACTGTCCGCCAGTGCTGCAAATCCGCCGATGGCCGCCAGATGCGTCTTGCTCGTGGCCATTGTGGCGCCAAGCATGAAGCGCACGCCTTCCAGCCGCCGCGCTACCAGCACGCCCCCAAAAAAATCAGACGTCGCTCCGGCGGCTTCGATTTCCGCGCCGAGTTGCGGCGCTGCCAGTCCCCGGTACAGACACGTCGTACCCGCCACGCCGGGGTCGGCGAACGGCGCCATCACCCGCCGCAGGTGGTCTGGCAGGACGCGGATGTCGCTGTCGGCGATGACCAAAAATTCGTGCCGCGCCTCCGCCGCCAGCCGCGCCAGCTTGTTCACCTTGGCCGCGGTGCCGATGGGCACCGCTCCCACAATCAGCCGCATGGGACGCTGCGGAAAATCGCGGATCAGCTTTTCGATCACCGGCACCGCGGGGTCGTTTTCTTCGCCCACGCAGAACAGGATTTCGAATTCCGGATAATCCTGCCGGGCGTAGGACGCAAAGCTCTCGTAGGCTTCGGGGTCCAGCCCGCGCACCGGCTTCAGGACGCTCACCGGCGGCAGCGTCCCCAGCCCGCGCGGCCGCGCTGCCTCGCGAAAAAACATCCGCGCGCACACGATTGCAAACACGTAGTAGAGCAACGGCGCCATCGCCGCAGCATAGAAAAGCGTTTGAAGGACGGTCAGCAGCATCCGATAGACGTTACCGCCTCCGCGGCGGATGTACCAGCGGCCAGTCCGCAGAGGGGGCAGGAATTCGCCAGTGTCGCGGCCCCTAACCAGTTGTAGGGGCGCCGCCTCGAATCTTCGGGGCTGTGCCCCGAATTTTCGGGGCTGCGCCCAGGAGACATCGAGTATTTCGGGGACACGACACGACCTGCTACTCGGCGGGCGCCTACCTGCTTAACGTCAGCAGCGCGACGCCGCAGCACACCAGCAGGACTCCCGCCCAGCGCGTGCGGGAGACGGTCTCGCCCAGCAGGAACCGCGCGCCCAGCGCGCCCACAACATAACTCAATGCCGTCGCCGGCACCACGAAGCTCACGTCTTCCCACGACAGCAGCGCCAGCAGTGCAAAAAACGAGAGGACCATCAGCGCAAATCCCAGCCACATCCACGGCTGGCGAAACGTGCCTCTGACAAACTCCAGGATGGCGCGGGGGCGGAAGTCGTGCACTTCTCCGATGCGTTTCATCGCCACGCTAACGGCCATCTCCCCGCCCGTGCCGGCCAGCACCACAAACGTTACAAACAGCGCCGTGCGCAGCATCACACTTGCTCCGTCGTCGAGTGCGGCGTAATCCCCACCAGCCCCACGCCCATGCAGATCAGCCCCACGCCGCACCAGCGCAGCATCGTTACAGTCTCACCCAGCACCAGCCATCCCAGCAGCGCCACCAGCGCATAACTCAGCGACGACGCCGGCAGCACATAACTGAAATCCGCCCAGGTGAGCACCAGCAGGTAGCACACAAAAAATCCGATCAGGCAGGCGATCCCCAGCCACACCGTGCCGTGGGTGAACACGCGGACGTAGGTTGCGGCCAGCGCGGCAGGCGACCAATCCTCCACCGCGCCGATTTCTTTCATCCCTTTGCTCAGCAGCACGTCGCCCGCTGCTCCGCAAAGGATCATCAGCGCCAGCAGGACGACAGTCTTGGTCCTGCGCGCCGGCATTGTTGTCATGGAGGGGATTTACGCCTGGGCGGACGTGCCCGCGCCCGGCGTGCCGGCCGCGACCGGCACCACCAGTCGCGTTTTGGGGTCTTTGCGCGCGTACTTCACACGCTCGCGGCGCAGGCTGAGGAATTCAACGGCTTCGTGATACAGCCGCTTGCGCTCGTGCGCATCCCACAGCGCCTTGCGCACGATGCGCCACACCACGCGCGGGCGGAAATAATATTCGTCGTAGAAGCGGTTCACCCCGGCCATCATTTCTTCGCGCGTCAGCCCGGGGTATTCGATGTGCGGCAACTGGTGCCCGCGCTGGTCGGTCAGCGCCTCCGTTTTCAGGAAATCGTTCTGCACCAGGTAGTCGTGCAGCTCCGTCCCCGGGAACGCGTGGGCCATGGACACTTGTATGGTTTCCAGGTCCAGTTCCTTGGCGAACTCGATGGTCTTCTGGATGGTTTCCTTGGTTTCGCCGGGCAGGCCGAGGATGAAATCGCCGTGGATGGTGATGCCCACTTTCTTGCAGTTCTTCACGAACTCCCGCGCCATCGCCACGGTCGCGCCTTTTTTGATGTTCTTCAAAATCTGGTCGCTGCCGGACTCCAGCCCGACGATCAACAGCCGCGCCCCGCCGTCGGCCATGTGCTTCAGCGTCTCGTAGTCGCTGTGCACCCGCGCGTTGCACGAATAGCGCACGCCCAGCGGCTTGAACTTCTTGCTCAGCTCGATGCAGCGGTCTTTGCGGATATTGAAGGTGTCGTCGTCGAAGAAGAATTCCTTCATTTGCGGGAAGTTCTTCATCGCCGACTTGATTTCCGCCACCACGTTGTCGGTCGAGCGCACCCGCCAGGCGTGCCCCGAAAGCGTCTGCGGCCACACGCAGAAGGTGCACAGCGCCGGGCAGCCCCGCGTCGTGTACAACGACACGTAGGGGTGCAGCAGGAACGGCACATTGTAGTTTTCGATGCGCAGGCCCTGCTGCTTGTACACGTCGGTGGCAAACGGAAGCGCGTCCAGCTCTTCGGTGTGCAGTTGCGCCCGCGCCGGGGTATCCACGATGCGGCCGTTCTCCCGGTAGCTGATGCCCGCAATCTGCGCCAGCGGGCGCCCGGAGGCGAACTCTGCCACCGCGTGGTCGAACTCCCCGCGCACGATGAAATCAATGTCTTCGCTGGCCGTGAGCGTCTGCACGGGCTGCGTCTGCACGTGCGGCCCCACGAAGCAGATTTTCGTGTCCGGCTTCTGCTCTTTGATCTGCCGCGCCAGCTTGCAGTCGTTCTCGAAGCCCACCGTCGAGGTGAACATCACCACGAATTCATAATCGCGCGCGATGCGCAGCGTCTCGGCCGGGGAAATCTTGTGCGGGCCGCAGTCCAGCAGACGCGCCCCCTCCAGCATCCCGGTCGGATACGTCAGCCACACCGGGTACCAGAAGGACGCGATTTCCCGCGTCACCGGCCAGCGCGAGCTGGCCCCCCCGTCGAAGTTCTCAAACGACGGCGGGTTCATCAGCAGCGTTTTCATCACCGAACCCATCCCCGCCCCCTGCCAACGTAGCCAACGTAGGGGCCAGCTTTAGCTGGCCCGGAGTGCTTTTGCGAGCGGCCTGCCTGAAGGCCGCAAGCTGGCCCGGAGTGCTTTTGCGAGCGGCCTGCCTGAAGGCCGCAAGCTGGCCCGGAGTGCTTTTGCGAGCGCCCTGCCTGGAGGCCCCAAGCTGGCCCGCCATTTATTCGATGCCCGAAAAGCACCACTGCGCCCGGCCTGCGTCCCCCCAAACGAAACTAGCATTGTACTGGAGTTCCGGCAATCCACAAACCAGGAATTTGTGCGCTTTCAGTCCTCAGCGCCCCGTCTTGAGCCCTCCCTCTTTTGCTCTGCTTTCTGATTTCTTTTTTCTGATTGCTGATTTCTAACATCTCGGCTCCCTCTGCGATAAACTCTCTCTCCCGGGGGTGGCGGATTCGCCTTCTTGCCCTAGCTCTCGTCACTGTGCACGCTGTGCTGTGCCTGGCCCTGTTGGCGCACACGCTCCTTCAGCTTTCCTTCGCTTGGACATTCCTCCGTCGCCGCCCTGGCCCGCGTCGCCCCGCGCTATCCACCAGCCAGAGTCAACTGCTCCCCATGGTGACCGTCCAGTTGCCGGTCTATAACGAGAAATACGTCGTCGGGCGCCTCATAGACGGAGTCGTTCGTCTGCGCTATCCGCTCGAGCGATTGGAAATCCAGGTCCTCGATGATTCCACGGACGAAACCGTTCAACTGGCGGCAGCAAAGGTCCGCGAGCACCAGGCACGGGGCTATCGCATCACCCATCTGCGGCGAGCGGCGCGGGAGGGGTTCAAGGCCGGCGCGCTTCGCGAGGGGCTGAGCCAGGCGAAAGGCGAGTTCGTCGCCGTCTTCGACGCCGATTATGTCCCCGTGCCTGATTTTCTTCTGCGCACTCTGCCTTATTTTGATGATCCGCGGGTGGGGATGGTGCAGACCCGATGGGAGCACAGCAATCGGGAACGCTCCCTGCTCACGCGCGTGCTGGCCTTTATGCTCGACGCACACCTGACCATCGAGCAGGTGGGCCGCAGCCGGCAGGGTTGCTTTTTCAGCTTCAACGGCACTGCTGGAGTGTGGCGCGCAGAGACCATCCGCGATGCTGGAAACTGGCAGGGCAGGACCCTGACAGAGGACCTGGACCTCAGCTTTCGCGCACAACTCCGCGGCTGGCGGTTCCTGTACCTGGACGAGATCATGTCCACGGCGGATCTGCCGGAAGACATCCGCTCATTCCGCTCTCAACAGTTCCGCTGGATGAAAGGTGTGGCCGAAAACGCTTCGCTCCTTTTTCCTCGCATCCTGGGCTCGCAATTGCCCCCGCGCGTCAAACTGCATGCCTGCTATCAGCTCCTGCAAACCAGTTTGTACCTCCCTGCTCTCGCCCTCGTCATCCTGACTTTTCCCTTCGTGGCCGTTGAGTATTCTCATCTTGGCCTGGCAGGGATAGTCTTGAACGCCATCTTCATGGCCGGCGGCATTGGACTGGCCCTGGTCTACGTCCCGCCGCAGCGCGAGCGGCTGACCGGAATCTCAGGAGCGCTGGAGTTCTTGAGTCTCTGGTTCAGCTTCTCCATGGTCACGGCGGGGCTGGCTGTGCACAACGGATTGGCGGCGCTTTCGGGATTACTGGGATACCGCAGCGAATTTGTTCGCACTCCGAAAGGGCTCCCACAGCCCGGAGTCACCTCCCCCCCGGCAAACGTATACCTTCCGCGTGGAATGGATCACACCGCGGCGCTGGAAGTCCTGGTGTGGGTTTATCTCGCCGCTGGATTGCTGTGGGGATTCTCCCGGGGGGAGTTCGCTTTCCACTACTTGCCGGCAATGGCGTTTGCGGGTTTATCCTACTTGCTTGCAAAATCCGTCAAATACGCCCTCGTGCAGGAATCGGTAGCCCGCCGCTTGCCCGCCGCCAGCAAGTCGTCTGCCAGCCCTGCCGAAGCTCCAAAAAACATCTCCAGCCTCCAACCTGAAGCTTGAGTCTTTGGTCTGCGGTCATTGGTACATTGTTCTTAGTTCCTCGTTCTGATTTCTGATTTCTGCCATTTTCCTTCTTTCTGTTCCCTCTGCGTCCTCTGCGGTTCAAGCTTTCACGGAAACAACCGCGATAGCTGCCCCGTCTCCCTCAGCAGCTCCAGCCGCGCTTTCTGCCGGTCAAACTCCGCGTCCAGGAATTCCCGCCAGCGGTCGTGCTCTTCGAGCCGCGCTTTTTCCAGGTCCCGCAGGTTGGCCCGCCCTTCGTCGTACCGCGCCTGGGTCACCCGTAAATTTTCCTGCGCCAGACGCAGTTCCAGCCGCGCCACGTCCCGCGCGGCTTCGTATTCCCGCGCCAGCCGCGCCTGCTGCCGCACACTGCGTTCCACCTCCGCGCGCTTCTGGTCCAGCTCGATGCCCGCGGCGTCAAATTCGCTCCGCGCCAGCGCCACCGTCGCTGCCCGCTGCGACGCGAAGATGGGGATACGCAGAGTCACTCCGGCGGTCACATTGTGCCGCTCGAAATTCCGGTAGAAGTCGTCGTAGTTATTGTGCCGGCTGAATATCGCATACTGCGTAATCACGTCGATGGTGGGCAGGTACCCGCCGCGTTCTCCCTTCCACTGGTGCTCGCGGGCCCGGCGTTCATGCTCCGCCGCGCGAAGCGCTGGATGGTTCGCCAGCGCCTGCCCCACCAGCTCTGCCGCGGGCAGGTCCGCCGCTGCCGGCAGCTCTTCTTCACTCACCTCCAGTGCCGTTCCCGGACCCAGCCCGGTCAGCGCGCGCAGTTCGCTCTCCAGCCATTCTTCCCTGCTCTCCGATTGCAGGACGCGCTGCCGGACGCGCGCCTCGCTCAACTCCGCCCGCGTCACCTCGATGGGCAGCTCCAGTCCTTCGCCCGCTCGCTCGCGCGTCACTCCGGTCACTTGTGCCGCACTGCCCTGCTCTTCCCGCAGCAGACGCAGCGTGTGCCGCACTTTCACCAGCTCCAGGTACGCCGCCGCCGCGCGCACAATCACCGCATCTCGCGCCTGGTCCACGCTGGCCTGTTCGCCGCGCTCGCGTTCCTGCGCCGCGCGCAGTTCCCCGCGCAGCGGCGGATTGAACAGCGTCTGCACATAGTTCAACTGGAACACCGACGGCGCCCCCAGCGGGAATCCTTTCGAGTACGCCCCGCCGACCCCCGTAAACAAGTTGGGCAGGAATACCGAGCGGGCCAGCCCCGTATGGCGCCCGGCCACGTTGTACCGCACCTTGGCCAGCGCCAGCTCCGGCGAGTTTTGCACTGCCAGCGTCACCGCCCGCCGCAGCGTAAACGCGTGCTGTCCGCTTGCCTGCTGCCCCCATGCCGGCATCGCCGCCACCCCTGCCGCCAGCACTCCGAGTAGCACGCTGTGGTGCAGCATTCTCTGTACTACTATTCCCGGAATTCTTCGCGTCCTGCTGCGCAGATTTCTCCGCTCTGTGGCCTCTGCCTGCCCTGAGCGTAGACGAAGGGTGCCTCTGCGACCTCTGTGTAATTCTGCCTGTTTGGTTGCGGCACTGCCGCGCTGTGGAAACATCTTCATCCCTCGCTCCGCCCCGTGGCTTGCTTTTTTCCTCTTTCTTTTTCCCCTCGTCCCTAGCCCCTCGCCCCTAACCCCTCACTCCTAACCCCTTCTCACTCATACCTGAGCGATTCCGTCGGTTGCAGCTTCGCCGCCCGGTTTGCCGGCAGGTACCCGAACAGCACTCCCGTCAGGCAGGAGACCACAAACGCCACCACCACGGAGACCCAGGAAATCGGCACGGTCATCTGCGGCGGCAGGAACTGCTGCGCCACGGCCGGGATGCTCACCGCCAGCAGAATGCCGGCCACGGCCCCGGCCCCGCTGATCAGGAACGCTTCGGTTAGGAACTGGTAGCGGATTTCCTTCTGCGGCGCCCCGATGGCTTTGCGGATGCCAATCTCCCGCGTCCTTTGCGTCACCGTGACCAGCATGATGTTCATGATCCCGATGCCGCTGATGGTCAGCGCGATCGAGGCCACCAGCAGCAGCACCACGGTCAGCGCCAGGGAAATCTTGCCGGCCGCCTCCAGCAGCGATTGCAGGTTCAGCACCTTGTACACCGCCCCGCTGCGGTGCCGGCTGCGCAGCACCTCGCCGACCTGCCGCGTCACGCTGGCCACTTCTTCCGGCCGGATGGACTGCGCGTACACCACGCGCATGAATTCATGCTGCGTGTAATACTTCATCAACGGGAAGGGGATGAGCACCGTCTCGCTTTTGATTTCCGAGTTCCCGAACGTGGACACCCGCTCGCGGAACACCCCGATCACGGTGAACCGCAGCTCGCCCATGCGGATGGATTTTCCCACCGGGTCTTCCTGAGGGAACACGCGCGCCGCCAGCTCCTCGGTGATCAGCCCCACCTTGCTGCGCTGCGCCATGTCTCCGGCATCGAAGAAGCGCCCGCGCAGCAACACCAGATTGCGGATGCGCTGGAACCCCTGCGTCACCCCCACCATGTTGACCGGGCGCTCCACGCCCTCCACCACCACCAGCGTCGGGAATTCCTGCGTCCCGGCCACTTCCGCCACCTGGGGGATCCCCGCGCGCACCGCTTCCATGTCTGCAAACGTTATCTCATCCCCTGCGGTGACGACTCCCAGCGGGCCTTCGCGCTCCAGGTGGGCATAGACGATGTTCGACCCCACCGCCTCGATCTGCGCCAGGATGTAGCGCTTCCCGGTCAGCGCCACCGTCACCACCAGCACGATGCACGCGCTTCCAATGACCACTCCCAGCATGGTCAGAAACGCCTTCACCTTGTTGGCGCGCAGCGCGTCCAGCGCCACCCGAATTGTTTCCCACCTCGGCAT
>Ga0247727_10011431_pt1 | contig 15499 bp, 15 predicted proteins | sample WisWelCaveWW1625_FD_202498 | JGI IMG/M metagenome (GOLD analysis project Ga0247727, IMG submission 202498) | Biofilm microbial communities from Wishing Well Cave, Virginia, United States - WW16-25 | ecosystem: Environmental > Aquatic > Deep subsurface > Groundwater > Cave microbial mat | place...
ATGCTCATGACCAAAGTAGCACCCTGAGGCAGGATCAACCGCAGGATGCCAGCCATGCGCCTCGTGCAAAGACTCCGGGCACGGCTGACCGGCGACCGGCACGGCAGTCGGTTCGGGAGTCGCCGTCGGCTCAGGCGTCAGGGTCGCGGTCGGCGTTTCCGAAGCGGGCGGCCTGGCCGTTTCCGTGCGTTGATCGGCGCGCTGGGTCAGCAAAATCGCCGCCGTTTCCTGCAACGGCACGTTGGTTTGCAAATACGACTCAGGATTTTCAACGGGCGCGGCGCAGGCGGTTGCCAATACCAAGATGCTCAAAATGTTAGCCAACGATTTTTTCATACAGGCTTCTCTTTCTGGCGTCGGAACTTGCTTTAACTTGAATAGCCTGTTTATACGGCAAGGCGGTCAAAAATTCGTCAAAACCTTTGAGCATGGCGCATTTTGGCATGGTTACGGAGAGGCGATCAAATCTCCAATGTTCTCCCTTGCCATATCGTCATTAAGGTCACTATAACTGTCCGATACTGGGTCTGTTGAACGGGGCGGACATAATCTCACGCAAATTCTTCGGGAAATTTGGCTTTCGCTGGCCAGTTAAGCCAAAATCCCATTCTACTGAACCAGTGCCAAAAATTTAAGCGAACGGTCAGTATAAGATGGCAAATCAATCCTCTTGTGTGCCGACATGCCGCGATAAAATGCGAGCCGCAACGGTGAGAATACCGTGATCGGGATCCTTGTGTAATACCTCATGCATGATGGGTGCGTATATGAATCCCGTTCGCGTTCGCATCCGCACCCATCTTTCATGAAAGGCGCATGTGTCCGGCTGTATCATCTTGAACTCGACGGGTGGTTCATTGCTCTCGAACTCATTCTGCAGCTTAAGAGTAATCGTTGGAAGTGTTGAAGTCCTTGGCGCTGAATAGTTCTGACGGTAAATGGGAATGCCAAACCGGTAATAGAATCTATTCCATTCCCGTGACAGAAAGAACTCAGCTATTCCTGAAATGAGTGTCAGGGCGAAAACCATAATAGCAAGGTTTGCCATTTTACATTTCACGCATCACGTTTACGCCTCTTTTGGCACCACCTATCAAACCACTCCACCATCCTATTCAACCGATCTACCCGGTGTTGAGGCTCGCCGCCGCGCGACATTTCGTGGCCCTCACGTGGGTAGCGATAAAACACAACTTCGCGTTTGAGGCGTTTGAGCGCGCCGTACAACTGCTCGCCCTCGGAGATCGGGCAACGATAGTCGTTCTCCTGATGCTCAATTGCCAGCGGCGTTTTGATATTGCGCACGTAGGCCAGCGGCGACTGCCCCCAGCTTTTTTCCAGCGCCTCGAAGGGCATGGTCATCTCGAACTCGCGTTCCATGAACCACGGGATGTCCGTCACCCCGTACATCGAGATCACGTTGTAGAGTCCGCGTTGCGACCAGGCGCAGGCAAAGCCGTCGTTGTGGCTGACGATCCAGGCCGTCATGTAGCCGGCGTAACTGCCGCCGGTGATCGCCATCCGCTTTGGGTCTACGAACCCTTTGGCAATCACCCCCTCCACGCCAGTCAAAATATCGCCCGTGACATCATGCGCCCAGTCGCCGGTGATGACGGACGAAAATTCCTCGCCGTAGCCATCCGAACCGCGCGGGTTGCAATAGAACACGGCATAACCCCGCGCCGCCTGCAATTGCCACTCCAGCCACATACTCGCCATCGCCGAACCCCACATGAGGTGCGGCCCGCCGTGCATTTGCACGACCAGCGGATACTTCTGCCCCTTCTTGAATCCCATCGGCTTCAACAGCCAACCCTGAATCTTCCGGCCATCGGGCGCGGTGAAGCTTGCGTTTTCGGTTTGGGCGACGTGCACTTCCTCCAGTAATTTCCTGTTGAAGTCCGTCAGCCGGGCCTCTTTGCCTTTGCGCGACACATGCAGGTCAGCCGGGCGCTCCGGGATGGAGGTCACAAAGGCTACGTCTCCCGGATCAGAGACGGTGAACCCGGCTACCATCCGCCGCCCACTCACAACCTTCACGGGGTCGCTGCCACTGAGATTGACCCGGTAGACTTCCACATTCCCGTGATCGCCTGCTTGCAGGTATAGCGATTTTGAATCTGCCGCCCATTGAATCGACTCCACTTGTCTATCCAGCCCCAGCGTGAGATCGCGGGCCGGGCCGCCGCCGACAGGCAGGATCGCCAGATGCGTCGTCTTCCCATACGAGCTGGTGTAGGGCTGTCGCTGAGTCGCCAGCCATTTGCCGTCGGGTGAAGCCTTGACGCTGAGGTAGTCCTGATCCGTTTTTGTGATCCATGTAAACGGTTTGCGAATCCCGGTCGCATTGAATCGAACGATATCGAGATGGTGCCAGGGGTCGTAATCGGGGTCGCGCGATTGGACGGAGTAGAGGTATTTGCCGTCGGGCGACCATTCAATCTCGCCAAAGTTCATGTCGCCGTCGCTGAGGCGGCGAGGCCTGGAACTTTCACCTTCGCCAGGCGCCTCCATCACATAAATGTGTGAGAAGCGATCATCATAAAACTCAGTGCCGGAGCGATAAGGGAAGCGGGTGATGATGCGCGGGTCGGTCTTTTTCTTTTCGGCGGCGTCCCTGAGTTCTTTGCGGTGTTTGGCCTCAAGTTCTGTGGCGGGCGGCGGGTCTTCTTTGCCGCTGTCCTCATTCGCTCGTTCCTCGACGTTGAGGCGCGAGAGGAAGGCGATGCGTTTGCCGTCGGGACTCCAAGTGGGGGCGGTTGCCCCATTGGGGAGCGATGTGATCGCCCGGGCCTCGCCACCATATAGGCCGATCACAAAAATCTGTTGCTTGTCATTGCGCGAGGAGACAAAGGCCAGAGTTTTGCCGTCGGGACTCCAGCGCGGCGAGTGGTCAGGCTTGGCCCCAAAGGTGAATTGGCGCGGGCGCGGTGCTTTGTCGGTGAGGTCAATCAACCAAATGGCGCGGTTGTATTTGTCCCCGAGCTTGTCAATTGTGACTTTGACGAAGGCGACGTATTTCCCGTTAGGGCTGATCTGCGGGTCTTCGACGAATTGCATTGCATACAGGTCTTCGGCAGTGATGGCGCGGTTGGTGGGCAAGGGGTCTCTCCTGTTCGTGAGAAGCACCCTGAGCGAAGGCGAAGGGGGAACGTAGTCGAAGGGTGCGGCTCGTGCGCGAGAACCGCACTCTTCGACTTCCACTTCGGCAAGCTCAGTGTCCGCTCAGGGTGCTTGTAATTTATCGGGCGCGATTTTACCGGAAAAATTGCGGCAGATGTTCGCGATAAGTATTCAAATAATCATCCAGAATCAATTTCGCCAAATCCATGTCATCAATGACGGGATCGAGCAGAAGGCACTGCAACGCAGACTGGCGATCCCCGTTGATGGCGGCATCCACGCAGAGGCGGGCGACCGTGGTTTCGCGGCGGAGCAGTTCGGCAATGGGTTCCGGCATCGCGCCGACGGTTTCCCCGGTGAGGCCGCCACCCTTTACCCAGCCCGGCACTTCCACGATTGCGCCTTCGGGCAGGTTGGGGAGGTAGCCACGATTGGGGAGGTTGAGGGCCAAGTGATAATGGCGCCCGGCTCCGGCGAGGGACTCGATCACTTCCACCGCACCTTCGCTGTCGGCCTGGCGCAAATGGTCAATCGTCATTTGGCCCCCGGCCAATTTGGCAATGTCGGCCAACCCTTGATCGCGGAGCGCGGCCCGCGCCTCCCATTCGTATAGCTCCACTTCATACTTCTCCCATGGTTTGGTGAGCGGATTGCTCAACCACGGCAGGTATTCACATAAATGCTCATCGCCGGGAACGGGGAAGAGGCCGAAGGCGTCAAACACGCGACGGGTGAGCGGCTCAAACTTTGGATCGTAGGCCGCCCAACGTTGGCGAAAGAGCGGATACATATCCCGGCCCGTGTACTGGTGGCGGATGTCGAGCACCCAGGTGAAGTGGTTGAGGCCCGCGGCTTTGACTTCGAGGTGTTGATGGGCCCGGGCCATCATTTTGTGTTGGGCCGGTATCGTCGCCATCGAGGCGGCGGTGTTGGTGAAGTCGTCGGCGGGTTCAATGCCGAGATCATGGGCCAGCACCTGGCCGATCATGGCGTAGGCCATGTGAATCTGGTGGCACAATCCGACGACGTTGATTTTGCTGTAGCGGGCGACGGCGTCGCAAATGCGGACCATCGGGTTGGTGAAATTGATGAGCCAGGCATTGGGACAGAGGCGTTCCATGTCGCGGACGATGTCCATGACCGGGCCGATGTTGCGGGCGGCGTGGGCGAAGCCCCCGGGGCCGCCGTTCTCGGCGTAGGGTTGGCGGACTCCATACTTCAACGGAATCTCGTAATCCAGCTTCCACAGCGCTTCGCGCGGCGGGACTTCGATGGAGAGGACAGCGAACTGTGCGCCGTCCAGGGCGTCGGTGTGATGGGTGTGGGTCGTGATCGCCATCCCTGCCACCCACTCGCGGTTGAGGCGCTCGGCGAGACTGCGGATCAAGGCCAGCGAGTCGGCGTTGCGATCCACAAGCGCGAGTTGACTGCCGCGCAAGGACTCACTGCGGAGCAGGGCGGCCAGCGTGTTCAACCCAAAGCTGGCACTGCCGGCGCCGATGACGACAATTTTGGTAGGGGGCATGAGGGTAGCGCGTCCTGTTAGGGGCGGAGTCTACCACTGGTGGGAGGGAAATGGAACGCAGATGACGCAGGATCGGGCGAATTTACGCAGATCATTTTTCAAAAAGAATCCGCGCTCATCTGCGTTGATCCGCGTTATCCGCGTTCTGAAATCTGTGATGGATTACGACATTGGCGTGGCGATCTCCACCAGCACGCCGTCGAGATCGCGCACGTAGGCGACGACTTGCCCCCACGACTTTTGCTTCGGCTCGGCAATGGGCGTTGCCCCGGCGCTGAGGGCCCGGGCATACGCGGCGGCGACATCGGGAATGGTGAAGGCGATCTCGAAACCAGCGGGCGGTCGCGCCGGATCGTTTTCGGTGAAACCGCCGGGGAGTCCCGACCGGATGAAGTCGGTGGCGGCGAAGGAGAGTGTTGTCGCGCCGGTTTCCATTTCAGCATATTGACTCTCGGCGCCGATGAAGCGGCGTTTGAGCCCAAAGGCCCGTTCGTAAAACTCAACGGCGCGGGCCACATCTTTAACGTAGAGGATGGTGTAGGCGAAGTTCATCACGTAACTCCTGTCACAAAAAAAGCGACGCTTCTCATTTTAGCTGAGAAACGTCGCTGTTTGGTCGGGGCGAGAGGATTTGAACCTCCGACCCCTTGCACCCCATGCAAGTGCGCTAGCCGGGCTGCGCCACGCCCCGACGACTGAGCCGGATTATACCAGAAAGCAGGACGGTGGCAGAGAAGAAAATTCTCTATTCCGTGCTCACCGTACCTTGATCACTTTGGACCTTTGTCATTGGTATCAACTCCGACTCTTTGTCGTCCGGCAACTTGAGAACAATCGTATTGCCTGATTTGCTACCCAAAGCCTGCAAAAGGCGTAATTGCAACAGAGCAGGGTTGTTTTCTAGAAGTTTCGCAGTGTTTGCCAGATTACGCAGGGCGGCACTCTCGCCTCGCGCCCGTTCCAATGCCGCCAGTCCTTCTTTACGGGCGTTTACTATCTGGGCGAATATGTTCTTGAGGTCACCGGGAAACATGATGTCCTTAATACCAACCGAAATTAGCGCCAGGCCGATCTCAGCCGCCTTCGACTTGGTATTCTCGAACAACTGATCACCAATCTCTTTTCGTTTCGCAAGAAGATCATCTATGGCGGTTGCGCCAACCAAATCTCTTAATTGCAATTGCAACAAGAGATAGAGCGTTTCCTGATAGTTTGCAGTCTCGTTGACGGCGCGATAAGGATCCTCTATTTTGTAATTCGCGGCGAGGCTGATTTTTATACTGACATTATCTGACGTTAGTAATTCCTGGCCGATAATTGATACGAAACGGGCGCGAATATCAACTTTTGGGACAGTGTGAATGCGAGGGAAATACCAGTGTTGACCTGGACTCAGAAGACGTTTGAATTTGCCGTTCTGATAAAACAATCCGTGCTCGTGCTCAAAGATCGTAACCTGGCGTATATTTGAAGTCAGGATAACAATTCCTATCAGAACAATAACGAGAACTAACAGGTTTGTAATCGCGTCCATCGTGTGATACCTCACCTAAAAGGCTCTGTCTCAAAGGGCTACGGACGTTCAACGGAGGTCTTAGCCTGCATGGTTGATTGTCTGTTGCCCAAAAGCTAGCCCCTTGAGACAGAGGTTTCAGGAGTCGGACCTGGGGACACCAAGTGGGGAGCAATTGTAGAACCGGGCAAGAGATTCTTGCTCGGCTACCGGCCGACCCCAATTTATTCTAACATACGCGCAAGTTTTTCCGGCTTGCCGCGATATTCCTCCCACGCAATTCGCCCGGCCACAATTCCTTCAAGCGCATCGTTGAGGGCGCGATTGATGGGCGCGGTGAGGCCTAACGCTTCGGCCTGGCGGGCCACGGCGCCGTTGAGGAAGCCCACTTCAGTTCGTTTCCTGCCCGCGCTCAAATCCAAATGAAACGAAGGCTTTTTATCGCCGCGCCCGCGCGCCACCAATTTTTGAATGATGGGTTGATAGAGCTTTGGCGGCAACCACCGCAGAGCAAAGTTCAACTGCTGAGTCGGGGTGCGAGGCAGGGCGACGACCGGAAGACGCAGAGCATCCATCACCGCCAATGCCTCGCGCATCATCCGGACCTCAATTTCATACAACCCTGGATGGGCATAGACGGCCTCAGTGCTGAGATCGCAAATGGCGGCGGTGGCGTTGGACATGAGATTAGTGATCAGTTTCGACCATTTCATCGCGGCGGCGTTGGAGTACAGCCGTGTTGGGACACCGCCGAGCCATAGTGTCGAGGCAATCTTTTCACTCAGGGGATAGCCGTCCCACACCCCTACGCCGCGATTTTTTTCAATGACAATGACTCCCAGCTCCGGGTTGGCAACCGCTGTCAACACCGTTCCGGCGATCACGTTTTCTGCGCCGAAGGCGGCGGCCAGCTTTGGCTCGTTATCCACGCCGTTCTGCACACAGAGGATGGGTGGGACGCGTCTGCCGACTGCTTTGAGATCGGTGATGGCGGCTTCGGTGTCGAATGATTTGAGGGCGAGGATGAGGCAGTCGTAGAGACGTTCCGATGGAACGTCTCCGCCTGGGACTAATGCTTCGGTAGGAGAGGTGACAGCGCGAACGCGGAGATTGGAGACCGGAGACTGTGGACTGTGGACAACCAGGCCGCGTTCGTTGAGGATCGCGGCTTGTGCAGGACGAGCAATGAAAGTCACGGCCTCCCCCGCCAATGCCAAGGCCCCCCCCAGGTAGCCGCCGATTGCGCCCGCGCCGTAGACGAGAAAATTCATGCCATTCCGTACAGACGTTGCCGCTTCGGGCGAAGCTGAAGCGCCTTCGCTTACGCCGGAACGTCTCTACATTTTCCTCCCTCGATATGCTTCTGCCATTACTTCAATGGGGTGCACCGCCTTCTTGCCCGTATGGCTTTCGATCCACCACCGGCACGTTTCCGAGTCGCACACCACACGTTGGGGGTCAACCATAGCAATCTGGTCGAATAGCGGTTGGCCGACAGCGGCGGCAATGTCGAACTTCTCTTTTTTCAGCCCGTAAGTCCCGGCCACGCCACAGCAATCGGCGCGGGACTCGACAACGGTGAAGCCGAAACGACGCATGAAGTCGGCGGCGGGGCGGCCAAAGCCGTGTGTGCGTTGCTGGCACGGCGCGTGATAGACCACTTTTTCATCCCGACGCACAAAGCGTGTGTCGAGCAAGCCTTTCTCATCCAGCATCTCCAGAAATTCAAAGATGTCGTAGGTGTTGTTTGCCACTAATTCAAGATCGGGATCGTCAATGCCCAGTATGGCGTGATACTCATGCTTGATCGCCAGCGTGCAACTGGTGGAGGCGCCGACGACGAGGTAGCCCTCACGCGCCCAGGGGGCCAGCTTGCGAATGTTGCCTCGGGCATAAGCCCGCGCCGACTCGAAGTCGCCGTTCGACTGCATCGGCAGGCCACAGCAGTTTTGCTCGGCCATGGCGACTTTAATTTGATTACGCTCCAGCACTTCGATGACGGCTTGGCCCACGCGCGGCTCATAATAGTTTGTGGCACAGCCGTGGAAATATACTACCTTCTGCATCCCCATCAACCGCTCCGCCGCCGGAGATTTTTTAAACCAGCCCCGGAAGGTCTCACGTGCGAACGAGGGGAAGCGAGCGCGGGCGTCAATGCCCAGAATCCACTCGGCCACCTTTCGCAGAAGCGGAATTTTGAGCGGAAGGTTTGAGAGCGGGGCAAAAGGTGAACCCAGCTTCCCCAGCAGTTCCGACCGGCCCAGCATCCAGTTACGCAGGGGCAGGCCGTCGCGTTCCACAATGCGCGAGCGGGCGATGGCGTTCATCTCTGCGATCTGCACGCCGTGCGGGCAAACGAGCGAACATACGCCACAGCCGGAACAGTAGTCTAGCGACTTGTCGGGCGAGGGCAGGTCGGGGTCGCGGAAGCGCTGCGCCTGCGGCCCTACCGCTTTGGGGCCGGGGAACAGATCAGTGACGGCGGCCACCGGGCAGGCCGAGGTGCAGATGTTGCATTTGATGCAGAGGTCGGAGGTAAGGGAAGTGGGGGTCACGGTTAGCGAAAAACAGGTTCATGCGGGTGGTGTTGAAGGCTGGAATTGTCGTGGACTACAATCTGCGCCGACGGGGCCAACGTTTTTTTGGCGACGCTGGTCTACAGCGTGATGTTAGGAGTCGTTCTGGTGGCTCATCGTTATCAACGTCCTGAATGGAGCGGTTCACGCGCTCATGTCTTGATGCTCAAATCTATAGGAAAGAATAACGACGCCTGTGCGGGTCGTCTTGGTGTCTACAAGTTTCAGTCTCCTCAGATCGCCCCCGTCCTTGAAGAGACGCTTTCCGCCGCCCACGACAACCGGATGAACCATGAGCGTAAGCTCATCGAGGAGATCGTTTTGTAGCAGGGATCGAACCAGTGTGGGGCTGCCGGCGACGCCAATGTTCTTGCCGGGTTGCTGTTTCAGCTTGGCGATTGCTTCCGCGAGGTTCCCCTTGATCAGCGTTGAATTCTTCCATTCGACCTTGTCGAGGGTTGTTGAGACAACGTACTTGGGCGTGTTGTTGATATGACTTGCAAACGGTTCGTCCGTAGAAGTCGGCCAATAGGGCGCCCACTCCTCATAGGTAACTCGCCCGAGGAGAACGGTGTCCTGCGCGGCGATCTGTGACCCCATGGCCGCCATCATGTCTTCATCGAAGTGGTCGAATTGCCATTTGTCGGGCGATTCCACGACGCCATCCAGTGATATAAACAGCCCTGAAACTACTTTTCGCATGCTATAGATGTTAAGAAAACTATTTGGAAACATCAATCGCGGAAAAGCCTGAAACTCAAGGCGTTTTGCGCCATGGATTCCAGTTAATTATCTTAAGGGCTATAGTTCTCCTTTTGAGCCTGAGCCGAACGTCCTTGATCCGACAAGCTTCAGGATCATTTAGACTTATCTATCACCTTCACCAATTCTTTCACTACTTTTACCAGAGCTGCTTTTTTGGCTTTCACATCTTTCATATCAGCGAAATAAACCATTCGTCTGGTAGGATAATGACCTTCCAGTATCTCGCTCTTGATGTTTACAACCTCAGGGTTATGAAAGACGAGATGAACATACTGCTTAGCCCAGAGGTTGAAGGTCACCATATAGCCTTTATAGCTAAAAGACGGCGCCTTCCATTTGATTTCCTCAGTGATGTTTTTGTTCACACTCAGGATGATCTCTCGCACAGCCTGCACTTCCGCTTTGAACGGATGGTCGAGTTTGTCCATAAATTCATTGACTTTAGGGGTATTGTTTGTTGATGCAACGGCCTTTTTCATGTCAATTCTCCTTTTCATATATGCATCAAGGTGACAGTTACTCGAGCTGTTTATTTCCTCCAAACGCTCGCATATTTCTTTCGATACTTCAAGTCGGTTTCCGTTTCAATCAAAGCCAGCGCGGTTCCTTTTACCTGCTCATCGGTTGTTGCGTTATACAAGTTCCTCAATCCTTGAAGGATGTCATAGCGAATCAAGGTTCCATTCTTTTCGATGACACATTCTTCAAAGCGCCGTGTAAAGCCCGCGAGCAGAATCTCCTGCTGTTTCTTGCCCGCCGCGCCCACCTTCCACAGGGATTGCAGGCAATGCCGGGCGGTGACAAATCTTTCATCCTTTGTCACTGCCAGCAACGCTTCAAAATCCTTGAGCATCCGGCCTTGGGGGTCGCTCTTCGCCAGATTCGCCAGCAGTTGCGCCGCAATGGCGCGGACGTGGTTATCCTTGTTTTTCAAGCCTGCCAACAATTCATCCCATGCCTCGTACGCCCAGCCAACGGGCGCTTCGGTTATTTTCATTAATTCGTTATGAGCTTTGTTTTGCAATTGCCCATCGTCCGAGCGGATGTTGTCCAAATGGGCGCGGATGGTTTTGTCCATAAGGCTTCCCCGGTTTTTCTTTTCTTCCCGAAATGACAGCCCGCGCGCCTCCAACGCCTGCCACAATTGCCTGAGTGCACTCTGGCCCATACCATGCAACTGCAAAAGTTCCGCTTCGCTGACGTTGGTTAATTGCTCCAGTTGATGAAGGCCGGCATTCTGGAGCGCGCGTTGTGCAGGCTTCGCCAATTTGGGAAAGTCGGTGGCAGTTTGAGGGGCGGCTTTACGCTTGCTCATAGGCTTGCTTCAAAAGGCTAATGTCAATTTTGGTTTTGTCATACGGTTTGCTCTTTCCTCAAGCTCAAATAATGCTCCCGCTGTTTTTTATCAAGATGTTCGATGGCGTAGCGCAGAGCCGTGCGCGGCATGCTGGCGGCATGTTGATCCAAAAAACTCAACAGTTTTGGGCGTTCCACTCCGCCCGCCGCCCGGAGCATCCATCCGGTCGCCTTGTGGATCAAGTCCTGATCGTCTTTAAGCAGAAGCTCTGCGATCTTAAAAGTGTCGGCTATATCACCTTTTCTAATAAAGTAGCCGGTGCTGACGATGGCCGTGCGGCGTTCCCAGATATTCTTAGAGCGCGCCAACTTGTATAAAACCGCGCGCGGTCTATCAAACAAGTAGCCGCCCACCACGTAGGGCGCGCTCCGGTCAACCAAATCCCAGTCGTTAATTCGGTCGTGGCGGTTGAGGTAAAGGTCAAATAGCTCTTTTTTGCGCGCTTCGGGTGTTTTTTTACTACGCACCTGAAAATCCATCACGCTCACCGCACCAACTCTCACTTCATGGATGGGGCTTTCGAGCAGTTTTTCAATCTCGCTGGGCGGCAGAGCCATAAACTCTTTGGCCAGCGCGAAGACCTGCCCCATGCGCACGCCCATAAACACATCGCCCTCACCGTGCTTAAAAGCGCGTTGATACTGCTTCCGTTGCACTGGCGAACGGAGGGCGTTTAGCCTTTTGACAAACTGATCTGCGCTAACATCCGTCGTCATAGCCGTTCTCCACCAGACAGGGTAATTGCAAAGTCATCAGCGACAGTTGAAACTGCATCAACCCAAGGCAAAGCCGCCTTTTCGGCTTCGCCTTGGGTTGCCGCAAATTTATTCGCCGGATAGCGTGTCTGCAACGGCCCTGCTCTTTAGAGGCCTAGCACATCCAACGCCCTCGACTCAGTTATGCCTGCTCGTACGCGCGCCTGAGGCCTTCAATATCAATCTTTGACATCTTCAACATGGCCTGCATGACGTTTTGGGCCTTCTGGGGGTCTTTGTCCCTTAACAACTGGCCTAAGGCAGTGGGGGTGATCTGCCAGGACACGCCGAATTTGTCTTTCAACCAGCCGCACGGCCCCGGTTCGCCGCCTCCGGCAGTGAGTTTCTCCCACAGCTCATCCACCTCGGCCTGTGTCTCGCAGTTGACGAAGAGTGAAAACCCCTGGGCAAAGCTGAAACTCGGCCCGCCGTTTAGGGCCACAAATTCCTGCCCCTCCAGCACAAAGGTGGCCGACATGACCGCTCCGCCTTCTCCATACCGGTTCATGCCCGTGATCTTCGAGTTTCGGAAAATAGAAACATAGAAGTTCACGGCTTCTTCGGCTTGATTGTTGTACGTTAGGAAGGTGGTAATTTTTTGCATGATGTGTCTCCTGGTTAATTTTGATGGTTGCCTGTTGTTTCAGGCTTGTTTCCATCTTATCAAGGCACAAGGAGATTGTCTTGAATGAAATGGCAACGCTAGGGCGCGCTCAAACGCATGAGTTGGGCAGGTGTATGTCCGATCCATTGCTTTAGCGATCGGGTGAGGTGCGGCTGATCGGAATAGCCCGCTTCATCAACCGTGTCGAGAATTGAGACGCCTTGCCGCAAGAGAGTCTCCGCCCGTTGGGCGCGTTCGACTTGTTGAATCTGGTTTTGCGATAAGCCGGTGGCTCGCAGGAATCGATGCCGTACTGTGCGGGAGGCCAGCTCAAGCCGTTGGTTTTGTAACACGGCGTTTACAACCGGATCCCAAGCCAGCACCTCCTCCCGCACAAGCCGGTTTACAAACGTGTCGGCATTTTCATAATCCGGAAAGCGCCAGGCCGAGCCATTCAGCCAGAAGGATTGGCTTGACGCGCCGGGCAGGGACAGCTCAGTATCCACGAAATCCCGGACGGGCTGATGAGGCATGAAGGCGCCGAGTTTGAACTTGATCCAAAGAATCTCAGCGCCTTCGGTGTAAGACACGACGCCCGCCGTCGTCAACGGCCCAACGACCAGTAGCCGCGCCTCGTCCGTGTGTCGCACCAGCACCATGTGCCAACTAGACTCGGCCGGGCGGATGGTGGTGCCATCGCTGACGGTACGCCCGCGCGTTACTGTTTCAACGTAAGGTGAGTCTGACGCTCTCCGCTCAATGGCAAAGCCCATCGTTTACGTCTCGCTTGGCTTCTGCTGGCTAGGCGGCCGGCCGGTAACGCTGAAACACCACGCCTGTGGGCAAAGCCTTTGACTCAACCAATTGCAGGTTGAGGCGCTTCCCAGCTGGAAACAGCCGCTTGCCACTGCCTAATACCAGCGGGTAAACGTGCAGGCTGTATTCATCCACCAAATCGTTTTGTATCAGGGTGTGCGCCAACACGCTACTGCCATCTAACGTAATGTTTTTGCCGGATTGTTGTTTCAACTGACGCACGGCCTCGACGACGTTGCCGCTGATGAGGGTGGAGTTCCGCCAGGCCGACACCGATTTTAATGTGGTGGACACCACATATTTTTGAATGCCGTTCATCACATCGCCAAACGGGTCACCGGCGGGCATCGGGTCAAACGCGGCCCCGTGGCCTTGCCACGTCTTGCGGCCCAGCAACAGCGCGTCGGCTTGCTTCATCGCCTGATCGAAGTGTGCGCCAATGTCATCGTGCCAGTAAGGATGCGTCCAGCCGCCGTGTACAAAGCCGCCTTCGGTGTCTTCCTCCGCGCCGCCCGGCGCCTGAATGACGCCATCCACCGTGATGAACTCGTGAATGATTAGTTTTCGCATGGTTGTTGTCTCCTGTTTGAGAGTGGGTTGATTATGACACAATACGCCAAGAGGGTGTGTTGGACTTCAGCGCTTACTTCACGACGCGAAAACTGAGATGGGTTACGCCGGGGGACTCGATCACCCTCATCTGTTCCAGTTCGACGTGTTCGCCGTTTAGATGATCGAACAGGCGGGTGCCTTGACCAAACAACACTGGAATTAGATTGATGTGGATTTCATCAACTAATCCAGCATTTAGATACTGCTGTTGAACGTTCGCGCCCATCAACCCAACCGCTTTGTCACCCGCCACAGCTTTGGCTTGCTCAAGCGCCTTTTCAATGCCGCCAGTGACGAAAGTGAAGATGGTTGGCGCGTGTACCTGTTTGGGAGTCGTATGACTCAGCACAAAGCACGGCACATCACCGACCGGGCCAGCGTCTCCCCACCAACCTCCGATCGCGGAAAAGTCGTATGTGCGCCGACCCATAATGACGGCGCCGCAAGATTCCATTTGCTTATTGAGCCATTCAGCATAATCCGCATCAATTTTGGAGAGCCACTCTTGTAGTCGTTGACCGCCAATGCCCAAAGGCTCCTGGGCGCTGTCATTCGGCGCGGCGATGAAACCATCCAATGACATGCTCATGTCAAATATGACTCTTCCCATGACAACCTCCATCGGATCAGTAATTTGTTAGCCTACTCGCTTCATCCCTGACCGCCCCCATCTCCGCTTTCAGCGGATGGTCAAGCTTGTTCATAAACTCGTTTACTTTTTGTGTCGGTCATAGTTCTCTCCTGAGATTGCGAACCTCGGCTTATGATTTATTTGGCTTCCGGCATGGGCGCATCAAGGAAGGACGTGAGTATCGGCAGGAGCAAATCGGCGCGGTGCACCAGTGATACATGCGAGGTGCCGGGCAGGATGGCCAACTGTGAAGCCGGCAGGCCGGGCGGCATATCGCCAAAGACGCCGCCGCCCAACAGCCGGAACATCTCCACGGCATGTTCAGGACGGACAAGGTCAGAGTCACCGATGACGAGCAGGGTGGGCATCTTGAGTGCCTGAATGGCCTCAGCGGGTAAATCACGAATGCCCTTATCCATCTGCGTCTTCTTGGCGAACAGCGTGGCGAAGTTTTCCGGGTGCGGGGCAATTTGCAGGTATTCCGTGTGCCACGGTGAGCCGTGCATCATTTCGGCTTTCGTCTCGCCCAAGCCGTCCATCAATCCCGGATGGATGCCGCCCAAGTTGTAAGAGACCGAGGCCAACACCAACTTACGCACAAGGCCTGGATGACGGATGGCAACATGCAAGGCCACCGCCGCGCCCGTGCTATAGCCGCCGATGTCGGCCTGCTCAATCCCCAACTGTTGGAGGGCGGCGGCCACATCATCCGCCAGCGCTTCGAGTGACAGCGGGCGGTCAATATCAGCAGTGCGGCCATGCGCCTGAAACTCAAAGGCGATGACCTGCCGGGTCTGGGCCAGGCCGGGCAGGAGTTGGCCGAACGAAGTGCCAATGGCCGAAAACGCGCCATGCAGAAGCACCAGCGGCTGGCCCGTGCCGTGAATCTCATAATACATCTGCAAGCCGTTTACAGATGCATAGCCGGTTGTGGGTGAAGTGGTCATTGCGAATTGCCTCAATGGATAAATGGGAGTGATTATTTGACAACGCGATAGCGGATGTGGGTGGCCTCCGGCGTGTCGATCACCCGGACGATCTCCAGCTCGACGCGCGACGGCAACACATCGAACAGCCGACGGCCACCACCGAACAGCACGGGAATCTGGCGAATCTGCAACTCGTCCAGCACACCGGCCTCGAGCGCCCGTTGCGCCGTGTACCCGCCAAGCACCAACACGTTCCGGTCCCCGGCGGCGGCCTTCGCCTGTGCCATCGCGCT
>Ga0247727_10011432_pt1 | contig 15499 bp, 3 predicted proteins | sample WisWelCaveWW1625_FD_202498 | JGI IMG/M metagenome (GOLD analysis project Ga0247727, IMG submission 202498) | Biofilm microbial communities from Wishing Well Cave, Virginia, United States - WW16-25 | ecosystem: Environmental > Aquatic > Deep subsurface > Groundwater > Cave microbial mat | place...
TCGGAGTCCTCGAGGTGGAAGGCCGTCCACTCGGGCGGCGTCTCGAATTCGCAGTAGGCTTCCGACCAAGGAGCGCCGTCCAGGCCGTCCTCGGAAAGCGCCGTGCGCACGCGCGTGCACACCTGCGTCCCCTCGGGGACCGTCGCCTGGTACGCGACCAGCAGCCAGTGCAGCTCGCCCTCCGCGGACACGGTGCCGCGCCAGCGTCCCAGCCCGCTGGTAACCAGCGCCAGCGTCGAGCCGGTCAGGTCGGAGTACGTATAGGGTCCGGCCAAGAGCGGATCGGCCAGCGTGCCTTCCGGGTAGCAGCCGATGATGGCGCCGTCGGTCGAGTACTTGACGACCTTGCCGGTGCTCTGCAGGACGGTCCACATGTTCCCGTCGATGTCCGAACCGGTGCCCAGCGTCCCCGGGTAGGCCCCGCCGCAACTCTGCAGATCCACCTTCTTGACCCAGGTGCCGTCGGACAGGAACTCGTCCACGAAGGAGCTGCCGTTCTCCGCTACCCAGAGGTGACCGTTCCGGTCGATACCCATCGCGCGCGGGGAAAGCATCGGTGTGGTGGGGTCGTCGTACACGCCGATGACGTTGCCGGTGGCCTTGTCGACCTTGATGATGCCGGTATAGGAGTAGTTCGCGAACCAGGGATTGCCATCGAGATCCAGGGTCATGCCGTACATTCCCCAGGACACTCCGGCCGCGACCAGCACGGGGTCCACCGAGGGGTCCTTCTGGAGGATCATGGTCGCCGTGGCGGCGTCGACCTTGGCGATGGGCCCGTACGACAGGACACCCACCCACACGTTCCCCTCGCCGTCGGCAGCCAGGCCGTACGGGTAGGTGCGTGTCACGCCGTCCGTGCCGAGCAGATCCACGGTAGTGATCTCGCGGCAGCGAGGCACGGTGACAACCCCCTGGAGGTCGGGAGAAAAATCCTCGATCTGCACGGTCCCATCGGTCTGGGTCGGATCGACCTTGATGAGCTGGCCCAGGTCGTTGAGGCCGATCCACACGTTACCCTCCGAGTCGATGGCGGCGGCGCGCGTGTAGCCCGGTCCGGTCGTGCCCAGCGTGAAGTTGGTCTGCAGGCTCGAGCACAGCACGTCGCCGTTGGCGCCGATGTGGACGTACTGGTAGGAGTCGCGATTGGTGATCCACACCGAGCCGTCGGACGCCACCGCTGTGCGGTTGGGGAACTGGCCGAACACCGGCACGCGGAGCAGCTCCTGGCCGGTGACGGAGTCGTACTTGGCGACCTTGTTCTCGTCGGTCGAGGTGATCCACACGACCGGGACACGCGTCGTGGTGTTCGGCAGCAGCGTCAGCACCCCATCCTGGTTCTGCAATCCGGCGCCCGCGAGGTCCCCCGAGTCGCCGAAGTCCACATCGTGCCCGACGCATCCCTCGGCGCCGCTTTGCGCCTCGCCCGCGCTGGCGCCCTCTGCCTGCGCGAGCACGCAGCACGATTCGGAGACCAGGCATCATTCCTTCTTGGAATCGCCGCCGCAACCGGCCACGAAGGCACCGGCAAGGAACACGGCCCGAAGATGTGATGGGTTACGCATATGAAGTCCTCCTCATGTGTGGGAGGGTATGCGCCGCTCCGCGACGCACGTCAACGCAAAAGGCAGGATTCTCCGGTTGCCTCAGAACTCCGAACCGACGATGAAGATGGGCTCGAAGCGGTTCGCGTCGTCGGTAAGGCCGGTGAAGAAGGTCAGCATGAGCTTGAGGCGGTCGTCCAGCGCCTTGGCGAAGAGGTTGGGGCCGACGAGAAAGGCCTTCTCCGTCCGATCCGCGCCTTCGGCGCGCTCGAACTTGGCTTTCCCCTCGAGGCCCAGACGTATCGCACCCTGCTTCAGGGCCGCGCTCACCGCGGCGGTCATTCCCCACTCGAACACCTGCGTTCCCTGAACCTGCTGCTCGTAGAACGGGTTCACCGCCACGAGAACGCCGGGCAAGACCTCCTCTCCCAGCAGCACGCGGATCTCGTACTTGTCCTCCTCGTCGCGCGGGTGCCATTCCAGATAGAGGGCGGGATTTCCCAGGATCTCGCCGTAGTCGGCAAAACCAATGCGCAGCTCGATCTGGTTCCCTTCGTGCTTCACGTCCTCGCCCGGCCCGGGTTTGATGATGTTCTCGTAGACGTCGAGCTGCACGTGCGGCAGGAGCCCGACCTCCACCTCGAGCTGCCAGAGGTGCGACGTGTCGTTCGAGCCTCGCGCCACCTTGGGCCGGTACCACACCTGCAGCTCGCGGTTGCCTTCGTCCAAGAGCCAGAAGCGCGTCCCCGGCATCACCCGGTCCTGCGTGAACTCCGGCGACGGATGAGCGACGATCTCGTAGCGCTCGTCGGGCGGGCGCGGCGCCCGGGCCGGCATGCCCATGGGCTGCTGGGCGATCGCGGCGGCGCTGATCAGGACGGACAGTATGGCTTTCATGATGATGGCTGCTCCATGGTCAGTGGCGCTCGAGGCGCAGGTTACCGAGGTCGTCGTACTCGCCGGACCATCCGGCGGGGACCCAGGTGGTGGCGCTGTACTCGGGGATCACGGCGGGACCGTGGATGTGCGTTCTGGGCGGGCGCGCGCCTTTGGCCAGGGGCGGCGGGTCGACGGCGCCAGTCGCGCGGACGCGTAATGCGACGACCTCGATGGGGCGGTTTGCCAGGGTGAAACCGTAGCGCTCGCGGTGAGCGTCGTGGAAGCGGGACTCGATGTCGGGACCCAGGGGCAGGGAGAGCTCGTAGGACTGGCCGCGGAAGCGGAGGTCGGCCGTGCGCTCGAAGCGCTGCCGTGACGGGGCCACGACCTCGGCGGAAAGATCCTGTCGGGCGCGATCGACCATCGCGTCCGCGTCGAGATCAAGGGGAAGCGGGCGCATCACCGACTGCGCGTAATCACGCACGACGTCCGCGCAGAGCGCGCCCCAGGCGCAGAGCAGGCCGGGCTGCGGCGGGATCAGGACGCCTGCAACGCCCAGTTCGTCCGCCACGTCGCAGGCGTGCAGGGGTCCGGCGCCGCCAAAGGCGATCAACGTGAAGGGACGAGGATCTACTCCGCGCTCGACGGTGAGAAGGCGGACGGCGGCGGCCATGGCCGCGTTGACCACGCGCAGAACGCCCTCGGCCGGATCGGCCAGACGCAGCGACACCAGCGCGCGGCGTGCGCTTTCCTCGTCCAGCGATACCGTTCCGTCGAGCAGTTTGGCGGGAAGCCTTCCGGCCAGCAGGTTGGCGTCGGTGACCGTCGCAAAATCTCCGCGGCCGTAGCAGGCCGGGCCCGGATCCGCGCCTGCGCTATGGGGCCCGACGCGGAGCGCGCCGCCCGCGTCGAGCCAGGCGATCGATCCGCCGCCCGCGCCGATAGTGTGGATCTCCAGCATGGGGATGGCGATGGGAAACCCGGCCACGCGACCTTCCGTCGTCAAGCGCGGCTCGCCGTCGAGCACCGCGACGTCGGTCGAGGTGCCGCCCATGTCCAGGGTGATGGCGTGCTCGATGCCCGCGGCGCGGGCCACGGCGCGGGCGCCGGCCACGCCCGCGGCCGGGCCCGAGAGGATCATGCGCACGGGGTTGCGGGCGGCTTCGTCGGCCGAGAGCGCGCCGCCCGACGACTGCAGGATGCGCAGGCGCGCGCCGAGCGCGTCGCCCAGACGGCGCAGATACGCCTCCGCGACCGGGGCGACGTAGGCGTCGACGGCCACGGTCGAGGTGCGTTCGTACTCGCGGAAGAGGGGCAGGATTTGCGAAGAGAGAGAGACGCGCAGACCCGCTTCCTGGAGCGCGGCTCCGACCGTCCGCTCGTTGTCGGCATTGGCGTAGCTGTGCAGTAAACACACCGCCACCGAGCGCACGCCGCACTCGTGGAGCATCCGGCCCAGCGCATGGGCATCGGCGGAGCTTGCCGCGACCTCCCGGGTGCCGTCGGCCAGCGTGCGCTCGCGGACGCCCAGGCGCAGGTCGTCGGGGATGAGCGCATCCGGGGGGCGGGGGTGGAGATCGTAGAGGTCCGGTCGCGCCTGCCGGCCGATGGCCAGCACGTCCTCGAAGCCGCCGGTGGTCACCAGGGCCGCGGGTCCGCCCGTGCGCGTGAGCAACGCGTTGGTCGCGACAGTGGTGCCATGCACGACTTCCGGCGGCGCGCTCGGCAGCCGAGCCAGCGCCGCGAGCGCCGCGGCCGCCGGGTCCGCCGGCTGCGAAGGGAGCTTGACGTGGGTGATCGCGCCCGAATCGTCGAGGGCGCACAGGTCCGTGAACGTCCCGCCGGTGTCGATGCCGACGCGGATCAGGCGATACCGATGCCGAGGAAGTTCCGCACCACGAAGTAGTCTTCCGTCACGCTGAAGACCACCAGGTCCTTGACCTTGTCCTTGGACTGGATGCCGCCGGCCGGCACGGGCTCGGTCGAGACCGCCTTGGCGGCCACATCGAGGTCCCCGCACGCCACTAGGCCGGCGCGATTGGCGGAAAGCTCGACCGAGGCGAGCCACTTGTACAGATCGCCCTCGGCCTTGCTGGCCACGAACTTCCGCACGACGCCGCTGATCTGCTCGAGCAGCACGGGCTCGCGCTGGTACGCCTGCCGCAAGGCCTTGATCCATTCGGCGTCCGGTCCCTCGGGCTTGGCGCCGGAATCCGCCGCGATCGACTTGATCGCCGCCTGGAGCAGCACCTTCAGCGCACCGGCGGTGATGTTCGGGATGCGGCAGAGCAGGTGCTCGGGACGCACGTAGGCGAGCTGCTTGGCGGCGGCAAAGGCCAGCTCCTTCTGGCCCTTGCCCTGCAGCAGATCCAGGCCGACGACGAACGATGGCGGCGACGTCGCGGCCATCTGCAGCCCAATGGGTTGGTCGCTGCGGACGTAAAGCTCGGTCGGCGGCAAGCTCAGCAGCGAATGGACGAAGTGGTAGACCTTGGCGAAGACCAGGGGGTTGTTGAGAAGGTCGAGCTTCTCCTTCTGCTTGAGCTGGAAGTCCTTGTGCGGTCGAACGACCTTGGCGTACACGGGGCGCGAGAGCAGGCCGAAGATCGCGCTGATATAGCGGTCCTGGTCGGGGTGGAGGATGTGCTTGAGCCACATCTCGTCGGTCAGCCGCGACCGCGCCGGGGCCAGGTCGCGACGCGCGCCCTGCTCGAAGACGTGCTGCTCTTCGGGCTCGGCCTTGCGCAGGAACACCAGGGCGGCCGCCACGCACCACGCCTTGTCCGTCTCGCCGGCGTCCCGATAGATCTGGTACATGGCGCGATACGACTCGATCCGGTAGGGCTGCTGCTTGATCAGCGTCTGGTGTTCCTTGACCGCCTTCTCGGCGTGTTCCGGCCCCGACAACTGGTAGAGCTCGGCGAGGATCTGGTGCCGCTGCTCGTTCCCGGGGTCGAGCTGAGCCGCGACCTCGAACGCCTGGATCGCGGTATTCCAGTCCTTCTGCCGCGTCCGGTAGATCTCGCCCAGGTTGTGCCACAGGCTCACCTTGAGGGCGGCGTGGCCCTCCTGCGGCATGCGCTTGATCATCTTGCGGTAGGAGCGCTCGAGCTGCTTCCAGTCCTTCTTCTGCGTGAGGATTCGATCGATGGACTCGAAGTCGCGGAGATACACGGTCATGTTCTCCGCGGTGAAGCCCTCGGGTCGCTGGAAGTAGCAGTCGAGCGCCTCGTTGAAGTGCTCGACAGCCTGGTCGGCGGACTTGAGCTCGTCGCGGTCGATCACGCCGGCGGTGTGGAAGTACTTGCCCTTGCGCAACGGGTCGGTCTCGATCTGCGCCATCTTGACCAGCACGTCCTTGGCGTTCTTCCACTGCTTGGTCTCGGTGTAGAGCACCAGCAACGTGTGCAGGACGACGACGTCGGTGGGCTTGACCTGCAAGGCCTCGACGTAGGCGGAGATGGCCTTGGGCACCGCCGACAGCTTCTCGCGATAGATGCCGCCGATCTCCTGAAGCAGCTCGAACTGCTCCTGCTCGGTCGCTTTGCCCATCATCGCGCGCATCGCGGTGATGACCGCCTCCCAGTCGCCCTGCGCGGTCTGCAGCTCGACGATGGCCTTGAGCGTCGGCCGGTGTGCGGCGTCGACCTCGAGGGCCTTCTCGAACATGTTGAGCGCCTTCTTGCGCTCGCCGAGCTTGAGTTTGATGTGGCCGAGGCGGAAGAAGATGTCGACGGTCTTGTCGTTGTCGAGCGCCTCGCGGTGGTGGACGAGGATGGCCTGGTAGAGCTTGAAGGACTTGTCCAGGTCGTCCTGTGTGTAGAGCAGCGCGGCCATGCCCGCCATCGTTTCGAGCTGCGAGGAGTCCAGATCGTAGGCAAGCTTGTAGTTCTTGAGCGCCTTCTCGGTGTTGCCCAGCGCCTCGGTGGCCTTGGCCAGACGCAGGAACAGCTTGGCCTGCTCGCGCGGCTCGCGCTTCTCGGACTTGCGCACGAGCAGCTCGAGCACGGGTTCCAGGTCCGCCCAGCGCTGGCGCGCGTAGTAGATCTCGGCGAGCGGCTCGCCGGCCCCGACGTGATCGGGATCGACCTGCAGCGTCCGCGCGTACATCTCGGCGGCACGATCCTCGTCTCCGATCTTGGTGCGGTAGATCTCGGCGCCCTCGAAATTAAGGCGCGCCTTGTCGAGCACGTTGTGCGTCTGCTCCTGCGCGCGGACCAGGTACTGCGCGGCCTTGAGCCATTCGCCGCGGCCGCGGTAGATGCCCGCCAGCGAGAGCATCGCGGGCTGGAAGTTGGCGTTGATCTCCAGCGCGGCGGCGTAACGCTCCTCGGCCTGGTCCAGGTCGCCCTGATGCAATTCGGCCAGCCGGCCCAGCCGGTACTCGGCGTCGACCCGCGAGGTCGCGTCGGTGGCGAGCTCGCGCAGCCGCTGGGTCGTCTCGGCGGCCTTGCCCCACGACTCGGCCTTCTCGTACAGCCGGCTGAGCGCGTTGAGCGCGCCCAGATGCTGCGCGTCGAACGCAAGCAACTCGTTGTAGGCGTCGATCGCGCCGTTGAGGTCGCGGAGCTGCTCTTCCAGGCTCTCCGCCCGCTCCTGGTAGATCGCCACCCGTTCGGCCGGATCGAAGACCATCGGGGCGTGCCGCCGCAGCGTATCGACCAGCGATTCCCAGCGCTTCTCCTGCCGTTCGATGCGCTCGACCGCCTTGTAGGCGTCGCCATTGCGTTCGTCGAGCTTGAGGATCTCCTGGTAGCTCGCCTCCGCGCGGTCCAGCCGGCCGAGCTTCTCCTCCCAGGTCGCCGCCATGCGCTGGTGCAAACCGATGCGCACGGCATCCGAGGTCGAGATGTCGAGCTGCTGCTCGAGCACCGACAGGTAGCCCTCGGTGCGCCCGGTCTTCTCGTAGAGCCGCTCGAGCGCCTTGAGCGCGGTCACGTTGTGGGAGTCGACCTGGAGTACGTCGCGGTACGATTCGATGGCACGGCTGGAATCTCCGAGCCGGTCCTCGATCAGCTCCGCGGCCTGCAGGCGCAGCGACATCACCTCGTCGGGATCGCGGCCCTGGTCGTAGAGCACCTGGGCCCGCCTGCCGAGCACGTCGATGAGCTGCTCCCACATCTGGTGCTTGCGATAGACGCGCTCGAGCAGCCGCAGCGCCTCGGCGTTGCTCTCGTCCACGGCCAGCGCGCGCTGGAAGGCCGCAATGGCGCGGTCGGTCTGGCCTAGCTCGTCCTCGTATACGTCCGCCTGGCTGAGGTAGAGGTCGACCTTCTTCTCGGGATCGGTTTCCTGCTGCGCGAGCGCCGACAGCGTCCCGACCAGGTCTTTCCACTTCTGCGTCTTGCGGTAGTAGGTGGTCAGCGCCGAGAGGGCCGCCGGGTCGTTGGAGACCTTGTCGAGCGCCTGCCGCAGCGATTCGATGGCGTAGTCCAAGTGTCCGAGCTGGTCGCCGTACCAGCGGCCGATCTTCACCCACAGGGCGCACGCGGCCTGCGGCTCCTGAATGGTCTGGGCAATCTGGGTGTACTCGGCGAGCAGGTCGTTCCAACGACCGGTCGCGCCGGCGAGGCGCTCGAGGTCGCGCGCGCTGTCCTCGTTCTGGTAGTCCTCCTTGAAGGCCGCCTGCAGGGCGACGTAGGCGTGGTCCGGCTCCTTGAGCTCCTGCTCGTAGATGCGGGCGACCGACTGCAGGATCTCGATGCGTCCCGAGGCGCTGTCGACGCGGTCCACCCGGGCGAGCAGCAGCTCGATCAGGCGGTCCCATGTCTTGCGCTCGCGGTAGATCGGCTCGAGGGCCAGCGAAGCCTCGATGCGGCGCGGGTCCTTCTCCAACGCGCGCTCGTAGACCTTGGTGGCCTCGTCGGTGTTGCCGACCTTGTCCTGCCACATCTGCGCGGCCTGGAGCAGGATGTCGACCTGGGCGCTCCTGTCGTCGAGCACGCTGGCCCGCCGCTCGAGCACCTCGATGCATTCCTGCCAGCGTTCCTCGCGGGTGAGCAGGCCTTCCAGCGCCGCCAGCGCGGGGAGGTCGCCGGGCGCGATCTGCAGCACGCTGCGCCACGCCTCGATCGCCTCGCTGGGTCGATAGAGGAATTCGCCTTTCAGGTGTCCGATCTCGGCATACAGGTCGCGCTGCTCCGCCGGGGAGAGCACGCCGTCTCCGGCGGAGATCAATCGTTCGAGCGTCTCCGCCAGGCTGTCCCACGACCCCGACGCCCGATGCAGCGCGGCCATGGCGCGCAGCGCCGGCACGTTTCGTGAATCGAGCTCGAGGATTTTCTCCCAGCACTCCAGGGCGTTGCGCTCGCGGCCCAGCTGCTCGCCCCAGACGCGTCCGAGGCGCTGCAGCAGGCGCACCTGCGCCCCGCCGTCCTCGGTGATGCGCACCTGCCGTTCGAGCACGTCCACCAGCTCTCGCCAATCTGCGGTGGATTCGTACAGGTCGGCCAGCGCTCCGAGCGCCACCGGGTCCTCACCACGCAGGTCGAGCACGCTTCCCCAGAGCTCCTTGGAGCGATCGATCTTGCCCAGCGCGTCCGAAGCGATCTTGGCCATGCGCGCGTAGCAGTCGGCGCGATCTTCGTCGCCGTGGACCGCGTCGAGCATGCGCTCGTAGACGCCGGACAGCTCCGGCCACGCGTGGCGCCGGAAGTGCACGCGCTCGAGCGCCTCGAGCACCTTGAGGTGGCGGGCGTCGGATTTGAGCACCTCCTCGTAGGCCTGGACGGCCCCGTCGATGTCGCCCAGCGCGTCCTCACGCAGCGGTCCGAGCCGCAGGTACAGCGCGGCCGCGTCGTCCGGCGAGTCCGCCGCGGCGATGCGCCGTTCGAGGATCTTGGCCAACGGCTCGAATTCCCCGCGCGCCTGGTAGATGCGATCCAACGCGCCGAGAGCGTCGGGGTCGCGCTCGTGGATCGCCAGCACCTGCCGGTATGCGTCCTCGGCGCGGTGCGTGTCGCGCAGCCTGTTCTCCTCCACGACGGCGCGACGCATGAGCGTGGCGCGACGCACCTCCCGGTCGGTGCTGGCCCCGGCGATGCCGTCGTAGATCCCCACCAGGTCCGCCCAGCCCGCGGTGGTCGAGGCCAGGCGCTCGAGCTCCTCGACCGCCAGCTCGGAGCTGGGGTCCTCCCGCAGGATCCGCCCCCACCACACGAAAGCTCGCTCGGGATCGCCAATCTTGTGCTCGCAGATCTCGGCGATGCGCTGCACGGCGAGCAGCCGCGACTCGCGCCCCTCGACGCCGCCCAGCAGCGTCTCGCTCATCCGCACCAGCTTCTCCCAGTCGCCGATCAGGCGATAGCGCGGCTCGAGGATGCCGGCGATCTCCATCGCCAGCTTGCCCTCGTCGAACATGCGTTCGAGGGCGGCCAAGGTGCGCTCGTGGTCGGCGCGCATGGCCAGGACGGCGCGGTAGCATTCCAGCGCCGCGGCGTCGTCGGAAAGACTCCGTTCGTTGACCTCCGCCAAGCGCAGCTGCAGGGCGATGCTGCCCTCGTCGTCCTCGGTGATACGCAGCAGCCGGCCGAGCACGTCCGCCAGCTCGCGCGGGCGCTGGCGGGCCTGGTAGAGGCGGTCCAGCGCGGTCAACGCGGCGCGGTTCTCCGTGTCCATCTCCAGGGCGCGGCGGTACTTCTCGATCGCCAGGTCGGGGTCGACGATGATCTGCTCGACGATTCCACCGACGCGGAGCGCCAGGGCCAGCTCGCGGGTCGGGTCGAGGCTGCGGTCGATCTCCTCCTCGTAGATGCGCACCACATCGGCGAAGCGGTCGGTGCCGGCGGCGAGCTTCTCGAGCCGGTCGAGGGTACGCTCGTCGGCGGGGTCCTCACGAACCGCGCGAGCCAGCGCGTCGAACGCGCGGGCCGTGTCCTGGGTGTAGCGCTGCGCCAGCTCGGCGACGCGGTGGAGCAACATGATGCGCTCCGCCGGCTGGGCGGTGTGGGTGACGATGACTTCGAGCACCTCGACCAGCTTCTCCCACTCCATCGCGCGCTCGAAGGTGGGTTCGAGCACGCGCGCGGCCAGCAGCGCCGCCGGTCCGCCGAGCATCGCGTGAAGCGCGTTGAGCGTGGGCTGGTGCTGCGGATCGATGGTCAGCGCCTGCTCGTAGTGCGCGACGGCCCGCTCCGCCTCGTCCAGCCGGGTCTGCCACAGCTCGCCCATGCGGTGCTGCAGCGACACCCGCTCGGCGGGCGTGCGGGCCAGCGGCAGCTGGCGGTCGAGCACGCCGAACAGGTCGTTCCAGCGCTCGGCCTGGCCGTAGAGGCGCTCCAGCGCATGCAGCGCTGCCGTGTCGTCCGTGTCGAGATCGAGGACCTGGAGGTAGGTCTCGATGGCGCGGTCGACGTCACCAAGCTCGCGTTCGTAGACCTGCCCGAGCACGTAGTACGATTGCTTCTTGTCTTCGTCGGATTCGGCGAGCGCGGCCTTGCGCACATAGACGTCCTTGAGCGATTCCCACTTCTCCTGGCGCAGGAAGATACGCTCCAGGGCGCCAAGCGCCGTCCGATCGGTGTCGTCGAGCTCGAGCACCTTCTGGTAGACGTCGGCGGCGCCGTCGGCGCTCTCCAGGATGTCCTCGTAGATCTGCGCCGCGCGGAAGTAGTTGTCCTTCTTGTCGGGGACGCGATCGACCAGCTCCGCCTTCCTCTTGAGCACGTCGACCAGCGCGGTGAACGAATCGGTCCGGCGATGCAGCTCCTCGAGGGCGATCAACGCGTCCAGGTTGTCCGGCCGCATCTGCAGCACGGTCTCGTAGGCCTTGGTCGCCCGCGCGAGGTCGCCGATATCCCGCTCCAGGATGCGCGCGGTCTTGGATTCGAAGGTCACGGCGCGGTCGCCCTGGCTCCGGTCGGAAGCCAGGTCGGCGTACAGCGAGACCAGGTCCTCGAGCATGCCGCTCGAACGGGCCAGCCGCTCGATGCGCTCGGTGGTTTCCTCCGCACCTGGATCTTCGCGAAGCGCGCGCCCGTACGTGGCAAACGCGCGCTGCGTCTGGTCGGAGATTTCCTCGATCTCTCCGACACGCAGCAGCAGCTCGACGCGGCGTGCCGGGTCGAGCGCCTGTTCGGCCATGATGCTGTAGACGTCGATGAGCTTCTGTGTGTCGCCGCGCGTGCGGTAGATCGGCTCCAGCGTCTGGGCGGCGTCCAGGCGGTGATCGGCGCTACTCAGGAACCGCTCGATCGCCGCGACGGCGTGTTCGTTCTCGGAGTGGAGGTCCAGCACCTGCCGGTAGATGTCCAGGGCGGCTCCCGATCCCCCCGACTCCGCCTCGCGTAGCGCCGCCAGACGCAGCATCAGATCCACCTGCTCGACGCGATCCTGGGTGAGCTGAAGCTGGCGCTGCAGGATGTTGCCCAGCTCGTGCACCTCGCCGCTCTGCTCGTAGAGCCGGGCCAACGCCCGCATCGCGACGACGTTCTGCTCGTCCTGGGTGAGCACCTCGCGGTATGCGGAGATCGCCTCCGCAGGATTGCCCAGCACCTCCTCCCACAGCGTCGCCACGCGCAACCACAGCGCCGACCGCTCCTCGGGATCGACCGCCAGCGCCCCCTTGCGTCGGAAGATGTCGACCAGGTCGCTCCAGCGCTCCGCCCGGGCGTAGAGCCGCTCCAGCGCGTCCAGCGCGGTGCGGTCCTCGCCGTCCATCTGCAGCACGCGATCGTAGAGATGGATCGCCTTGGCCGCGTTTCCCAGGCGGTCTTCCTGCAGCGTGGCCATCTTGAGCAGGAGCTGCCGTTCGACGATCGGCTCGCGGCCGACGCGCTCGAGGGCCTCGTCGTAGAGCGCGGCCAGCTCGTGGTGTTTGCCGACCGCAGCGGCCAGGCGCTCGACATCGTTGCGCGCCTGCTCGGAGCGCGGGTTCTCGCGGAAGCAGCGGGAGATCGCCTCGAAGGCGCGTTGCTCGTCGTCGATCTTGTCGGAGAGGATCTGGGCGATACGCGCGAGCAGCTCGGCGCGCGCGAAGGTCTCGGTCTCGTGGACGAGCTGGACTTCGTGGATCTGCACCAGCCGTTCCCACTCCTCGGTCTGCCGGTAGACCGGTTCGAGGATGCGCGCCACCTCGACCTGATGGCCGGTATCCGAGAGCAGCTGCTCGAGCGCCGCCCGCGCCGTTTCCTCCAGCGCGTCCAGATCGAGGACGTCCCGGTAGCAGTCGATGGCGCCGTCGATGTCCGCAAGCTGCGCTTGGCGGATCCGTCCGAGCCGGAGCTTGAGCTCGATGAGCGTCTTGGTCTCTTCGGGAGCAACCAGGGCTAGCTCGCGCGGCAGGATCCCGGCCAGTTCGCTCCACCGTTCGCTAGACTCGTAGAGCCGGTCGAGCGCGCGAAGGGTGTCCAGGTCGTCTCCGGCCTCCTGCAGCAGCGATTGGTACGCCTCGATGGCCTTGGGGGGATCCTTGATCTCCTCCTCGTACAGGAAGGCGAGCTTGCCGAGGATCTCGCGCCGCTCGGCGCCGGTGTCGGCCAGCTTGAGCTTCTTCTCGAGCACCTGGATGAGGTCGCTGTAGGAGTCGGCCATCGTGTACAGCCGCTCCAGCGCGTCCAGGGCGCCGCCGTCGTTCTCCTCGATGTCGAGGATGCGCAGGTTCGAAAGGGTCGCCGCGTCGACGTCCGCCAGGCTTTCCTCGTAGGTCTGCGCCAGCACCCTGACCAGCGGGAGCGCTTCGCTTCCCGACGCCCCGGCCGCCGCCTTCTCGTACGCTTCGGCCAACTCGCGGAACGCGCCCGATTCCTTGGCCAACCGCTCGGCGCCCGCGCGTACCCAGTCGATGTGCCAGTCGAGACGCAGCGCGGCCAGGTGCTGATCGAAAGCCGACTTTCTGTCCTTGAGGTGTACCTCGTAGACCTCGGCAAGGCTCCGCAGGCGCTCGATTCGCGTCTCGGGGTCGTCGGTCTGATCCGCCTGGACCTGCAGCGCGCCGGACAGGCGCTTGTAGTCGTTGGCGGCACGGTAGATGGGGATCAGCGCCTCGGCGGCCTGCAGGTTCTTGGCGTCGATGCCGAGCACCTTCTCGTAGGCGCGGGCCGCTCGATCCTCCTTCTCCATCTTCTCGCGCCACAGCCGAGCGCAGCGGAAATGGAGCGCGATCTTGGTCGACTCGTCCTCGAAGTCGGCCTGCCGTTCGAAGAGCCGGATCAGCTCCTCCCACTTCTGCGCCTCGGCGTAGAACCCTTCGAGATCGTCGTAGGCCCGCGCCTGCAGGCAGACCTTGCGCAACGCGTCCTGCGCGCGCCGGTTCTGCGGATCGGCCTGGAGCAGCGCCTTCCAGGCGACGATGGCGCGGGCATTGTCCTGCAGCTTCTCGCCGTAGAGCGTGCCGAGCTTGACCAGCACGCCAGCCTTGGCGGCGGCATCGGCAGCCAGGTCCGCCTGCCGCTCGAGCACCCGGGACAGATCTTCCCACTGCTTCTCGCGCTCGTAGAGTTTTTCGAGCTCGACCAGCGCTTCGTGGTTGTCGGGATCGCTGTCCAAGACCTGGCGCCAGAGGTCAACGGACACGCTGGGCTTGCGCAGCTTGTCGGAGGCCAGCTTGGCGACGTCGACGAGACGGCGGATGCGCTCGGCCGGATCGGAAACCAACGTCACCTCGCGCTGGGCGATGCCGATCAGCTTCTCCCAGTCGCGCCGCTTCTCGTACATCTGCTTGAGAAACTCGATGGCTTGCGGGTGGTCCTGCTCGATGCCCAGGATCTTCTCGTAGACCTTGATGGCCTCGGCCTGGTTCGCGAACTTCTCGAGGAACAGCTCCGCCACGCGCTGGAGCAGCTTGACCCGCTCCTGGGGGTCCTCGACGACGCCGGCCTTCTTCTGCAGTACGCCGATGAGATCGGGCCAGCGCTTGACCTGCTCGTACTCGGCGGACAGCGCATCCATGGCGCGTACGTTGGCGGCGTCCAGCTGCAATACCTGGTTGAGCGTGCCGATCACCATGACGTCCAGCCGCAGGCGCTCGCGATAGACGTCGGCCATCTCGAACAGGGTGCCGATCTTGTCCTCGACGCGATCCTCGGGGATGCGTTCGACGAGCTCCTTGAGCGTGTCGATGAGGGCGTTCCAGCGCTCGAGCTGTCGGTAGAGCGTCGCGAGCTGCCGGCGAGGTAGGCGTCCGCGTGGGGCGGCCTGGGCGACCTTGCGCCAGGCCTCGACGGCCTTGTCCGGTCCTTGGGAGTCGGCCGCCTGGGCCGCGGCGATCATCTCCTGCGTCTTGGCGTCAAAGTCCTCGTTGTCCGGGGAGGCTTCCTCCTGCTCGGTCTCGGCCGTCATCCCTTCGTCCTGGGTGGCGCGCCCCTTGCGACCGCGCTTGGGCCTTTCGGTGGACGATTCCTTCTCGCCGGGCATTGCGACCTCCGAGGGTAAGAGCGCCCACCTATAACATGTGGAAAGGGCGCTAGGCTACCGTCAAATCTCGTTTTTTCGCCCGCTGGGGTTACGGCTATTGCTTGGGTGGGCTCGCCTCGGCGCCCGAGGCCTCATCGTTGGCCATGTCGCTCATCTTGTCCTGCGCCGCCCGGACGAATGCCGGGTCCGTCCGGCCTGTGCCGGCTTGCACGAAGCGCTCCAGCCAGCGGCGGGCCGCCTCGCGCTGATCGAGCGCCGCGAAGGCCATGCCCAGGTTGTATACTGCGGACAGCAGCTCGCCATCGATCTCCACCGCCTTCTTGAATTCCGGGATGGCGCGCGTCGTGTCCCCCAACTCGTGATAGGCTTTGCCCAGCCCGTTGTGGGCTTCCGCGTCGCCATCGTCGACGGTGACCCCGGCCTGGAAGACCTGCGCGGCAAGGTTGGCGTAGCCGTTATCCAGGTAGAGGTTCCCCAGCCCGACGATGGCCTTGGTGAACCTCGGGTTGATCTCGATCGAACGACGGTAGGAGGAATCGGCCTCGCGCGGCCGTCCCCCGCGCTCGTGCAGCGTGCCCATCCGATAGTGCACGCGGTAAAGCTTGGGGTCGAGCTCGAGCGCCCGCGCGTACTCGGCCCCGGCGCGTTCCGGACGACCGGTCTCCTGCAGGGCGACGCCCAGGTCGTAATGGTAGGTGGGGTTGCCTGGCTCGATCTCCATGCAG
>Ga0247727_10011433_pt1 | contig 15496 bp, 25 predicted proteins | sample WisWelCaveWW1625_FD_202498 | JGI IMG/M metagenome (GOLD analysis project Ga0247727, IMG submission 202498) | Biofilm microbial communities from Wishing Well Cave, Virginia, United States - WW16-25 | ecosystem: Environmental > Aquatic > Deep subsurface > Groundwater > Cave microbial mat | place...
CTAACGATGGGCCTGACGGCTACCTGTTCGTGCGGTCGTTCGTCGGCGCTGCGCTGGCAGAGGAGGACATCAGTTGAGAGCGCAGACAATCATGAGTCGCTTCAAGCTGATGTGGCTGCGTTGGCGTGGCCGCCGACTGTACTACGGGTACTATAACTGGCCGGGCTGGGACAGCCTCGACTGTGGCGCGTCGATGGCGGAGCACATCCTTCCGGAGTTGCAGCGGAAGCGGGAGAAGCTAGAGGGAATTATCGCGATGATTCGTGAATTGGAGGAGCATGAACGTGATGCGATGGGGAAACCCTAGCCGAAAAATGGCTGTGCGACCATCAGGGACATCAGAAAGGGGATAGGAACGATGAAGAACCGGACAAGTGGAGGATAGAATGAAACGGAGGGAAAGCACAATGACCGTCCTGGAACGAGAGCGGGGCGCCCTGGTGGTGCAGCGTAATAAGGTCATTCGGCTATTGTGGCGAGCCTACGACAACCCCGCTCTATCTGGCTATGAGCAGGCCTTGACACGTGGCTCTTTGGCCCCTGCTATGCAGCAGTTCACGGAAGCTGAAGTCCAGGAGGCCATGACGATTCACCGAGGTAGCCGCTGAAATGGCTCACCCCGCTCGCCGGTCTACTCTTGTTAGATTGCATGGACTGAAAGGAGAAACAGATGGTTAGCGACCTCAGACGCGACCTGGCTGTTGTGCTGATTCAGCACAGGGAAGGAGAAGGCATGACACGACTAGAACAGTTTTGGCGTTTTCTGCGAGGTAAGCCGCTGGTGCATTGCTGGGCCGACGGCCCAGGAGATGAAATCGGCTCCACTTGTATGCGCCTCTGGGGGCACCTCGGAACGCACGACTTTATACCCGACGGGGAGATCGAGGTTAGCTTTCAAGGCTTGGAGGAAAGGCATGACGACTGACGTACTGGACGAACGCTGTCTCTGCGGCCACGAGCGGAAGGTTCACGGTCAGGGCTGGGGCGTCTGCTATGGCGCCCACAGTTGCCGGTGCAGGCGGTTCGTGCAGGAGGAGGAAAAGCATGACGATTCATCGAGGTAGCAGATAAGATGGCTTATCCCGCTCGCCGGTCTACTCTTGTTAACGGTGGGCGGCTTAGTGCGAAACGGAGGTGCGAATGAACAAAGCGACAACATGGGTAGTAGCGGCGCTGGCGTGGATGCTTTCGCCGCTGATCTTGGAGCAGGGCTTCTGGTGGTACATGATCGGCTTGCTCTGTCTACTGGTACTGAGCTTGTACGTTTTACCAAGCTGGTGGAGAGTGTTCCCAATGGAGTACCCGAAGCATACAGTGAAACATCGGGGCAAGCAGAAGCATTGTCCCGTATGCCAGCAGACGCGCCACAGTGGATCATCGATCTCGTCTGCGCCTACGAGTGGGACTGCGGAAATGCGTTGGCCGTCGCCAGATGCGAGTCAGGCCCAGACTATCTCGCTGGAGACAACGGGAGCGGCCATCTGGGAACGTTCCAAATCTCTTGGAGATACCACGCCTGGCGATTCCTCGCACATGGATGGGGATACGAAGACGCTATGACCGTGCTCCCGAATGTGCAGGTGGCTTACGAGATTTGGCAGGAACAAGGTTGGCGCCCGTGGTCTTGTTGGTGAGAACGAGATGAGGGAGAGAAAATGAGTATTTTTACGGTGGAGCGACTGCGTGAGGCCATAGAGAGGAGCGTGGATGGGCCTGAGCGCTGGCTATTACAAGCGGTGTTGCTGCAACGAACAAACCAGCCTCTCTCGTCGGCGGGTATGGCGAAGCTCGGCAACGTTGATGAGAGCATTGCCAGGTTCCGCATCCGGCTGCTAGCCGAGAGGGGACTCATAGAGCCTGAGCGGGATGACTGCTCCACGCTGGATGAACTAGATACGGCATTTCGATCAGCAAACGATCCTCGCCTGCGACCCCGTGCTCGCGACACGGTGGAGGAATTGAGAGCGTTAGGACTAGTTGAGTCTTGCCCAGCACATATAGATGGGTTCCGTATACCGGATGAGAGAGTGGCAGATGTGATCACTTATTTATCCAGCGATGCTGCTGGGCGCGACGAGATAATACGGCGGTGGGAGGCCCAACTATGATCTACGCGGGATTCAATAAACGCATAACCTGGAAGCGTCGCCTACTAGGGGTTCTTGCCCGATGATTATCAAGGGTAACGAGCATCCAGAGGAACGCTACTCGAAAGCGTTGCCCGTCAGGAGGTATGGAATGAGTGAGACGGAGTACGGCGAATACTATGTTGTATCTGGAGGAGGGGGCAACGATTTCATAATTATGACGTGTAAGCAATGTGGGGCGGCGATAATTCTGGATGCATTGGACGACGGGCCCTCTATACATACGAGATGGCATCAGACTGATGAAACTAACCAAGGGACTGATGACGCTGACTGAGCGCTACTCGAAAGCGGACGCATCTGGGTTCAGCTTCCGAGTCTTCGGCAAGCCTGTGTCCGGCAAGCGGCCCCGCGTGACACGGCGCGGGACATACAAGGAGGCCGCCGAGGAAGACTGGAAACTCATTGTCGGTTACACGGCCAAGAGACACGTCAACTTCAAGGGCTGGGATACGGCGGGCCGGTTCGGGGTGCACCTGATGTTTGCCACAGACCGGCGGGCCGATCTTGATAACCTGGCAAAGCCGGTTATGGACGCCTTGCAGGGGATTTGTTGGCGCAACGACAATCAGCTCGACGTGCTGCAAGTCCAGCGTGTCGCTCCCGTAGTGCCGGGCGTGTTCGTGCGGGTATGGAGGTTAACGTGAAGGCGCTCCGCAAATCCGTATTTTCCCGGTGCCGGGACACTGAGGGGTACCTAGCGGAGACTGCCCGCTTCGTGTCCGAAGCCAGCGCCCGCGCTGAGACCGTGAGAGCGGTCGTAGACGGCGTCTGCGAGAAGTACCGCGTCAGCCTGCGGGAGTTGCAGGCAGCGGGGGGCACGCGGCGTCTGGCGGGCATACGGCAGGAGTTAGCGGTGAGGCTGTGGCGGGATACCGGCATGGGGCCGAGCGAGATTGCGTACTGGGTGCGGCGTGACCATAGCACCGTCCGCTTTTACCTGCGGAAGTCGGGAGTGCCGCCATGCTGGAAGCGGAAAGCGGCGTGAAAGTCGGATCGCTTTTCAGCGGTGCGGGCGGGCTGGATTTGGGCCTGGAACGTGCGGGCATGGAAGTTGTGTTTCAATGCGAGATAGACCCGTACCGGCGCGAGGTGCTGGAACGTCACTGGCCGGGAGTGAGGAGATACGAAGATGTGCGAAGCGTTAGTTTTCGAGAGCCGCTATGTGCGGAACGGCAGGGGCAAGCCGGACACGGTAGCGCTGCCGCTGAAGGCGCAGAGTGGGGAGACGGGCAAGGGAGACGGAGCGCCGCTGGTAATAGTCGAAGGAGCACATGGCGTGACACTGACAGCCGAAGCGGTAGCATTGCAAGGAGTGGGTGGAAAGCCGGGGCAAGGATACTCAGCGGTGTTGATCTCATCTGCGGCGGCTTCCCGTGCCAAGACGTGTCCGTTGCTGGAAAGCGGGCTGGCCTTGCTGGTGCCCGAAGCGGACTCTTCTTTGAGTTTGCAAGAATCGTGGGTGAGGTACGTCCAATCTGGATACTCCTTGAAAATGTTCCCGGCCTCCTCAGTAGCAACCGAGGGGAGGATTTCGACGTCATTCTCCGAACGCTGGATGAACTCGGGTATGCACTGGCGTGGCGAGTCCTCAACAGCCGATTCTTCGGAGTGCCCCAGCGGCGCCGTCGAGTGTACATTGTCGGACATTCTCGAATCGAGTGTGCCGCAGCGGTACTATTTGAGCCCGCGAGCCTGCACCGGAATACTGAGGCGGGCCGAACGGCGGGGCAAGGCGTTGCCGCCCCACTTAGAGCAAGCACTACGAGCTACGGCGGATACCGGGGCGACCTCGATCACGAAACTTACGTGACGGGTACGCTATATTCCAGTCTTGGGCATCATGGCTGGAGCATTCCTAATCAATCGTTCAACCAGAACTTTCTTCAGATAGCGCCTCTCGCCATCCGCACGGCGCAGACATCGGCGAACGGCATCGGCGTATCCGCCGATGCGCATGCGCTCGACAGCTCGCCGGAGGCGGTACTAGCGGACACGCGGGGAACGCTTGCGGAGAAGGAAGCCGGCCGATTACACGGCGTCCGTCGGCTTACACCTACGGAGTGCGCCAGACTTCAGAGTTTCCCTGACGATTGGTGTCACGGTTCGGACGGCAAGCAGTACGCGGCTTACGGAGACGCCGTGACTGTGAATTGTGCTCAATGGATAGGAGAGCGGATCATGGCAGTCGAGCGGGGTAGCTGATGCCTGTCTGCGGGCTGTGCTGGACGCCGCTAACGCTAGTCTATGAGCCTTCGCAGGGCTGCATGGTGGACGCTGGGACGGGGCAGCGGCACAGGTGCGACCCGGCGCTGGTGGAGATACCGCGCGCGGTCTTGTGCGGGCGCTGCGAAGGGCTTATAACTATCAGGCCGGAGGGACGTTACAACCCTGATGGGAGCCGCCATGCTTGCGTACCAACTAGCACGCGCCCTTGACGGAAAGCCGGACGGCTATCACTCGTGGCGATGCGAGTGCCCGTGTCACGGCGGACACCATCTGCGGGTATCGGACCGGGAGGGCAAGACGCTACTCTGGTGCTTTCAAGGAGCAACGTTCCGGGAGCTAGTGACAGCGTTAGAGGAACGGGGTTTATGGTAGTAGGAGGGTCAACATGGGGCTAGAGCCAGTCTTTCAACAGCCCTACGGGGTTAATCCAATTGTAGATGATGCCTCGGATAAAGACCGTTTGTATTTTGAGCAACACCCGGAGGCGGTCTCGTACGTCAGGGATTATATCGATGATGAGTACGGCCCCGTCGATGCGGAAATACGCGCCAGGGCCAAAACGTTGAACGCAGCCATTCTTGTTGAGGTAGAGCAAATAGTTCCCGGTGTGCGGATCAGGCGTCCTCGATTTATTGGAGGTTTTGGCATTGAGTAACCTGGTCGCTGAATACTCTTACGGGCTCGCGGTCAAGGGGCGGTTCTTGGAGAACGGTGCGAAGACGTTTCGCTGGCGGATGGCTGGGGTCGACGACTGGGGTGGTTTAGAGGGCCTGAAAGAGACGGACCTGCCGCTCTACGGGGATGCCTGGGGGCCGACCATATTTGTCTGCGAGGGCGAGAAGGCGGTCGACGCCTGCCGGAAGGCGGGGCTATCGGCTGTCTGCCTGGCCGGGGGAGCCGGGGCAAAGACGTTCGGGGATGCGTTGGGCGTTCTGAGTGGGAAGACGGTGGTCTTGTGGCCGGACAACGACCCGGTAGGCCGGGAGTTTATGCAGCGGCTGCGGCGGGAGCTGGAGCCGATTGCGCTGTTGCTACGGGTCGTGGCGCCGCCGGTGCCGCTAAAGGGCGACGCTTACGACTACTTTGAGGCGGGCGGCGCCACGGCAATGCTTCTCCCGGCAGGGTTTGAGCCGGTGGTGGAACAAGTTGAGACGGGATACCTGGTGACGCTGCCAGACCTGATGGGGACGGCGGCGTTCTTGTTTGAGGAGCTGGAAGCGCCGAAGGCTGGGGAGCTAACCACTGAGGCGACGGTCTCTTATGAGTCACCGGGGAAGCGGCGAGAGACCTTTAGCGCACGCACGAACCTCATGTCACTCTCTGCCCGTAAGATGCTGGCATCGGAGTTGGAGGCGATGATGCCGCAGGGCAAGGGCGAGTGGGCGCGGCTAATAAACAACGCGGTAGAGATGGTGAGGACGGCCTGGGTATCGGCTGTCGTGTCGCTAGAGTATCCCGATGTGCTGATTGACCGGACGCTACCGCGCTACAGGGTTGACCGCTTCTTGCCGGAGGGCGCGGTGACGACGCTGTTCGGGATGGGGGACTCGGGCAAGGGGCAGATAGCGATAAATCTGTCGTTGTGCATCGGATCGGGGAGGGCATTCATGGGCCGGGCGTGCCTGCAAGGGCGGGTAATGTATTGCGACTGGGAGGACGATGAGGGCGAGTGGGCGCAGAGGCTCTACCGTCACAGCCTGGGGATGAGGGTAGAGGTACCGGACGGACTCAGTTATTATTCCGGGCGGGGGATACCGCTGCAGCAGCAGGTGTCGGCGTTACAGCGGGAAGTGAACCGGCGTAACGCTGATGTACTGATTGTGGACTCGGCAGTACCGGCGTGCGGCGGGGACCCGAACAAGCCGGACGTGCCGGGGCCGTTCTTCAACGCACTCCGGCGGCTAGGCTGTACGGTGGTTCTAGTGGCGCACAACGACAAGAAGGACGACGATCGTTATCCCATCGGATCGATCATGTTCCATAACCTAACAAGGTGCAGTTGGTACGTGTCGCGTTCCGAAGGGGAAGATTTTATCGTCGGGTTATACCACAAGAAACGGAACCGAATGAAGCCGCAGCCGCCGTTCGGGATGCGAATCGTGTTCAGTGAGGACGACTTCGGGCCGGTGACGTTCTATGGCCAGGACATTAAGGGCGACATGGAGCAGTTGAAGAATATGCGGCCACGGGAGCGGATTTTGTCGCTATTGCAGGCTGGGCCGATGTTACGCAAGGAGTTGTGTGAGGCGGCGCGGGTAACGGGCGCTGGTCTTCGGTTGGCGATCTATCGGGATAGCAGGTTGGTGGCTGACGGCGACTACGTGAGGTTAGCGGAATGAGGGGGCGTAGCAGTGTATACGTTTCATGCGTTTCATGTATACGCAAGCAGGGCGTAGCAGCGGGGCTCGTTACACACCCCCTTAGGGGGGTGTAACGCCCGCGCCAGCTACGGGAGAAACGAGCGTTGCAAAACCGATGGAGTTAGAGCGTCAGCGCAACGATAAGCTGCGCCAACACGTCGAGCAGAGGAATGCAGCAGACGATCCCGACGGCGAGCAGGATGTCGCGCGGGGTTTCGTTCATGCGTTTGCCTCCGGGTAATGGGCGTTGTAGCAGCGGGTCTGGTGCTGTTTTGTCATGGCTTACCCCCTGTATTGGGGAACGCTACCGGCCTAACGACCGTCTGAGGGGCCGCTGGCGTGGCGCTCCATGATGAAGCGGCTGTTGGTGCTACTGCGGGGGTAGGACACGGCCCTATGGTGTCACCGTGGCTCAGGTGGGCCGGTAGGGAGTGGGCTGAGGCGGTGATCCCGACATCGGGATTCGCTTGAGACGCGGTATGGTGGCAGATGGTGATCTTGTCTGAGGCTCCTGCTGCCGCGTAACCGAGGGCTGCAAAGGTGAGGGTGAGGGCGAGTAGTATTCTCATGGCGTGATCCTTCCCAGCGCCAGGGAGACGCTATCCGAGAGGGCCAGCGCCGCGCCCATGAGGGCGAGGGCGATGGTGAGAGAGACGAAGCTATACATCAGGCGGCCTCTTTCAGTGCGTGCCGCGTCTTGATTGTGACCCCCGCGTCAATGCAAGCCTGGGCGCGTGCGCTAACGGCATCGATTGTGCGCGTAGTGGCGCCGCATTCCAGGCAGTAACTGGCGCCTGTTGGGTGGTCTGGGTGCTGAGCGGTAGCGACGGCTACAACGTCCCATGCGCCATACCAGACGTTGTCCGGTTGTCGCGGCGACAGGTCCTTGACCCCGCCGCCGGCGATCTCGCCCAGGTAGTATTCAGTCAGCGCCGGGTGTACGGTCATCTCAGAGCGTGGCCCCGTGGCGACGGTTACGGGCTCGACAGCCTTAGCCTGCATCTGGGCGTTGGCGATGCACTTGCGGAGCTGAATGACGCCAGCCTTAGTGATTGGCTGGCTCTTTATGGCCGGTGCGAAGCGGCGGCGCGCGATTGCGAGATGGCGGACGCCGATCGGGATGTCAATGGTAGAACCCGGCATTTTAGGGCCACGGTATTGAGGGAGCCATTCTACGAGTAGGCGTTCGATGCTCTGGTAAGGGCCGTAGCCTGACTCGTTGACAGCCGCGTCACTGGCGCTTACGGGTGCAGCCGCCCGTACACTCGCGCCCATGTAGCACAACATATCCAGGCGTTCTCTGAGGCTCTGTGAGAGTGCGCTGAAAGAGACAGTCGGGCTCTCCCGGCGTCGGGATTGTGCGCGGGCTTGCCAGGCTTCGCCCTCAGCTCGTAAATCGGCGTCGCGTTGCGCCCTCGTCTTCCCGCTGGCGAAAGCGCCGAGGTTCTCGCCGGTGTTTGGGTTGTAGGCGTAGTCGCAGCGGAAGCAGAAGAGGTAGCCCTTGCTCTTGTAGTGCTGGGGCTTGCGGCCACAGCACTTACCGTTGCGCGGGAGCGGGCGTAGCCGGTCCGCTGCGTGCGGGGTAGCCGGACGGATTGGCTCGGGCCGCTTGCCGTTCGTGTGCGTCTTCTCTCCCAGGCGAGTCTTCGACTGGGCGTGACAGGTGGTGCCGTAGAGGGTGCCGCGTCCGTAGTAGCGGGCCTGAGAGCCAGGGGGGAGCGCCGAGCCGCAATCAGCGCAGGTCCCCGCGAATCTGGTGGTGATTGTGGTACTCATGCGTCACCTTCGATGGCGTTGATGAGGGCGCGGATGTTGGCCTCAGCGACGGCGTATCCGTCCTTGTGGCATGGTGACACCACAAAGAGGCCCAGCGTTTCCCGGAGCGCTTCCAGCATCAGCGGGCTGGCCGCGATCAGGCGGGCGTTGGCGTGGTCGCGCTGGTATTCTAGCCGGCGCTCTTCGACTGCTACATCCGAAGAGCCGACAGTGTGCGGACCAGAGGCAATACCGATGTCACGCCCGTCTGGCCCCTGGATATTACTACCGTGAGCCGTCCACGGCCCTGGTGTGTGCTTCTGTGTCATGGTGTGCTTCCCTTCTCCGCTGTTAGGCGCGCTCGTTGCGGCTCGTGGGGAATCGGGCGGGAGTGAGCGTGTCTCTCGCCCGGATCCTTCGCTGTTGCGTTCAGGCTGTCGTCTCGATTTTCTGGCTCATCTTAGTTTTCCTCCTGCTATTCGCTTCCCGATACACATACGTTATCATAGTCAACTAGACGCTGTCAACCCCCCTGGACTACAGGGTATTTTCCGGATAACGACTTCCGTGTTAGATTAGTAACGATGCAAGTTGTACGCCATCCAGGTGAGCAGTTTTCACCGGAGGTCTGGGAGTTTGCTCGGTCATTGTCGCTGGCCGGCTACAGCTCCCGTCAGGTCGAAGCTGCGATTAAGCAACACCTCCCCGATGAGCGCGCTCCCTCTTATCGTCAGATCGCACGCTGGCGAGGCAGTCACGAGATGACGCTAGAAGAATCGGAAGCGGCCCTACAGACACACAGAGAGATATTACTCAGGGCTCAGAGACTCGCCTTAGATGACCTCGAAACCCGCCCAGAACGCTATAACGCCGTTCAACTCATGACCGTAGCCGGTATCGCTCATGACAAGCTGTTCAAGGCCCAGGACCTGTCACGTCCCCCACCAGACCACCGCCAACTCGTTATCATCGTCCCCGGTATCAACCCCATCCAGATCACCGACCCTGAAACGATAGACATAGCATCAGATCAGTAGCAGCAGGCCTACACCCTAGGCTGCGATCAGCCCTAAACGATATACGTAGAGGCTAAACGGCTCTAAGCGGTGCGCCTTTAACGGCTAAGCGGTAACGGTGCTGTTCACCAATCCTTCATTTTCCCCTCGCTAAAACGCCTGTATCGTACCTGAGTAACCTTAACCTTAGCGCCTAAGGGGGTGTCCCCCACTGCTACTGCTACTGTGAGGGGGTACGTCCTGGCTGGGCTGCTCTGTAGTACGCGCCTGCGTACGCGTACGTGAGGCGATCAGGTTGCAGTTAGGTTGCAGCGACAGGTTCCATACTGAGTTTGGGTTTGGTACCGTGTGGAGGGTGCCTTCCTACGGGGTGGGTTGTTGAAAGCGGTTCTGGGGTACGGTGGGGTGTTGCGTGAGGCGGTTGGGGTTACCGTGGCAGGTTGGGTTCCCCCCAACCGCCCGCATTCTCTTATGAGAGTATCTGAGGGGAGTTTACAATAGCACTATCAACTTTGGCGAGGCCAATGTTAACGGTTTGTTAACGTTCTAGGGGCGTAGATACGTGAGAGGGGGGAAGGAGCAGGGAGAGGGTGATAGGATGGGGGTATGGAGTGTGAACGTTGTCGTGGGCGGGTGGTGGAGGAGAGGACGCTGGACGGCTGGGACGAGGTGTGTTTGGCCTGCGGGGGTCGGGTGGTGCAGGTGAGGCGTGGGTACGTGGATGAGGAGGTGCGGCGGGTGATGGAGTTGAGGGAGGGGGAAGGTGGGACGGGGTGGGTGATAGTGCCGGACATGAGTGCGGGGGCGGTGGCGCTGAGGTTGGTGATGGCGGGGAGGAGGCCCCGGAACGCCCGTAAAGAGCCCAGATTGCCGGTGTATGGGCGGCGATGGCAGGGCTCAAGGGCGTCAGGCCCTTCTAAGGCATGAATAAGACTGATGTCCTGATTAGCGTGATGGAGGGGCCTCAGGCCGAGTTTGTGCGGTCAGAGGCGAAGTTCCCCGCTATGGTGGCGGGGCGCCGGGCCGGGAAGACTACGGCGTCGGTGATCAAGATGTTTACCTACGTCACCCGCTGGCCGGGGGCTTACGGGGTATTCACCGTCCCCACAATGGGTGACATCGACAGGATACTGCTCCCGAAGATGCACGAACTATTTGGGAGCTTCAAGAACACACTCTGGGGACACCTGGAGAAGAAGGCCCAGTTCGTATTCCCCCAACACCAGGGGACAGTCTTTCTCAGGACGGCAAGCGAGCCCGACTCCCTCCGGGGGATGAGCCTGGCCTTCGGGGCGATGGATGAGGTCGGGACCGAGAACCAGCAAGAGGCGTTCAACATCCTCCAGCCCGCCGTGCTCGGGGGCCAGCCGGGTTACCCGCACCAGCTCTGGACCACGACGACGCCCAACGTCCAGAGGAAATGGGTGCAAAAAATCTGGCAGGACAAACGCGACCCCGTGTCTGATAGCCCGCTCCTTGAGCCGGACGAATACCCGGTCTTCCGCGCCAAATCAAAGGACAATCCTTACGTCCGCGCCGAGATGGAGATGCTTATTCAGCAGGCCGGGCAGTCGAGGTGGGCCCAGCAGGAGTACGAAGGAGAGTTCATCGCCGTCGAGGGGCTGGCGTTGCCGATGCTCGACCCCTCTGTCCACTACCTCTATCCCGGCGAAGACGTGGAGTTTGTGAAGACCGTCTACGGGTTCGACTACGGCGTCACCGCCCCTACCGCCATCGTCGAGTGGAAACAAGACCGCCGGGGGAGAAGGTGGGCGACGGGGGAGTTCTACAAAAGGGACGCCGACGAGTACGAATGGATAGAGTGGCTGGCTGAACGGCAGGCCAAGAGGGTCATCTGCGACCCCTCGGTCTCCGATAAGCAGATCACCTACTGGGCTACACGCTACGGCGTCCGTATGCAGCGGGCCCGCTCCAAGACGTTCTTTGACAGAGTCAACGTTTGGGCCACCGGGCTGGAGTGCAGGGGCCGTCCGGCCACCATCTTCGTTACCCCCGCCTGCCCGAACACATGGGACGAACTCATCAACCTTGTCTACGAGAGGCCCAGAGGCATAGAATACCTGACAGACAGGTGGGCCAGGGGCACATCCGACCACGGCTTTGACGCCGGCAGCTACGGACTCATGGACTTCCAGACCTACAGCGTGAAACCTCTCTCCTTCGTCCGTGTGGCATAATGTGATCTAATGGACGCGCATAGCGTAGACGAACTCCGTACCCGGCTCGAAAGCAGGTCTACCAATCAGCGGGCGATGGACGACCGCCTGCTCGACATCTACCTCCAAAAGTCCTTCCTTGAACTCAAGGGCTCCTCCACCGGCTTACCGGCAAGGCCCGTCGGCACCGGCCTCGGAGGCTTCATGGTAGACCAGCGCGTCGCCGTCCTCACCGGGCCGCTGTTCCTCCGGATGGCCGCCCGTGGCGGCCAGACCGCCGACCGCCACGCCTCCGATGTCCTGGAGCCCTACATGAATGGGGGCCTCCAGTGCCTCAACGACGAGGTAGAGTTCAGGGGCCTGATCGAGCAAGACCAGGGACTCTACGGTGAAGCCTACGCCCTGGTTATCCCCGCGCCCTTCTTCTGGGCCTCAGAGGAGATGCGGGAGATGGCAGGCCGCAAGGCAAGCAAAAAAGAGTTTGAGGACTACAAAAAACAATACATCCCGATCGTTATCAGGCACTGGGACACCCGCGCCACCCTGGTCGTTAATAATGACCGGGGTGAACCATCGGCGGCCCTCTACTGCCGGAAGATGTGCGCTGATGACATCGTCGCCAGGTGGGGCGAAAGCTACCTCCCCCAGCGGGGCACTAAATACAAAGACTCCGAGGAGATCGAAGTCACCGACTACGTCAACCGCACAGAGATCGGGACCGTCATCGGCAGGGGTAAGACCGCAAGCTCACCGCCGTCGTGGCAACACCACATGGGCGTCACTCCCATCGCCCATTTCACCGGCGGACGCCTGCCTGCCAACCCCTACGGACTGACCAGGAAGGGGTTCTTGTTCCACGCCCGCGAACTACTGCCCTCAATGGATGAGACCATGTCCGATGTAAGGACAAACATCCGCGACTTCACCACCGCCGACCCCTACGTCTTGGTCAACCCGGAAATACGCGGCGCGCTCGAAGGCTGGCCCTCTACCGTCCAACACAAAGCCGGGGAATGGGTAAACATCCTCCCCGGGGAGGATGTCGGCAGGATGCCCGTCCCCCAGATCACCATCGACGCCTACCAGTATCTCGCCAAAGCCCGTGAGATGCTTGACCTCACAAGTCTCAGGGAGGGGCTGTCGGGCACCGGCCCCAGTGGCCAGAGCGCCGTCCACCTGACCGGCTCTAACCAGATTTCTAAGGCTGAGTTGCAGCCTTATCACGACGGCCTCAAGCGGGGCTACAAGAAGGTCGGGGAACTCCTCCTCCGCTGCCCCGCCGCTCTTGTCGCCGAGTTTCCCAATTCCGATGAGAAGATCACCGTGAGGTACAAAGACCAGAAGCACCAGTCGAAAGAGATCGCCGTCACCCCCACCGACACAAAAGACTGGTACAAACTCGTCACTGCCGAAATTGAACTAAACCTCCCGATCTCCGAAGGCGGGAACGTCCAGAACTACTCTATCGTCACGAAGGCAGGCGGGCTGTCCGAAGCTACCGCCAGAGAGCGTTACCTGAACGTCCAGAACCCCTACGAGGAGGCGGACAAGATCGCCGAGGAATCGCTCTACAAGGCCATTGTCATGCTCGCCACTCAGTATCTGACACAGCGGGCCTCTGGCGCCATTGAGCAACAGGGCGCACTCTCTCCTTCGGGGTTGATGCAGCAGGCCGCCAACCTCCCCCAGTTTGCCCAGGAAGCACTGGCGAAGTCGATGTCATCCGAGCAGTCACAGGAGCTGGCGAACCTCGCGCGGGGCGCCACAAGTGAGGCCCGGACGGGCAGAGGCCAACAGCTTTCACAACTCGCTGGGAACAACCAGCAGGTGCCGGTATGAGCCTCTTTAAGCCCGACAACCAGGACAACCTGGTCTCCCGCGCCGAGAACGTCGCCAACAACGTCATGGAGCGGTTTGAGAAGGTCGTAGGCCGGTTGGAGGCCACAGTCCCCAGGCCGATGGGCGCAGAGAAAGTCCCGCAAATGGAGGAGACCGAAGAATACCTATTGGTGGTGGCTCAATCAGCCGATCCGGTTGCGGCTGGCGTAGAGCGCATTCAAGAATGGGCAAACGTCTATGGTTTGCCCCGTGCGCAACGGATGTGGGTGTCTTACGTGTCTCGCAATGAAGCTAGAATCGCCAAACTGGTTAAGGAAGGTGTGCCCAATCCTTCCGTCTCCAAATCCGACGCATTGTATCAGGATGAAGATTATAGTGCGCTGCCGCCGCCCGAACCTGATTCTCCGGCAATGAACGAATTGCCATGACATCGGCGGTTGTAACCTTGGCGCTGGGGTGTTGCTCCCCTTTATTACACTGGAGGCCAATGAGGAAGGCGTGTTTCATGTTCTCGCTGCGAGTAACCCACTCCAAATTATCGGCTGCATTATTCTGACGGTTGCCATCTATGTGGTTAATTTCATGCAGCTTAGTTGGTTTCGATGAGAGGAAGGCAGACGCGACGAGCAGATGCGCAAGTACCATGCGCATGATACCCGTGTCATCACGCAGATGGAATTGAAGCCGACCCAGAGTGTTTGGATGGCCTTTCAGCAAAGCGTATGGTTTGTACCGACTCCTTACGATAGCAGCACTACGGCGCAATCTTCCGTAATTACTGACCTGGAATCGCGAAAATGGGAATGCGACATCTCGCCATTCCTCGAAAATGCTAAGCTGTTCCTGCATCGGAAGGCTTCTCCTTTCGGTGTCACGCCCCCGGTTCTCACCGACGCGGGGGCATCTCTTATTGTAACCGAGAACTGTACAGATATGCGAGGATGGCACTAGCGATGGCCCTTTACGAACTGTCTGCCGCCAGAGTCATGCGGCTGCGCCGCGCCCTCGCCGAATCGCAGGACAGGATAGCCCGCCTGGGAGCCGACCAGCTGCGGCGGACGCCACTACCCCTGATTGACCGTGAGACTCCCGTCCAGCGCACCCTCGCCCCGCTGCGCGCTGGGCGGCAACTGGAACGGCAAGACCTCCAAGACATCGAACGCTACGGCAGGCCCACAGACATCGGCCCCGGCAGGGCCAACATTATCGGACGCGCCCGCGCACGCGAGGCGAGCGTCATGACGCCGATGGAGCAGGCAGGGGAGCAGGCGCTTGGCCCCGCTGTCTACCGGCGCACGGGTGAAGGGCTGCTTGGCCTGGCGTTGGAAGCGCTGGACTACCCGCGCCGCAAAGTAGGTCTTCCTGTGGCGCGGGAGATAGTCCCCGGCGACATCCCTCTGGAAGCTGTGTTACCAGCCGTTCCCGTTGTCGGGCTTCCGTTTGCCGCCGCCGCTGGCATTTCGCGCCTTGCGGGCGGGCCTTCGGCAGAGATACCAGAGGAAACCGCCGAGGAAGTCCTCAGTTACGGCCTTGACCCGTTGCTCTACGCCCCCGTGGTGGGCGAGTCTAAACTACTGACTGCGCCGCTCAGGGCCGGCGGTAAGGTGTTGTTACGTCAGGCCGAGCGCATGGCCGCGCTGGAAGCCGCCGAGCGCGGCGTCGGGGCGTCCGTCCTGCGCGCTGGGGAAGCGGGCGGGATAAGGCTGGCCGAAGAAGTGACGCCAATCGCCTACAACCGGGTCGTCCGTTCACTCGCTCAGCGTGAGGCTACAGGCGGCGCTTTCGATATACCGGATGAGTACGCGAGGATTGTGCCTCGGGTCGAGGACTACATGGCGCGGACGGGAAAGACGGCGGAAGACCTCGCGGGCGACTTCGCCCAGACGCGGCGCGTGCCTGTTGATTTCGCGCCACCAGAGCCACGCGGCATCTTCACAGGCGGCGAACGCGGTGGGACACGAGTGCCAGGGGAG
>Ga0247727_10011434_pt1 | contig 15495 bp, 15 predicted proteins | sample WisWelCaveWW1625_FD_202498 | JGI IMG/M metagenome (GOLD analysis project Ga0247727, IMG submission 202498) | Biofilm microbial communities from Wishing Well Cave, Virginia, United States - WW16-25 | ecosystem: Environmental > Aquatic > Deep subsurface > Groundwater > Cave microbial mat | place...
TCGTGATCAAAATTGCAAAGAAATACCGGAAGTCCGGCTTGCCGTTCCTTGATCTGATTAACGAAGGAAACTGCGGGTTGATCGAGGCTGCGCGCCGGTTTGATCCGGACAGGCAGGTACGGTTCACCTCGTATGCAGTATGGTGGATCCGGCAGTCTATACTTCACTATCTTTCACAGGCTACTCAGATTTACCGGCTTTCGCCAAAAACAGCCAATATTCTCTACCGTGTTGCGACCACTTTGTCGAAAAGACGAAGCGAGATGATTGAAGATCCGAGTCGAGAGGTTCTGGCACAGGAAATTGGTGTAACCGTAAAAGAATTAAACGCTTCACTGGAGGCAACTGCCGGGACATTATCACTGGATCAACCCATCGACGTAAACGGCGACCTGACTCTTGGTGACGCGTTGGAACAAACGAGAATTCAGTCTGCAGAAGTACAGTCAGCGGCGATCTTCTTGAAAGAGCAGATTTCGCGGTCTCTGGGCAGACTGTCACCGATGGAAGAAAAGGTTTTGAGACTCCGTTTCGGATTGGATGATGACACACAGCTAACATTAAAACAGATTGGCGACAGGATGAGTCTTTCCAGGGAACGAATTCGCCAGATCGAGGCGCAGGCCCTTAACAAACTTAGAAAGTCCTCCAGCGTCAGTTCTCTGGCCAGTTACTTGAACTAAGGGCCCGGAATTCCCCCGTTCCGGGCCTTTCCCCTTTTTCCGGTCTACGACGCAAAACCAAAGCAAAACCAAAGATGGAACGCGGCGCTCCAGGCCGCTCCAGGCTTGCAGTGGTAAACCATCAAACTGTCCGCTATAATCACAGTTCGCATTATGAGTATCTTCAAGAGGTTTTGGGAAAAATGGAAGGCTGTTGCCCACAAGATCGGCAACTTTCAGGCTCGTCTCATCCTTGTTCTTTTTTATTTCCTGATTCTTGCGCCCTTTGCTTTAATCGTAAAGCTGATTGATCCAATGAAGATTCAAAAGAATACGGATCATGGCTGGCATGCACGGATTCAGGATTCGACTTTGCCGGCGGAGAAGGCCCTTCGGCAGTGGTGATGTGATGCAGATTCTTGGAATTTCCTGCTACTTTCATGATGCAGCGGCTGCCCTGTTGCGTGACGGTCATTTGATAGCGGCTGCAGAAGAGGAAAGGTTCACTCGCAAGAAGCACGATTACGAGTTTCCGCAAAACGCCATCGATTTTTGTCTGAAGACGGGCGGCATCAGCGCTGCCGATCTTGATTATGTGGTCTTTTTCGAAAAACCGTTTGTGAAATTTGAGCGTTTGCTGCTTTCAAGTATGCAGACGTTTCCGCGCTCGCACAAGGTTTTTCGTGAAGCGATGGTTACCTGGTTTGGAGACAAACTCTGGATCAAGCATCTGCTCCAGAATCGTCTGGGTGTGCCGGCATCAAAAGTCTTTTTCAGCGAACACCACCTTTCTCATGCGTCCAGCGCTTTTTTCTGTTCACCATATGAAGAGGCCGCTATCCTTACGGTTGACGGAGTCGGTGAATGGACCACTGCAAGCTTTGGAATCGGAAAAGGCTCAAACATCAGGTTGACCAAAGAGATTCGTTTCCCGCACTCAATCGGACTTTTATACAGCGCGTTTACTGCATTTCTCGGCTTTGAAGTCAACGAAGGTGAATACAAAGTCATGGGAATGGCGCCGTTCGGAACACCGAAGTATGTGGATAAAGTGCACAAATTAATCCGCTTCGGCAAGGACGGGAGTTTTGAGCTGAATATGGACTATTTCAGTTTTCATTATTCCACCGACCGCACATTTAACGGGCGCTTCGTGGATCTTTTCGGCAAACCACGGGATTCCAAAATGCACTTCTTTACACCTTCCACTGGATTTCCTGTCTACTTCGGGGATCGGCCCGCGAATTTCGATGATCTGGGAAAAGAAAATCAGCATTACGCGGATATCGCAGCCAGCATACAGGCAGTTACTGAAGAAGCCATGTTGCAAATGGCAAACGCGCTTCACGCTGAAACCGGATTAAAGAAGCTTTGTATGGCAGGTGGCGTGGCATTAAACAGCGTGGCAAACGGCAGGATTTTGCGCGAAACGGAGTTTGAGGAAATTTATATTCATCCGGCGGCAGGGGACAGCGGCGGCGCAATCGGAGCGGCGCTGTATGCTTATCATGCGATTCTGGGAAAGCCTCGCGGCTTTGTCATGGAACACGCTTACTGGGGTGAAGAGCACGGCCCGGATGCTATCGAAACTTTTTTGAAAGAAACCAACATTCGTCACGAACGAATCGAAAACGAAGATACTTTGCTGAATCGCGCAGCGACTCATCTTTGTGACGGCAAAGTGATCGGTTGGTTTCAGGGACGCTTCGAATGGGGACCCCGCGCGCTCGGTAATCGAAGCATTCTTGCGGATCCGCGACGGACAGACATGAAGGATATTGTGAATGTAAAAATTAAATTCCGCGAACCGTTCAGGCCGTTTGCACCGTCCGTGCTGGCTGAAAAGACGGAGGACTATTTCCATCTTCGGGATGCTCCGACGCATTATCCCGCAAGATTCATGCTTTATGTTGTCAACGTGCGCGATGAAAAAAAGGATGTGCTTCCTGCCATTACACACGTGGACGGCACCGGCAGACTGCAGACGGTCCGAAAGGAATTGAATCCGCGCTACTACAAGTTGATAGAAAAGTTTGGAGATGCGACTGGTGTTCCGGTGATTCTCAATACTTCGTTCAACTTAAAAGGCGAGCCTATTGTGAATACTCCGGCCGAAGCTTACAGCACCTTTAGCAGAAGCGGTATGGACATCCTTGTTCTGGGTGATTATATAATAGAGAAAGAAAAGCAGGAGAAATCTGAATCGTGAAATGGATTGAAAGTTTCGCAAGCCGGATGGGAATCGTTGGTGAATTAATTCTCTTTTTCTGGCAGCATAAGTGGTGGTGGCTCACCCCCATGATTCTGGTTCTCCTCATTTTCGGATTTCTGATTTTCTTCGCTCAAAGTTCCGCAATCGCACCGTTTATCTATACATTGTTCTGACCGGACTGCCCACTTAAAAAGGCCGCGGTAATCGTATTCTCTTGACGTTGAGCAGGGTGCCTTATTTTCGGCCGCTTACAATCCAGGCAGTTCGTGGAATGCGCACCCGGTCACCGGAACGAAACTGTTCGGCTGCTGAAACCACAGCACTGGTTGCTTGAGTGAATCGTTCCTGATCCAGTTTACGAAGTAATGCTCCCCACAACGCAGAGGCTTCCAGTATATGTTCCAGATAATGGTGTCCGTCAATAAACTGTTCCCGGACCTCCAGCTCAGTTTCTGTAAGATCAACAAAGCCGGCTTCTTTCATCAAACGTTTCAGGAGTCCCTGTTGGGAGAAACGAAAGGGACCGGGAACTGCAGGATCCGGAGCAGGCAAGGCGTAGTGCATTTCCAGAATTTTTCGTGGTAACGGATTCTTTTCAGGATCAGCCCAGACTGAGGCGCAAAATCGAGCGCCCGGTTTCAACACGCGAAAAGTTTCACGGAGTGTTTTATCGATTGAAGTTACAAACATCAAACAGAATCGGGATGTGACGGCATCGAACACGGCATCGGGAAACGGGAGTTCGTCGATATCACATTGCCTGAAATCTACGTTTTTCAGATTTTCAACCGCAACCCTTTTTCTTGCGACTTCCAGCATTTCATTCGAAATGTCGACTCCGATTACGCTACCCGACGCACCGACCAGCTTTGCTTCCAGCAAAGCAGGCTGTCCTGTCCCGCAACCAAGATCCAGCACAGCTTTTCCTTCGCTAATTCCGGCGCCCTGCAACAAACCATCGTTCAGAATCTGATAGCACGGATCTAACCAGTCTTCCCACTTTACCCACTTATGCGCAACGGCGCCGAAATCCGGCTTCTGTGATACAGGATTCTCCATTTGCAGTCTCCGAAATAAATTCTAACACTTCTCAATGCCGGGAGAGACGCATCCGGAAACTACTTAAACCAGGGCGACAAGAGCAACAGATTTGCCTGGCGGGCTGGAAGCTCGCGCTACATTTTAGTGATAAGATTGCAATTGGAGAAAAGCATGTGACCGGTTTTGATCTGAATCGTATTCTTGAGTTCATGTTAAGCTACAGGGAAAACGTTTCCGACCTGAACTTTTCCGTAGGGCGGCCGCCTCAGGTGGAAGTGGATGGCGCGTTAACTCCAGTACCCATCAAAGGAATGGAAAAGATCAGTCCATTCCACACTGAGATGATCGCATTTTCCCTGATGGGACATGATTACGATGTTACGCGTAAACTGGTCATGACAGGATCTACGGATCTCTCGTACGCGCTTCCCGGGCTGACGAGATTTCGTGTGAACGTGTTTCAACAACGCGGCACTCTGGGAATTGTCATGCGCGTCATTCCATCCAGCGTGCCGTCCATCGAAGGTCTGAACCTGCCCAAAGCTCTTGTTGATGTTGCAGAGGAAAAGAACGGTATCGTGCTTGTGACCGGACCAACGGGTAGCGGAAAATCCACAACGCTCGCAACGATTATTAACGAAATCAATCAAAAGAAGGCCTATCACATTGTTACGATTGAAGATCCGATTGAGTACATGCATCAACACCGGATGAGCACGATCAATCAAAGAGAGCTCGGCACCGATACAACCACATTTTCGATGGCGCTGCGTGCTGCCCTCCGCCAGGCGCCCAAGGTGATTCTGGTTGGAGAAATGCGCGACCTTGAAACAACCGAGATCGCTCTTGAAGCGGCAGAAACCGGACACCTTGTTCTCAGCACTTTGCACACCATTGATGCGTCGAAAACGATCGATCGTATCATCGGTATTTTTCCCAAAACAGATGAACAACAAATCAGAATCCGGTTTGCGCAGAGTTTTAAGTGGGTCATTTCACAGCGTCTCATACCCAAAAAACCATCGGGCCGGCTGGCTGTTTTTGAAATCTTAAAGTCAACACAAAGAACACGTGAGTACGTCACCAAAGGTGAATTACAGGGCCGGTCACTGGTGGACGCAATGAATGACGGTTCCCTCGAAGGCATGCAGAGCTTTGATCGGGAACTTGAAAAACTCGTACGTCAGGGCACTCTCGACGAAGAAACGGCTGTGAGTTATGCTACCAATCCGGGCAATTTGAAGCTTCAGTTGCAGGGCCTTGGCGGTGGAGATGGAATGGATGCGCCCGCCCGAAAGACAGAAGACCCGGAGGAAACAACGAGGATCAAACCGGAGAAGATGCCGGTTCAGCCTGAACGAAAAAGTTCCCGACCTAAACCGCGTGAACAGAAACCGGATTGGATGGAGTAATTCATGGTTATCGTATGCCCCGGTTGCCGGAATCAAATCACTCTGGATGAAGGAACTCTCCCGGCCGGTTCATTCAAGGTTCGTTGTACCGGGTGCGGCAGAATGATCACTGCCCAGAGAGCTTCCGAAACACCGCCACCGCCACCTCCGGTAGAATCGATTCAGCAGCCTCCACCGGCCGCAACCATTACAGACAAAATAAAAACGGTGAGCTCAGGAACGTTTCCCCGGAATCCAGAAGGCTCCGCGAAGATTCAAGCTGATCCGGTCAGGCAGGACATTTTAGAGGCAATGAAATCCCTGCTCACCGGTCCATCGCCCGCGGCAACCGAAGACAAAACCGGATCCATGAACGCATTGATCTGCTCTTCCGATCCTCATAATGCACAAACTGCATCTGCCGTTCTGCAATCCATGGGATACAGCACGGAGATTACGATCTCAGTATCAGAGAGCCTCAAGGAACTGGATGATATGTATCCTCTGATCGTAGTCGATTCCGGCTTCTCCGACGATCCGGATGGCGGTCGAAGGATTATTTCAAAAATTAACGCTTGCAGGGCAACGGAACGACGCCAGACTTTTGTCGTTCTTCTATCTGCAACACAGAAGACACTTGACGGCAATTCTGCTTTCCTGAGTGGTGTGAATCTCGTTGTAAACAGAAACGACATCGCCTCGATTGATAAACCGATTCGTGAAGGGCAAAAGAATTTTCAAAAAATGTATACCATCTTCAACAGAATTACGCTGGAAAAACAACGGATGGGACTATCCTGATTCGGCTTCAGACGGAAGAAACCGCGCGGGTATCAGCAAATCGACAACCTGCACCCTGCGCGTAGTCTACACAATCAGCAGGGAAGGTTCAAAGCCAACAACTTTCGGGAGCCTGTTTGATTCTGCAAAGCGGAAACGATATGATTTCTATCGGATCTGATTCGATGGCTCATCTCATTCAAAGTTTTGAGGATCTTGTAAAGTTGCTGGAGCAGGAGCCTGATCTCCGCCCACGTTTGCTGAGAGTCTTGTTGACGGAGGACTTCCTTCGATTGCCCGAAAAGGTCGACCGACTCGAAGAGGGCCTTACGAAACTGATTCATCAGGTTTTCCTCCTCGCCGAAAGCCATCGAGAACTGGCCGAGAGTCATCGCGAACTTACTGAGCGTCACGGGCAACTTGCTGAAAGTGTTAAAGAGCTCGTTGAAAGCCACAATGTGTTACAAATGAAGATGGGCACACTTGCAGATGGGCAGAAACTTATGATGGACTTGTTGCAGCAAACTTTGAATGTGGTTCATTCGAACAGCAAGTCGGTAGAATCCCTGGTTCGTAGCGTAGAGACTATGGGGATTTCACAGAACGAAATGCGCCAGGAACTCAAAGAACTTTCAGAAAAATTGAATTAGCTTGCACCTGTACACCCCCCGGAAGTCTTGTTCCCGATGCGCGGGGGCATCCGAATACCGATGCCCGTCCAAACCCGCCGGCAGCCGTAATCCCCGAACTGTGCGTGAATTAGAATTCGGTTTCAGGTGGAAGATACCGCGCAGGTATCGGCAAATCGGCTGATTCGTGCCGCCACATCACAGTCATAATCCACCAGCGTTGACCGTCATGAAACAGTTGATAGCTGTTGATCCCACGCATGAACGGCTTCGCGTCTTCAAGCGTTCTGCGTGATTCATACGTGCTGAAAACGTGCGCAATGTTTCCGAATTGCTCAACAAGTCTGTGAATCTCGGTTTCGAAAAAACCGGTTTCTACAAGCCAATCGTTTACCTGCTCAATGAACTCTTCCGTATTCATCCGCCTGTAGCCGATCGTTCCGTCAGCCAACACTCCAGTACGAATTGATCTCGAATCCGGCAAAAACAATGATCGCATTCGATCCCACTGGCGCGGAACACCCGCATTTCCGGAAAGAGTTTCGTACGAGGCCCGTATGATCGCTTCGATTGTACTCACATCCTCCGGGAGTGCTTCCGGAACGCCGCTCTTGTTCGGACTCCTGCCGTAATAGTCTTTGGGTACATATTGATCCGTCATGTTTCCATTGTTCTCCAAACAGGCAAAGTTCTCGACAATCTCACTGCTCCCACCATATTTTCGTGATCAGCAGGAATGACGAACCAGTCCACTGCTCAATGGCTACAGGAGCGCGGTATACGCCGGGAGCGTCTAAAACATGCGCTGCAACGCCTGACATCTTCCATCCATCAATTTCCTCAGCACGCCACTGTGGAATTATCAGGCATGGAAAGCCTTTTGATTCTCCGTATTCCCTTACGGCCTTTATTCGTTGACAGAGACTCTCACGGGAACTGAAGTTCGCCCAGGACCATAACCAGGTCTTACTTCTGTTTGATACGGACCCAACGAGTTCAACGTTCGCGATGACAGCCGGAACGCCGCTGTTTGAAAACACGAGTTCGCCGCTTTTTAGATCCACATGCCATGTCTCATGTTTACCAAAAGAAAATTTCTTATTCATCAGTTCCTGTTTCTGAATCATTTTTTCATAACAGTCAACTACAAACGATTCCCATAACTCGAGTTCGCGTCCCTGCAGATAGTCAACACTCCTGGCTTTGGCGTCCAGATAGCAGTTGTGGCACAGGCTGGTGATTGACCCGACACTCTTGTTCGTTTCGTTCCACTCGCCTTCTTTCAGATACTCCGCTTCGCATTTCGAGCACCAGGCATCAGGCCATAGAACGTCCTCCGTCGGGTAATCGCAATGCCAACGCTGTACAGGATTCGCCGCAAGGTGCTCGCGGATAAACGTGCTATACGCCTTGCCATGTGTATCGCAATCCAATCGTTCAGCGGACATACGAATCAATCATATCAACGGAATTCTTTCAAGGCAAAAAACTTGCTGTTGCGGTTGGTTATCTGTTTCATTTTGTAGCCTTCGCGCCCCCCGCCCTTCGGGCTGTGGCCCCCAAGGCCTACTGCAAAACGTGAAGTTATTTTTGTGCACGCTCTCAGCAGAGCGAGTTGGCACTTATTTGGGTTCAAAATACCGCTTTAATGCTTCGTGGACCTCACGCTGAACGGATCTTGGCGTACGTCGAATCCGAGCCAGGAGATTCAGAGCCGTCTCGCTTGCCGGTTGTACGGCCCCTTTGCCCTGGTTGCGGACCGAACACAACACCCGCAGATTATCCGTCTCGGACTTTCCTCCTTGCTTACGCGGAACGATGTGGTCGATATGCAGGCGTATTTTACGATTCGGGTTAAACGGATCCGGATCGCCGGGTCCCGCTCCACAAAGCTGGCAGGTGTATCCGTTTCTTTCCAGAATCTGTGATCGAAGTTGCGGTGACACATCGTCATCAATTACCGGCAAACGCTCCAGGGTTTCCAGGATGTACTGGCCGGGCTTCAGATCGTGTCGATCGAGATGTGATTTGATCTGCATTCCTTCCTGATCTCGCAGCTCCCTAATCCTCCGCGCATATTCGCTGATTCGGGCAACTCTCCGAATTTGCTGCGTCCGCACGATTTTCCCGACATTGGCTTCGAAAAAACTACGTATCCTGTTTCGAGCACTTTCTCTTTTTTCTTTTTCCATAGCCTAAGAACTCCACTAATTTCTTTTGTAAGAATTCCTTTTTTCGAATCCGGCATTGCCACACAACCATAATGGACCAACCTAAACCCCTCAACTGCCTTCGGATCCTTGTATCTCGCCTTATGTTTCCGTCAATCTTACGATTCCAGAATCGAACATTGGTTTCAGGTCGGCCGGATCTCCTGCAGCCTTTATGTCCGTGCCAAAAACATCCGTGAACGAAAACTATTTTGTGAAACCGGGTCAGTACAATATCCGGATTCCCTGGAAGTTTGCGTACATGAAGACGGAAGCGGAACCCCATCGCATGTAGTAAACTTCGTACGATTTTTTCCGGCGCAGTATTTCCGCCACGCACACGGGACATGATCCAGCTTCGCTCTTCCCGTGTAAACCTATCGCTCATTCCCTCTGCTTCAACAAAGCATGTACGCTGTCGGCAATTCGCGCGGCAAGTAGCGGCGGAACGGCGTTGCCGATCTGTTTTGCAATTTCAATTTTGCTCCCGATGAAGCGGAATGAATCCGGAAATGACTGCAGTCGTGCGGCTTCTCGGTGCGTAATCGGCCGGTGCTCAGCAGGATGAAGATAGCGGCCTTTTTCCGGTTTAAAGAACTCTGTTCTGATTGTAACGGCCGGCCGGTCCCACCAGAGTCTTCCAAATAAATCGGTACCGCCGGTTTTCTTACGAATCCAACATCCGGGTGTGAGTTCCGGTGCACGTCGCTGAAGATCAAAGCGGTTCATCCCTTCTTTTGGTATCGCTTTGTAACGACGTATGCTGATAGGTGTCGGTTTTCGTCCGAAGTGAATGTCCATTGGTGGAGCATCGCTGCTGATTTCCGTACCTTCAGGAGCTGGAAGATCGGCAATCTCTTCCCTGACCGTCCGCCAGGGCTTCGCTGAAGAAATGTATTCGAACAGAGAGTGGTTATTTCCGTTGTTGTTTAACCCGTAATGCGTTTTCCTGGGAGGAAAAACCTTCCACGGATCTACAAACTTGCAACCGATAATGAATGCTCTCCAGCGAATCTGAGCAGTTCCGTAATCAGCAGCGCACAATTTTTGCCATGCGAGTTTGAATCCTAGCGCTTCTCCTGCTTTGATGATCTCTTTTTGTTCGTCGGATCCCAGGAGTTGCGGAACGTTTTCCATCACAAATAGTTCCGCACCTGAACGCTTCACCACTTCCAGAAACGGGCGCCAGAGCTGACGCCTTTGGTCGCCTTCCCGATTCTTGTTCAAAAGGCTGAACCCCTGGCAGGGCGGGCCGCCTATTACAACGTCGGCTTTTGGAATACGGGTGTGCGTGTCTTCCAACAAATCTACAATGTCGGCACAAACGCAATGATTACCGAAATTGGCGTTATACGTTGCGGCAGCATCTTTATCGAAATCGTTTGCCCAAACGGACTCAAAAACTTGGCCGAACTTTTCGGTAAATCCAAGCGTCATACCACCGGCTCCGGCAAATAAATCGATCAAACGGTAGCGTTTTTCTTCTTTCAGCAGCTTGCCTTCCAGACGCGCGTAGTACACGCACTCATCGTCAAGCACGGCGTATTGTTTGGTGGTTTCTGCATCGGAAAGACTGGAACGAGACTGGGTTTTCATAGAACTTCTCCTTTTTTCTATAAGCCCCGCCTTGCTCATGGTTGTTGATTCATTCTCACTATCTAGTCGATGTCGCTCACACCCGCCTACACCGGCTGATTAAAGTTTAACATTGGCACCAAGTCTCAGCAATCAGAAGATCATTCTGTACCAATTTCATAAGGAATATCATAGGAGTCTCAAACATGGACGGCGGCGGTTGTCTCCCTTCGGTGCGCCTGACGAATGAACTGATGGCGTGTCGGGGGTGCTTGCCGGAGCGGTGGATGGTGCGGGATAATCCTGTACAGGCATGTTTTCAGAACTGATACCGCTGTTTGGATACCTTGTTGGAACGGCGTTGCACGCGCTTATTGCGATACTGGTGATGGTTCGCAAGCAGAAGCGTCCGAGTGAACGCATTTTTCTTGTGCTGGTTATCGCTCTCGGTGTCTGGCATTCCGGTAACCTGATCTCCTGGGCGCTTCAGGGATTCTCTCAGGGTCAATGGGTATTTTTTGCGCATCTTTCAAGGGCAATTGCATTTCTGGGATTGGCTGCGCTGCCGCCGTTGCTTGTGCACACCCATGTTGCATTTTTGCGCGACAGCGGTTCGTCCATAGGAACGGTGCGGACGCAAAACGTTTCAGGTAACGCGAGTTGCATTCGGAACAATGAAGATCCTTCCTCAAAAGCGCCGAACCCTGAGCTTCATTTTCAGGGCAGCACATGGCTCATTCTTTTCTATTTACCCCTCCTGCTGTTCGTCAAACCGCTTTATTCGCTGTTTCTTTCGTCTTCAGGGTTCCCGCTATATGCTCTTGGTCCCTATGTCCTGCAGTTCGTTTTGTGGTTCGTCGTTTCACTTTTGATTTCAGCTTCGATTGATTTGCGACTTGCGCGCATTCAGGAAGATGAGCCCTTCCGGCACTTTTACCGGGTGCTGGGATACACCCTGTTCTTCATCGCATTCCTGACCACGTTTACGTACATTCTTGGCGGACGCGAATTGCCGGAATTGCGCAGAACACTGGAGCTGCTCAGCATTGCCGCATCTATCGTACCCAGTACAGTACTGGCGTATTTTATTTACCGCTATAATTTTCTTGAGCTTGTTATTCGCAGATCGTTTTTTGTCATTACCCTTTCTGTTGTGATCTTCGGCATGTACTTCCTGGGTGTCAGACGCCTCTCCGTCGTTCTTGGAACGTATTTCGATATTGTTCCGGGTTTGTTTGAAGCGATTTCGGTTCTGGCGATCGTTGTAACTTTTCCGATGTACAAAAAATGGTTGCAGCGAAAAGTAAATCAGGTCTTCTTCCGCGAATTCGGATACTACCATCAGTTGTTCAGCGAACTGGAACAGACGATCAATTCGATTTTCGGAGTGCAGCCACTTGTGGATTACATCCAGAAAACAGTATCAAAAGTACTGTTCCTGGATTCGGTAAATCTCACTATTTTTGATTTGCGTGACGGAAAGATCAATTTTCAAGCGACCACATTTCCAGAGATTCCAAAAATCGATTGTGCTGTGCAAAAGATAGAAAAGGAAAAATCCCGCCTTCTTCGAGTTGAAGACGTAAAGGAAGAAAACGTCCTTGTCGAAATGAAGAATATGGGCGCCAACCTGATCATTCCGATCCGTCACAAAGGATCATTGATGGGGCTGTTTTCTTTCAAAGCAAAACCACCGAGACGTCCGATCCTGACACAGGAACTGGAAATGCTTCAATCGCTTTCCGCACAGACCGCCATGAGCGTTTCTTCTGCGTTGCTCATGGAAGAAAAGCTGGAACTGGAAAGGGCTATGTCCCGAAAAGAGAGACTCGCTTCGATCGGCCAGATGGCTGCCACGCTGGCGCATGAAATCAAGAATCCTTTGAGCTCAATCAAAAGCATAACGCAAAGCCTGGAAGAGCAAATCCAGGATGTTGAAATCAGGCAGGATCTAAGCATCGTGGTTCGTGAAGTCGACCGCCTGAATCATTCCGTCAATCAATTGCTCAGTTTTGCGCGATCTTCATCCCAGGACGTGGGAGAAGTTTCGGTTGTCGTAACGATGGAGCATGTGATCAAGATTCTGCAAAACGAAAGCAGGAATCAGAACGTAGCAATCCGGCATGAAGACAACGGCCCGGTGCCCCCCATCTTCGGCAGCGCTTTTGGATTACAGGATATTTTTCTGAACTTGCTGCTGAATGCCCTGCAGGCTATGCCTGCGGGTGGTGAAATCGAGATACGCTATCATGCCGGCAACGATTCGGTGGAGGTCATTATTTCCGACAGTGGTCCGGGAATCCGGCCGGATTTGATCACTCGCATCTTTGATCCATTTTTCACCACAAGGCAGAAGGGGACGGGCCTTGGGCTCGCCGTTGTGAAACAAAAGCTGGGTGAATTCGGAGCGGACATTCGCGTGGCCAACTTGAAACCGCACGGATCTCAGTTTACATTAAGCTTCCCTGCAGGAAAATCCTCTGTGTCTGCCGGATGACGATATGGAAAAACCGCAATTATTAATTGTAGATGATGAGCCCGCATCACGCTATGGAATCAAGAAAGCGCTGGCTCCATTCCGGTTTACCGTTCAGGAAGCCGCCACCGGCAAAGAAGCTCTGGATAAGATTCGCCAGTTGATGCCGGATCTGGTGATACTCGATGTGAATCTTCCTGAAATGGATGGCTTATCCGTTTTGTCTGAGATCCACAGTGACAATTCCGCGCCGCTGGTCATCATGATTACGGCCTACGGTTCTGAGCGGATTGCAGTGGAAGCGATGAAACGGGGTGCGTATGACTACGTCTCAAAACCGTATGAGATAGAAGAATTGCGACTGGTCGTATCTCGCGCGATGGAACGCCTGGAACTCAAACAGGAGAACCAGCAGCTCAAAAAAGAGCTGGAACGACGCTCTGGTTCCGGACCGATTCTCGGTCAAACCGTAGCGATGCGTAAAGTATTCGACTTGATCGAAAAAGTAAGCTTGAGCGACATTACCGTTTTGATTCACGGCGAAAGTGGCACTGGAAAAGAGCTGGTGGCCCGCGAGATCTATCGCCGAAGCGCGCGGCACAATCGTCCTTTCATCACGATGAATTGCGCTGCGCTGCCGGAGAATCTGATCGAAAGCGAGTTGTTCGGTCATGAAAGAGGCGCGTTCACCGGGGCCGTAAGACAACGAAAAGGAAAGTTCGAGCTGGCTCATGAAGGAACGATTTTTCTGGATGAAATCGGAGACATGAGTCTCAATACCCAGTCAAAGATTCTCCGGATCCTTCAGGAAAAAAAGTTCGAGCGACTGGGGGGCGATGGAACGCTGGAAGTAGATGTGCGCATCATTTCTGCAACACACAAAGATCTGATGGATGAGATCAAGAGCGGCAATTTCCGGAATGATCTGTACTATCGCTTAAAAGTCATTGATATTGAAATTCCACCTCTTCGGGACCGGAGAGAAGACATCCCGATTCTGGTTGATCATTACCTTCGTGAATTTTCCGCAAAGCACAACAAGAAACTCGAAGGGATTGAGCCGGACGGAATGAAGCTGATTATGCGGTATCACTGGCCTGGAAACGTCCGCCAGCTCGTCAATATCCTGGAACGCGCCGTTGTGCTGGCAGGTCGTTCCGTTTTACGTAAAGAAGATTTGCCGAATGATCTTGAACTGCCGTCCGGTTTCACGGACAGTTTTCTGGATGATCTGATGCATTTACCGTTCAAACAGGCGAAGGACAAAATTGTAACTAAATTTATGAAGGAATACCTGAGCCGGAAACTGAACGAAAATGAAGGAAATATCAGTCACACGGCTGCTGAGCTGGGAATTCGCCGCCAGAGCCTCCAAACCATGATCCGGAGACTCGGAATCAAATGAAACTGACATTGTCTGCATCCCGAATCCTTTTCAAACAGGAAGAATTCTGGAAAGAGGTCCCTCAATCCGACCTGCTCAGACTACTACAATATTCGTTGTTTCTGGGGCTGTTTCCTTTTTCGGGATACCTGTTTGCATACACAGTTCGTGGAACGATCTGGAACGTCTGGCCGTTTGTTCATACAACTCTGGATGTGGGAAGCGGGCTGGTTTTTGCTTCTTTGCAGTGGATATTATTTGCAGTTTTTCCTGTGCTCGCATCCTTGATCCTCGAGAGAATCGCATCACGCCTGAACCTGAGCTTCGATTTCTCCCGGGCCTCAGTCGTGGCAACGTATGCTTTGACTCCGTTGAGTCTTGGCCTTTTGTTTGCCGGTGTTCCTTATCTGGATCGCGTCTTCAGCACGTTCGGCTTTTCCGCTTTTCCGTATATGCTTTACTACGGATTTCGTTCGTTTATGCAGTATTCCATTTCGGCATCGTCGGCGATGGCGTCACTTTACGCAGCGCTTTTCATTCTAATCAGGCAATTGTTCGTTTTTGCGATTGGCTATTAGTGAAGAAGCAATCCTGGCTCTCGTCCGGCATCTGGCTCCTTGTTTTACTCACCATCGGGTTTCGCATTGTCCATTTAAGGGCCGATCCGCCTTCCGACTTCAGTTGGAGTGGGGGATATTTTGCTGATGAGGGGTTCTGGAGTCACAACGCTCGAAACGCCGTGTTATTCGGCAATCCGGTTCAGGATGACTGGGATGCTCGTATCGTCAGTCCGGTTTTTGCACAAATACAAGCTCTAATCTTTCATCTGTTCGGTTCAGGCTTCGCCCAGGTTCGACTCATTGGAATTCTGTCCTCTGTTGTGATCGCTGTTTCCATGTACGGCATTTTCAGAAGACAGTACGATGCGCGAAGCGCATTCCTGATCGGCGTTCTCGCTTCGTTGAATTATCCGATGCTGATTCTTGGCCGGCAGGGAATTCTGGATCCCTTCGCATCGGCAATCGCCTGCCTTGCATTGATGTTACTTCTGAAAAACGTACGCTCATCCGATCGGCCGGCAGAGACGCCCGCCCCCACAAATCGATTTTTTCACGGAGTCATCGCATTTGTTACC
>Ga0247727_10011435_pt1 | contig 15494 bp, 10 predicted proteins | sample WisWelCaveWW1625_FD_202498 | JGI IMG/M metagenome (GOLD analysis project Ga0247727, IMG submission 202498) | Biofilm microbial communities from Wishing Well Cave, Virginia, United States - WW16-25 | ecosystem: Environmental > Aquatic > Deep subsurface > Groundwater > Cave microbial mat | place...
GACGCGGTTTTGCATGTTCTCTTCCAACACCGAAGTGTCGTTGAAACATTTGGCCAAAAATTGCCCGACCTTCTCTTTATACCGATTGACATGTTCGGGAATCTCGCCGTGCAGCTCCCACGGCATGAAGTTGGGAGTTTGCGCGCTTTTATCCCAATAAAAAAGTTTGGCCTGTCCATAGTTGGTGATTTCAATGCCCCACAACACTCCTTCCCACCAACCGCAGGTGCCGCTGTTGTAATACGGCGTCGGCAGTTTCACCGAAATTTTTTGGTCGGTGCCTGGAATATTCAACGTCAACAAATTCAGAAACGGACGGCTTTGCGGCCAGTGCGTGTGGCCAATCATCACTTGCACTTTTAGTATTCCGGTTTGGCCGGGGTATTTTAGCGCCAGCGACAGCGCCGCCGCCAGCGTCTCGGAAAAATAAATGCTGTCTTGAAGAAAACGTTTCTCATCGTCCTGCTCGATGCGGCGCGAAATGAGCAAGGCGCGATCTTCCGGCAGCCAGTTTTCCACTTGCGGAACTTTCGCCATCAAGTTGGAAAATTTGATCATCGGGTTGCCCTCGAGATCGATGCCGCGCAAGTGATAAGGAAAGGTCGAAATGCCGTCGGCAATAATGCCGATCGAATTCGCCAGGGTTTTGCCCAAAAAGCTGTGCTCGTCGCAATTCCAAAAATCCACTTGATGGCCGTGCAAAATAAAAAGCGGCTTGCGCTCGCGATAACGCCGCGGGCTCAGACCGATCGGCAGCAGATCGACCAATTCATTCACATCCAGCGGCGTCTGCTCGCGTTTGGCGCGGATGATTTTCCTGATAATGCCGATATAATCATCCTGCATGGTCAGAACTTCGGGAATGATGAGCGCGTCCCACACGCGGAACTCCGGACCGTCTTTGAACCAGGTGTCGCGCAACAGCGCTTCGTTCTCCGGCGCCAGCGTCCAAAAGTCATCGTGATTGCCGCGCGTGCGAAAATAGCGGCCCTGGCGATGCAGCTCGGCGAGAATCTCATAAATGCGGCGATGCGGACCGTTGGGATCGATGATGCGCTCGGCGCGCGCGCGCACGCCTTTGTTCTTCCGCACCGAAGGCACCACCCACAGCTCTTCGCAATCGCCGTTTTCAATGACGATATAACCGTTGTCGCGATAATATTCGAGCACGCGAATGAACAAATCGCGATGCTTGGAAAAATGCGACAAATCGAAGAAGTTTTCGTCGACCCGATCATCTTCCGGCGCTTCGCGATGAATATCGGAGAGAACGACGTATTTCCGGTTTTGCGCTTCATCCGGCGGCTCCAAAACTTTAATGGCCAAATCGCGATCTTTTTGCTTGATCGCGTCCGCATTCTGGCCGACCCACTGAAAAACTTTCATCGGCGTGGCCACGGCTTTCAGCAACATCTGCGAGAGAAAGACGAACAACATGCCGGGAACTTTGGCCAGGTGCGTCCAGATCTCCTGCTCCAGCTCGCCGTCCAGATTCAAATATTGAAAAAATTTTTCCGTAAATCGATTGGCGATGGCGCCGTCGTCCCTGGCTTCGCGCATGAGCGTGTCAATGCCTTTGCCGAGCAGATGAACGCCGAGCGGAATCGCGGCGGTTTCGTTATTTTGCGGCAGCAGAAAATCATCCACGACTTGCACAAAATCTTTCTCGTTGGCGCGGCGTATCCATTCGATTATTTTTGGCATGATGACGTCAAGCCCGCCTTCGACTTCGTCGCCGAATGCAGTCACCGCTTTAAAAATAGAAGAAAAAAGCTCGTCGCGATCCCGATGTGATTGCGCCAGTGGAATCTCCAACAGATCATCAAGTTTATTCAACGATTCCCGGCCGGATTTGTAGAGATGCTGCAAAAACGGCTGAATCTGCTCCGCGCCTTCTTTGTGCAATTCGAGAATCGTCGAAGTTTTGACTTGTTCAAACTCGTGCTGGTCTTTAAAACAGCTCAACACCGCCGACAAACACGATTCCTTGTCGCGCTCGCCGGATTGCAAAACGGCGCTGATTAATTTTTTCGGCTCGAGATGGAATTGCTGCATCAAATTGGCCGCCGCCTCGCCGCCGAGCTTGAGCAGTTTCATCGCCTCCGGCGAAGCCTGCGGCCAATTATCGGTGGCCTGCTTTAATTTTTCGGAGAGAAAATTTCCCAGCTTATCTTTTAAATCCGAATCCTTTCCGATATTGGCCAGCGCGCCGAATCCCCATTGCTCGGCCAGCGAACCAATCAAATCTTTTTTGCCCTCGTCGGTTTTGATGGCCTGATTGATGAGGTCGAGCATGCCGCGCTTCGAGGTCAAGCCGCGTTGCAACATCCACGGAATAACCGCGTCTTTATTAGCGTCGCCAGCTTCGGCGAGCGCGCGCAAAAGTTTTCCGGAAATGTCGTGCGCCGAACCCCACTGCTGCGCTTTCCTGAAGGCACGGTTGGCGCGAGGTTGATCTCGACCAATCGTTGCGGCGAGGTCGCGGCAAAGCGGCTCCAGGTAAGCATTCACCTCCGGTGAGCGGCCGCGGGTGCGAGGAATTTTGTTTGCATCACGCTCGATATGCCGCCGAATTTTATCGCGCTGGCCGGAATAACGCCGATATAATCGATAAGCATACGCCGGGCCGATGCCATACTCGCGGCGCAGTTCCGCCAAATATTGATAAAGTTTGAGCGCACTTTTGTTCATTCCCGGCAGCAGGCTAAAATTCAACGCCGAGGCTTCGACTTCCCGAAGATGTTGCAGCGTTTTTATTTTTTGCGCATAAAGCGCGACGGCCAGCGCCGGCGTTAGCGGCTCGATTTCTCGCGCCGTTTCCAATTGCTCGGGCGCCAGCGCAGCAGGAATCCGAGCCGCGATAAACTTCCACGCGCGCAGCCGGCTCGATGGCAGTTTTCTTTTCAATCGCGCGCTTTCCACCTGCGCCATTGCCGCAACGGAGGTTATACCGGAATTCACCAAAATTTCGGCTGAACGCAAAGCCATGCCGGCAAAAAAAGTTTGCAAATGCGCCTGCTGCTGCCAGCGCTGCAGCACGGCAAATTCAAATCCGGTTTTCTTTTCGAGAATAAAATCAAGATCGGCGTCGCGCAGATCTTCCAGCGTGGCGATGTTGCACTCGGCGAGCCGGCGCGCCGATTTGCGGTCGAGGCCCTCAATCTTTTGCGTGAGCGAAATTTCTTTCAACGGTTTTTCAGCTTGGCGATTCAACGACGTGTTTACCAGAGTTTGTCAAAAATGGGTCCGCATTATATAGCGAAATTTTAGCAAAAGAGTCAAGGGAAAATCTTCAAAGTGCTTGCTGCCGTGATCAGCCCGTAACGGCGGCATTTCCTCCGCTCGTAGCTTTTGCTTGACTTTGTGTCGCCAATCAGTTATATTTTTATCTGTCTAATTCATTCATTCTACATCAAGATCACGCCCGGCAGTTAGTGGGTGTGATTTATTATTTGTTTTGGAGGAATTTTTTGAATGCGGCGTAACAATTTAGTTCGTACAGTCATTATCGTGTTGGCGGTGATTTGGTCGCTCTGGCAGCTTTATCCGACTTTTATTGTTGGTCGTCAAAAAAACGAAGCGGAAAGCTATTTTGCAAAAGTCGAGCAACAAACCGCTTTGCAGCGCGATGAAATCAACGAGGCGCTGAACTCCGGCCAATTGGAGCAGCGCATTCGCGAGCGGCTCCGCCATAAATCATCCGACAGCTTGCAGCAGGTGATGAAAGAAACCTCGAGCTTGATCGCGCTTCACGACAAAATCAGCAAGAACGACGCCAAGGCTATCAAACGCGGGTTGGATTTGCAGGGCGGCACCTATCTGGTTTACGAAGTCAACCTGCCGAAATTGATGCGCGATGTGGCAAAAAACAAAGACGCGCGGTTTGAAGAAATCCTGAAAGAGCTGGATCAAGTCGCGGCGGCGCCCAACACGGATTACTTCGCGGCATTGCAAAAAAGATTCGCCGACGCCGGCATTCGGCTCAACCGCTATTTCGGCTCGCGCGCGCAAACCGATGCGCAAATCATCGACGAGCTGAAAAAAGAAGCGGATGATTCGATCGCGCGCAATCTGGAAATTCTGCGCAATCGCATCGACCAGTTCGGCGTGTCGGAGCCGTCGATTACCCAGCAGGGCAATCGCCGCGTCGTGGTGGAGCTGGCCGGAATCACCGACGTCAACCGCGCCAAAAATATCATCGGCAAAACGGCGTTGTTGGAATTCAATCTCGTCAAAGAACCGCAGATTTTTCAAGACATCATCACCAAGATCGACAATTTGTTGAAGCGCGATCTTGCGGCAAAATCGGGCGCGGCGACAGCGGCCGCCGATACCAGTACGGCCGACACCACCGGCGCCGGCGGCAAAGTGAGCCAGGACAAAGCGGTGAACGTTTCCGAATTGTTCGCCGGTTCTTCGATTGCCGGTGACAGCGCCAATGCTTCGCAAGATTCCGTTCAAGTCGACAAAGAAATTTTTTCCGGCAATCCGTTTCTATCGCTTCTTCGTGATGTCGGCAGCGGCGAAGTGGCGGTGCCGGCGAAAAACGTTCGCGCCGTTGAGCGCATTTTGAATAATCCCGGCGTCCAAAAAGTTATTCCGCCGGACGCCGAATTTGCCTGGTCGAACAAACCCGAACAAGTCGCCGACGAGCAGTACTATTATCTTTATCTGGTGAAAAAAGAGCCGGAGTTGAGCGGCGCGTTGTTGACGAATGCGCAGCAACAGATTGCCAGCGGCGCCGGCATGACCAGACAGGGCGAATGGACGGTGAGCATGCAAATGAATGACGAGGGCACGAAAATTTTTTCCCGCGTCACCGGCGCCAACGTCAACAAGCGCCTCGCCATCATCCTCGATAATAAAGTTGTCATGGCCCCAAACATTAAAGAGAAAATTCCCAGCGGCTCGGCGTCGATTGAAGGAAGTATGGACGCCGACGAAGCGAAAGATCTGGCGATTGTTTTGCGCGCCGGCGCTTTGCAAGCCCCGATGCAGGTGATCGAAGAGCGCACGGTCGGGCCCTCGCTCGGACAGGATTCAATTTCAAAGGGCACGTGGTCGGCGCTCATCAGCTTGCTATTGGTGATGGTGTTTATGGCGATTTATTATAAACTTTCCGGCGTGCTCGCTGACGTCGCTCTCGTCTTGAATATCGTGATATTGTTGGCGTGCATGGCTTTTCTCAAAGCCACACTGACGCTGCCCGGCATCGCCGGAATCATCCTGACCATCGGTATGGCCGTCGATGCCAACGTGCTGATTTTGGAGCGCATTCGCGAAGAATTGCGCACAGGCAAAACCGTTCGAACTTCCATCGAGGCGGGCTATGATCGCGCTTTCTGGACCATTTTTGATTCGAATATCACCACGCTGCTCACCGCGCTGGTGCTCTATCAATTTGGCACCGGACCGATTAAAGGTTTTGCCGTGACATTGATGTTCGGTTTGGCGGTGAGCATGTTTACGGCGATCGTGGTGACCCGCGTAATTTATGATTATGTCACGCGTCGATACAATCTCAAGACGTTGAGCATTTGACGACTAAACTTTTTTGAATGGAGATCAGCAATTCCATGATGCAATTTTTAGGTGAAACCCACATCGATTTTATCAAACTCCGCTGGAAGGCTATTGCGGTTTCGGCGGTGATTATTTTGGCGGGCATCGTATCGATGATTATCAAAGGCGGTCCCAAATATGGCGTCGATTTTCTTGGCGGCACGGTGATTCAAGTTCACTTTGCGCAGGCGCCCGATATCGGCGACGTCCGCAGCGCTCTGGCTAACGCCAGTTACGGTGATGTGGAAATCAAAACTTTCGGCGCGCCGAATGAGATTTTATTGCGCGTGCACGAGCAAAGAGAAGGCCTGGCAGTTTCAGAGTCCATCATGAAGGCCTTGCGTGAAGCCTTTCCGCAAAATCAGCCGGAAGCACGTTTGGTTGAAAGCGTCGGCCCCAAAGTCGGCCGAGAATTGCGGACGGCGGCGATTTGGGCGACGCTGATTTCGCTCGTGTTGATTCTCATTTATGTGAGTTTCCGTTTCGAGTTCATCTTTGCCGTCGGCGCGGTCGTCGCCCTGTTTCACGACGTGATGGTCACGCTGAGTTTTCTTTCATTTTTCGATCTGGAAGTGAATTTAACCGTCGTGGCCGCGCTGCTGACCATCGTCGGTTACTCGCTGAACGACACGATCGTGGTGATGGATCGCATCCGCGAGAATCGCCGTATTCACCGTGACGCCGGCATCGAAAAGCTCATAAATTTGAGCGTGAATCAAACGCTTGGCCGCACCATTATCACTTCGTTGACCGTATTGATGGTCGTGCTTATTTTGCTATTCTTCGGCGGCGATGTGATTTATAATTTTGCGTTCGCCATGACGGTCGGCGTCATCTCCGGCGTTTATTCGACGGTTTATATTGCCGCGCCAATCGTGGTTGAATGGCACAAAAAAGCTGAAATGCAAAAGATTCGTCGCGGCGTAAAAGTCGCTTAAAAATGCCTGGCTGGTCTTGCGAGGTGCAGCCATAAATCTCTAACTTTATAAGGCAGGTGTAAGATGACCATAACAGAGAAAGAGATCGACGACGTGGTGGTGCTCGAGTTGGCGGGAAAAATCATGGGCGGTCCGGATGCCAGCTTGCTGAACGACAAGCTGCACGACCTGCTCGATAAAGGCAAGATGAAAATCATTGCCGATCTCGCCAGTGTCAACTGGATGAACAGCTCAGGACTGGGCATTCTAATCGGCGGCCTCACGACCATGCGGAACAACGGCGGCGATCTTAAATTGGCCAGTGTCACCGAGCGCATTCAGAGTCTGCTCATGATCACCAAACTTTTGACGGTTTTTGATGCGCACGATTCTCTGGAGAAGGCTGTTGCCAGCTTCAAGAAATAACACAACAGTCCCCACGCTTTTTCAATAAAGACAAACTCCGCATCCTGGTCTTTTTAAGAACCAGGGGGTGACGGAGTTTTTTTTGACGATTAACAATGTCCGTTCAAATTATCGTCGGCGCCCAGTGGGGTGATGAAGGCAAAGGCAAAATTGTCGATTTGCTCAGCGAAAATGCGGATATCGTCGCCCGCTATCAAGGCGGCGCCAATGCCGGACATACCGTCGTCATTGGTGAGACAAAATTTATTTTGCACCTGATTCCCTCCGGCATTCTGCAGCCCAACACCACTTGCGTGATTGGCAACGGTGTGGTCATCGATCCGGCGGCATTGTTGCACGAGATCGAGCTGCTCACCAGACAGGGCATTCAAGTTGGCGGGCGTTTGTTGATCAGCCATCGCGCCCATCTCGTGATGCCGTATCATAAATTGCTCGATCAAAGCAAAGAAGAAACGACGGTGCAGAAAAAGATCGGCACCACCGGCCGCGGCATCGGCCCGGCTTATGTAGACAAAGCGTATCGCATGGGCATTCGCCTCGTCGATCTGCTCGATGCCGAAACCTTGAAAGAAAAAATTCGCCAAAATCTGCAAGAGAAAAATGCGATTTTAAACGCAGTTTACGGAAAAGCTCCGCTCGATGCGGAAACGATATTGCATGAGTATCTCAAGTTTGATGAACAAATCGACCCGTATATCACAGACGTTTCGCGTTATCTGAATCAGGCCATCGCCGACGGCAAAACCATCCTGTGCGAAGGAGCGCAGGGCGCCTTGCTGGATGTGGATTTTGGCACGTATCCGTACGTCACTTCTTCCAATCCCACCAGCGGCGGCGCTTGCACGGGTTTGGGTATTGGCCCGACTAAAATCGATCAGGTCATGGGCGTGATTAAAGCGTATACCACGCGCGTCGGCATGGGGCCGTTTCCAACCGAAATTCAAGATGAGCGCGGCGAGCAACTGCGTTCGCTGGGTCATGAATACGGCGCCACCACCGGTCGCCCGCGCCGCTGCGGCTGGTTCGACGCCGTCGTTGCGAATTACTCCGCGCAAATTAACGGTATCGGTTCGTGGGCGCTCACCAAATTGGATGTGCTCGATACGTTTGCCGAAATCAAGCTTTGCACGGCTTATCGTCATCGCGGCAAAGAACTCAAAACCTTTCCGGCGGAAATTCACGTTCTCGAAAACTGCGAGCCGGTGTATGAAACTTTTTTGGGCTGGCAGCAATCGACCGCTGAGGCGCGCCGGTTCGATGATCTGCCGCGGCCGGCGCAGGATTATCTCAAAGCGATCCAGCAAATTACGGCCACGCCGATTCAAATTATTTCCGTCGGTTCGGATCGCGAGCAAACAATCATGCGGTAAACTATGTTTGATACTAAAACTATTAAAAAAGTCAGGGAGAATAAAAAATATGATTACCACCACCACACCGAATGTTGAAGGCAAGCCTATCGTGCAATATTTCGGCATCGTCACCGGCGAAGCCGTGATGGGCGCCAATCTTTTTCGCGATCTTTTTGCCGGCATTCGCGACATTGTCGGCGGCCGCTCCGGTTCCTATGAAAAAGAGCTGGAACATGCGCGCCGTCTGGCTTTGCAAGATATGGAAGACATGGCCGAGCAGCTCGGCGCCAATGCCGTCGTCGGCGTCGATCTTGACTATGAAATGCTGGGCGCCGCCAACGGTATGTTGATGGTAACCGCCTGCGGCACGGCGGTGAAAGTGGCGTAAGAAATGTTCGTAAACTTTGTGGAAATTTTATGGAAGGCAAAAGATTTATTCGAACTCTTCGCCTGCAAAACTTTCTTTCTTATGGAAGCGAAGGAGAAGAAATCGAACTTCAGCCGCTGAATGTTCTAATTGGTGCTAACGCCTCTGGAAAATCGAATTTAATCGAGGCAATTGGATTATTGCGCGCAACGCCAAAAGATTTGACCGTTCCAATTCGAGAAGGCGGCGGCATTAGTGAATGGCTTTGGAAAGGTAACAAGGAAATTCCGACAGCTCGTATTGAGGCGACTCTTGAATATCCTAAAGGAGCCATACTGTTGCGGTATCGAATCAGCTTCACGATGGTGGGACAAAGATTGGAGCTTGTCGATGAGATTATTCAAAATGACCAACCGAATAACACCGCAGAACCCGACGCTTCTTTTTTCTATCAACATCAAAGTGGCAGCGCTCCGGTCTTATTGGTTAGAACGGACGTTCCCCGCCAGATTGGTGGGCAGATTGGTAGAGCACTCACAATAACACAGCGGTCTTTGCGCAATTTTAGCCTGGATCAATCGATTTTATCGCAAAGAAGGGACCCAGATCAATATCCGGAACTCACTTACCTCAGCGATCAATTATCCCAAATTTATCTTTATCGAGAATGGAATATTGGACGTTTTGCAGAGTTAAGAAGGCCGCAAAAAACAGATTTGCCAGAAAACTTTCTTCTCGAAGATACGAGCAACCTGGGTCTCGTCTTGAACGATCTGCAGCATCGATCTGCGACAAAAAATTTAATCATCGAAAATCTAAAAAAGTTTTATCATGCTGTGGATGACATTACAACAAAAGTCTATGGCGGCACAGTGCAAATCTTCATTCACGAAAAGGGACTTAGTCAGCCTATTCCGGCGACGCGTCTATCGGATGGTACGTTACGCTATTTATGTTTGTTGACAGTACTTTGCCATCCAACGCCACCTCCATTGATATGTATCGAAGAGCCCGAACTTGGATTGCATCCTGATATACTTCCTACAATCGCGGAATTGCTCATCGAAGCATCGAAGCGAACACAACTCATTGTGACCACCCATTCTGATAGTTTAGTATCAGCATTGACCGAAGTCCCGGCCGCGGTGATTGTATGTGAACGAGATGAAATGGGAAGTCATTTACACCGGCTTGAACCTGAACCACTTAAGCAATGGCTTCAAAAATACTCGCTTGGAGAACTCTGGACAATGGGTGAAATCGGAGGAACGCGATGGTAAGCGAGATCCGCATTTATGTGGAAGGTGGCGGCGATGACTCACAAACTAAAACTTTGCTGCGAGAAGGCTTTAATCGTTTTTTACAAGAACTTGTTATAATGGCGCGAAACAAGCACATCAAGTGGCGGGTCATAGCCTGTGGTACTCGTAATCGGGCTTTTAGTGATTTTTTGACGGCTTCACAAGTTCATTCGAATGCTTTCAATCTGCTACTTGTGGACTCAGAAGCCCCGTAAGCCAAAAACCTTGGCAACACTTGCATGATCGCGATGGTTGGCAAACAAAACTCTTTGACGATGCGCATTGCCATCTAATGGTTCAGATGATGGAATCTTGGCTCATCGCGGATGGCGCAGCATTAAGAAAATTTTATGGACAAGAATATAAGGAAAACGCCATACCAAAGAATCCCGATGTCGAACAGCTTGAGAAGAGTGTTATAATGGCGGCATTGAAGGATGCGACCCGTAACACGTCAAAAGGCGAATACCACAAAACCCGACACGGTTTCAAAATTTTGGGACAATTGGAAGTTTCCAAAATACGCAACGCCGCGCCTCATTGTGACCGGCTTTTTAAAATACTTATTGAAAAGATGAATGGATGAGTCGGACTGAAAATGAAACAAAGATCAAAAGGAAAAAGACCATGCTGACCCGCAATCAAGCTTACACTTTAATGTGCGAATGGACGCAGAGCGAAAGCCTGCGCAAGCACATGCTGGCGGTCGAAGCCGCAATGCGTTTTTATGCCCGCAAGTTCGGCGAAGATGAAGAGAAGTGGGCCGTCGTCGGCATCTTGCACGACATGGATTACGAGAAGCACCCGAGCAAAGAGGAGCATCCGTATCAAACGGTGAAATTGCTGCGCGAAATGGGCGAGCCGGAGGAAATTGCGCGCGCGATTTTGGCGCACGCCGATTATTCGGGCGTCAAACCCGAAACGCCAATCGAGAAAACCATTCTCGCGGTAGACGAATTGTGCGGCTTCATTACCGCCGTGGCGCTGGTGCGTCCGAGCAAAAGCGTGCTCGAAGTTGAAGCCAGCTCGGTTAAAAAGAAAATGAAAGACAAGGCTTTTGCCCGGCAAGTAAGCCGCGAAGACATTACGCGCGGCGCCGAGTTGTTGGGCCTCTCTCTGGACGAACATATCGCCAATGTGCTGGCGGCAATGCAAGGCGTCGCCAGAGAATTAGGATTGGCCGGAAACGCGACATGAAACACGCCAATTGCTTTCCGAAAAAATTTTTATTATATTTTAAACTCAAAACCCACGTGAGGAGAAAGCAGGACCCGAATGTCACGGTGATTTTTCGATGCGCGCGACGTCGAATCAAACAACCGGGAAAACAGCAACGGTCATCCAATCATCAGCTTCATGAGAAAAATCCGTATCGGCATCGACGTTGGCGGCACCTTTACTCATGCGGTGGCGATAGAAACTGAGAAGTTCACCCTCATTGCGCAAGCCAAAACCTCGACCACCTATCGCGCCAAAGAAGGCATGACGCACGGCATCGTCACCGCGCTTTACAAAATTCTGCAGAAAGGACGAATCGATCCCAACGAAGTGATCTTAGTCGCGCATAGCTCGACCCAGGCCACGAATGCTCTTTTGGAAGGCGACGTGGCCAAAGTCGGCATTATCGGCATTGGCGGCGGTTGGGAAGCGGCGCGCGCCCGTCATGAAATTGACATAGATAAAATTGAATTGGCGCCGGGAAAATTTTTGCAAACCTGTTTTCGTTTTGTTGAAACCGGCAAGGGCATGATCGAAGCGCCGATTCGCCAGGCTATTCACGTATTGCGCGAAGAAGGCGCGCAAGCGATCGTCGCCGCCGAAGCGTTCTCGGTTGACAATCCCGAGAATGAACGGATCGTGATGCGTCTGGCGCAAGAAGAAGGCTTGCCGGCGACGGCCACGCATCAAATCTCCGAGCTTTACGGCTTGCGCATTCGCACGCGCACCGCCGTCATCAATGCCAGCATCCTGCCGGTTGCGGTCGCGATCGCGGAAATGACCGAACGCAGCGTGCGGCAAGCCGGCATTACCGCCCCGTTGATGATCATGCGTTCCGACGGCGGCATTATGGATATCAAAGGCATGCGCGAGCGCCCGATCTTGACCATGCTGTCCGGTCCGGCCGCCGGTGTCGCTTCAGCTTTGATGCATGCAAAAATTTCGGAAGGGATCTTTTTGGACGTCGGCGGCACCAGCACGGATATTTCGGTGATTCATCACGGCAAGCCCATATTGCACAGCGCCCGCATCGGCGGCCATAAAGTTTATGTTCGAACGTTGGACGTGCGCACGGTTGCGGTCGGCGGCGGAAGCTTGCCGCGCGTGCAGGATAATGAAATCGTCGACGTCGGCCCGCGCAGCGCGCATATTGCCGGCCTGGCTTACGAAGCTTTCACTCCATTAACCGAAGTCATTGGCATCGAACCCAAAACCGGTGCGCCGCTGCCCGGCGATCCGCCGGATTATTTTTATTTGCACAGTGAAAAACGCAAAATTGCGATAACCACTACCGGCGCGGCCAATATGGCCGGTCTCGTTCCCGATCATGATTACGCTCGCGGCGGAAAAGAAAATGTTCGGCTGGCTTTTGCCGCGCTGGGGAAATGGATCGGCAAGAGTCCGCAGGAGGCCGCCAATCAATTTCTCCAACAAGCGTGCAGTAAAGTCGTGGCGACGATACAGGAATTGATTGAAAACTATAAATTGGAGACGCCGCTTTTGAAACTTATCGGCGGCGGCGGCGGCGCCATGACGATCGTGCCGTTCGTTTCGCATCTGCTGAAAATTCCCTTTGAAATCGGTGAAAACAGTCCGGTGCTTTCCGCCATCGGCGTCGCGTTGGCCATGGTGCATGAAACGATCGAGCGCCATATCATCGATCCCGCCGACGAGGAGTTGTTGCAACTGCGGCAAGAGGCTGAAGCCGCGGTTGTGCGCATGGGCGCCGCGCCGGACTCGGTGGAAGTGACCATCGAAGTTGATCCGCTGACCCATATTGTTCGCGCTACGGCAACGGGAGCAACCGAAATTCGCCAGCGCGAAAAACTTGGCCGCCCGTTGCCGGCTTCGCGGCGGCAATTGATTGCGCAACAAACCCTGGGCGCCAACGGACAGGCGATTGAAATTCTCGCTGAAACCGAATTTTTTGCGGCTTACGCGCTTCACAAAGAACACCGCCATCTCTTTGGCCTGCTCCGCAGTCATTCGCGCCCCGTCGTCATTCTCGACCATGAAGGCACGGTGTGTTTGAGTTTGTCCAGCGCCGAGCTGCTCGTGACCACTGTGGGTGAGGCCGAACAAAAATTGCAGTACTTCGTCGAAGCCAATACATATTACGGCGACGGCGGCGAAGAAATTCCGAGCATTCGGTTGGCGGCCGGCCCCAGACTGATTGATCTTTCCAAACTCGCCAACGTCAAGCAAGTCATCGCGCTCGCCGGCCTCGAACTGGCTAAATATTCCGCGAATACAAAGATCATCGTCATTGCGGAAATGCGACGGTAATTAAATACAATGCCTCAATACCCTACCTTTATCCAGGCCATTGCGCTGCTTTTATTAATCGTCCTGCTGCAAGTGATGATGGCGATTCCATTGGGAATTTGGGGTCTGGCCACCGGCAGTAATTTCACGGACAATCCATTGACGATTGCTTTGGTCAATCTCATTTCCATCGGATTGGTTCTGCTCTTTGGACTCAAACATACCCGCAGCTCATTTCAGGAAGTTTTTCGGCTGGCGCCGATACGCCCGCCCCTGCTCCTGCCCATGGCGCTTACCGTCATCGGTATGACGATTTTTTTGTCTGAATTTGACAACCGCTTGCGCACGGTGCTGCCGGTGCCGAGCTGGCTGATCGAAATTTTGCAGAATCTTTTTGGCTCACGCGAAAAAATTTTGGCCTCTTTTTTCACGCTTGTCGTTGCCGCGCCATTGACCGAAGAGTTTTTGTTTCGCGGACTTATTCTGCGCGGTTTTTTGAGCAATTATTCTGTGCGCAAAGCCATACTAACCTCGGCCCTGCTTTTTGGAATTTTTCATCTCAACCCATGGCAGTTCACCGGCGCCTTTGTCTTGGGCGCGATCTTCGCCTGGTGGTTCATCAAAACTCGCTCGCTGTTGCCATGTTTGTTTGGACATGCGCTGAATAATGGCTTGCCGATTATTTTGTTGGCTTTCCCGCAATTGCAAATTCCAGGTTATTCCTCCGAGTTGACGGATCAGATTGTTTTTCAGCCTCTCTGGTTCAATCTGCTTGGTTTGACATTGGCCGGTTTGGGATTCTGGCTGCTCACGCGAGAATTTGCCGAACTCGATGCCAGCCGTTCCAATGAAATTCAAATAACACAGACGCCAAATTTTTCTTCTGATAATGGTCAAACCGAAACACAATTATGAAATATGAGCCGATCATCGGGCTGGAAGTTCATGCCCAGCTTTTAACCGACTCGAAAATTTTTTGCCGCTGCGGTACCGTATTTGGCGCGCCGCAAAACTCGCAAGTCTGTCCCGTTTGTCTCGGCATGCCCGGCGTTTTGCCGGTGCTCAATCGCACCGCCATTGAATTCACCGTCAAAATGGGGCTCGCCACGAACTGTCACATTGCCGAGCATTCTATCTTTGCGCGCAAAAATTATTTTTATCCGGACTTGCCCAAAGGCTATCAAATTTCCCAGTATGAAGAACCGTTGTGCGAAAACGGCTGGATCGAGGTCGAGCTTGAAGACGGCGCGTTGAAGCGCATCGGCCTCACTCGCATTCATCTCGAAGAAGACGCCGGCAAATCCGTTCATGCCGAAGAATATGTTTCAGAAAATGAAACGTTGATCGATGTCAACCGCTGCGGCACGCCGTTGATCGAGATTGTCACTGAGCCGGATATTCGTTCGCCGCGCGAAGCTTATCTTTATCTCAATCGCATCCGCCAGCTCGTGCGCTATCTCGGCATTTGCGACGGCAATATGGAAGAAGGCAGCTTGCGCTGCGACGCCAATATTTCCGTTCGTCCAGTTGGCGAGCAAAAATTCGGGACCAAAACCGAATTGAAAAACATGAACTCATTTCGCAACGTCGAGAAAGCGTTGGAGTTTGAAATTAATCGGCAGATTCAACTTCTGGAATCCGGCGGCAAAGTCGTGCAGCAAACTTTATTGTGGGATGCTGCCAATGGGAAAATAATGCCGATGCGCTCGAAAGAGCAAGCGCACGATTACCGCTATTTCCCCGAGCCGGATTTGGTACCGTTGCGCGTCGATGAAAAATGGCGGGAAGAAATTCGCGCCTCGTTGCCGGAATTGCCGATGGCGCGGCGCAATCGTTTCATCGAGCAATTGGGCTTGCCGAAATATGACGCTGAGGTTCTCTCCGATGAAAAGTCGATTGCCGATTATTTTGACGCCACCGCCAAATTAGTGAAAGACGCGAAAATGGCAAGCAACTGGGTGATGGGCGAAGTTCTGCGTGTGCTCAAAGAAAAGAAAATCGAAATCTCCTCATTCTCAATTGCGCCGCCAGCTTTGGCCGAATTGTTGAATCTCATCGCCGATGGCACGATCACCAATAAAATTGC
>Ga0247727_10011436_pt1 | contig 15492 bp, 16 predicted proteins | sample WisWelCaveWW1625_FD_202498 | JGI IMG/M metagenome (GOLD analysis project Ga0247727, IMG submission 202498) | Biofilm microbial communities from Wishing Well Cave, Virginia, United States - WW16-25 | ecosystem: Environmental > Aquatic > Deep subsurface > Groundwater > Cave microbial mat | place...
CTAAAAGCGGACATGCACAGGCAGCCTCCTGTGAGAAGATGCTACAGGAGGCGCTATTATTAGGGCGGGCAAAAAAGGCATGAGGCGATATCCAGTGGAGTTGAAACTGGAGGCCGTGCGGCTGTACGATGAAGAAGGCAAAACCGGCGCAGAAATTACGGAGTTGCTTGGAATAGGGCAGGCCGATGCGGTGCAGGCGTGGGGGCAGGTATATCGACGCCAAGGGGTCAGCGTCTTGAAAAAAACCACCGGGCGACCGCGCACGCGTGAAAATGAACCAGCCGAGTTGGAACGCTTGCGCATGGAGAACGCCCTGCTAAAAAATTCCATACCGAATTGCGGCAAGCGGCGCACGCGAAACGCAATAGCGGGTGATCTATCACCATCGCCAGGCATACGCAATAAAAGCGCTGGGTGAGTTCTTTGGAATTTCGCGCGCCGCCTACGCTGCTTGGGTCAAGCCGCTCGCCCAACCCGATGCCGAGCGCAAACCGTTGATCCAAGAAGCGTTTGAGAAGTCTGACAAGAGCTATGGCTGTGCAAACACAAAGGGCTGTGTATCAACCCCAAAGCCGTTTTGCGGCTGATGAATAGGATGAACATGCACGCGGTAGCCCGCCAACGCAAATCTACAAGAAAGTGACCGAACGGGGTAGCTAGCCTCGTTACGAAAATGCGCTCCATCGGGAGTTCACAGCCAACCCGCCGAACCAGAAATGGGTCACGGACATCACCTATATTGATACGCAACCAGGTGGGTGTTACTTATCCACGATCCCAGACCTGTATGACGGCTTTATCGTGGCGCATGCCTGTGACCGCACCAACTCGCTGGCCCTGGTGACGCGGACCGTGCGACTCGCCCAGCAAAAAGAAAAGGTCACCCAGGGCTTGATCCTGCACAGCGACCCGGGCGCGCCTTACACTTCGCAGACCTATCACGATGGCCTGACCGGCGAAGATCACAGCACGCCCTCCCTGTCGCGGCCTGGCAACTGTTGGAACAATGCGCCCATGGAAAACTTCTTTAGCCAACTCAAAGAAGAGTATTTACGGCAGTTCAAAAAACCCACCTTTCAAGAAATGGAGCAACTCATTGACGAATACATTTACTTTTACAACTCCGAGAGGATACAATTGAAAACAAAACAGACACCTTTTGAAACCAGGTGTCTGTCCGGTTGACCACAGCCGGCTTTTCTTTTGTGTCTCGTCTACAGGGTGCAGCCTAATTTGCGGGAGGGTGGTTTACTTACCGGAGGGCGGCATCCGGTTTTCGCCGGGGAATAGGAACATATCCGCCATGCGATACGCGTAAGTATACGCGTCGTCGGCGCCACATTCGCCGGGTTTTGCGTCAACGAGACCATTATCGTCCGCGTCAACCCCCGTCATGAGCTCGTCCACCAGCGTTTCCAGTTCGGCGATGATCGGTTCCATATCCGGTCCGAATTCTGTTTCGTTCAATTGCAGGGCGGATTGGAGGATGAGGTTCAGGCGTCCATCCATGTTTTGGACGCAGATTTGCAGGTCTTCGCTGTTCGTGCGGATGTTTGGCGTGGAGTCGCTGGCGTCTGACGCGAGTTTTGCCTGCAGGATGGTTTCGGGTACATATCCGCTTTGAGCGCCGTTGGCGAAACTGCCGAAACCGTCTGTGGCAATATCGCCCGGCATGTTGTCAACCTCGCCGTTGCCGTCGTAGTCACGGAACTGATCGCTCTCACTGCCGACGATCTGGTTGACGACCTCTTCGGTTCTTATCCGGACTGTCGCCTCATCTCCGTTTTCGTAAGCCGCCCTCATGCCGACAATGCTTGATTCTTCGTCGCCCATAATGGATAGTCTTATCCAGTCGCCGCTGTAATACCAGAGTCCCTGGATTAATGCCTCCTGCTCGGGCCCATCTTCATACGCGACCAACAGTTTACGAATCGGGATCAGCGCCTGTGGCGGGAATATCGAGGAGTAAACCGCCTTCCCGGTAGGTTGACTCACATCCGAGCCGTCCAATTCCTGCGTAACAATGACCTGATCGAAATTTTCGAGCAAGTTTTCTTGTTGCTTTAATTCCTGCTGACCAACCCCGGCATCGTTCAGGATGGCAGGTCCAATTTTGCGAAACGTACTACGATCGTTTGATACCAGCCAGCCCTCGTAATGCCTGCCCGCCTCGGGAAGTTCGACCTTGTTTAGCAATAAGTTTACATAATCCATGGGGATGTCGCCGCTGAAATCATCGAACAGCAACCTGCCCACGGAGATATCCGGATCAACCGGGTTGGGGGTGGCAGTCGGTGTGGCTGTGGGAGAGCGCAAAAAGTAAAAGACGATTGCCGTAAGCAGACTCACAGCCAGCACGATCTCAATTGCCAATCTCCTCCATTGCCGGCGGGGTTGTTCCGCCGGTTGCGCTTTGGCATTGCCGCCGGCTTCCGCGACCTTGCGCGCTATATCAATCATGTGGAGCGTTCCGGGGGAAACAGTCTGCCCGTTGAAGAGGGCCATGAATTCACTCGCCAGCGCGCCGGCGCTTTCGTAACGCATGGAGGGGTCTTTTGCCAGGGAGCGCTCGATGAGCATGTGCATGTCGCTGGAAAGACCCTTGATCGGCGGCGGCGGGTCGTTGATGTGCCTCATCAACATGCCGAAGGTGGTGTCCGATTGGAAGGGGACGACGCCCGCAAGCATCTCGTACAGCATGATGCCGAGGGAGTAGATGTCGGTGCGGTTGTCAACTCTCTCGCCACGCGCCTGTTCGGGGCTCATGTAGGCGGGCGTCCCTGAGACGGAGCCGGTGGTGGTGTGCGTGGTCGAGTCGAGGAGGCGCACCAGGCCGAAGTCGGTGAGGACCGGTTCCACATCCAGCGGCAGAATCGTTTCGGCTGTGATCGCCTGGGATGAGGAACGAAGCAATACATTGGCGGGCTTGATATCGCGATGGACGATGGCGTTGCTGTGGGCGTAATCCAGCGCGCTGGCAACCTGCCTGAGAATCTGCGCCACGACCGCGATGGGGATGCGTTGTTTGCGCCCGTTCAGTTCCTTCATGTAGGCGGCTAACGACGGGCCGGGGATGTATTCCATGACGAGGCACGGCGTTTCGTCCTCCACAATGTAATCCATCAGTTGGACGATGTTGGGATGTTTGATGTCGCCGATCACCTCCGCTTCGCGCTGGAAGCGGGCGAGTTGACCCGCGTCCCTTTCAAGCAGACCGCGCATCACCTTCACTGCGACTTGCCCGAAAGTTTCGTGTTCGCCCAAATAAATCTCCGCCATTCCCCCTCGGGCAATCAGATCTTTGATTTGGACTTTTCCAACTTTCCTGCCTGTCCATTCTGCCATGCGCGAAATTATAACCGAGATTAAACGGCTTGCCGTTTATAATCCTGCAATCTGCAATAAGAGGACAATGTGGACGTTTTGCCGGAAGTGTTGATTGGACATATCCTGCGGGCGCGCGGACTCAAACTGGTCGCGGCGGAATCCTGCACCGGCGGCTTGATCGGGAGTCGCGTCACGGATGCGCCTGGCTCCTCGGAATATTTTCTGGGGAGTATCGTGGCGTATGCCTATGAAGTGAAAGTGAAACTGTTGCGTGTTTCGTGGGACACTTTAAACAGGCATGGCGCGGTGAGTCGAGAGACTGTTTTGGAAATGGCGCGCGGCGCGCGTAACGCTGTCGGCGCGGATATAGCCGTCTCGGTCAGTGGGATTGCGGGTCCCGGAGGGGGAACTCCTGAAAAACCCGTCGGCACAACCTGGGTTGGGTTGGCCGCGCCGGATGGGGAGTGGGCAAGGGAATTTCACTTTACCGGTAACCGCGAACAAAATAAAGCCTGCGCGGCGACGGAGGCTTTGAAGATGGTGTTGGAATATTTGAAAGCGTAGCGCAAGTCGCTGTCCTGAGTTTATCGAAGGATGCCAACTTGCGCTACGTTATACCTGGGCAAATGTATCAATCAGCAGTTTGAAATTTCCGCCCACCGGATACAAAATGGGACAGGTACAGCCGCGCTTCTTGTATTCCTCCACTTTGGCTTTTGCCTCGGCGGGAGTCCCTGAGGCAGTGATGCGATGGACGAGATCGTCGGGGACGAGATGCTTGGCTTTGTTGATCTGTTCCTTCGTGGCGGGCCAGCCCAGAATGGCTTGAATCTCGTTGATCACATCCTGCGAGACGCGCGAGGCTTTGGCGATGTGCGGTTGTTGGGCGAGGTACTGGCACAGCAATTCCTTGGTGTAATCAATCGCCTTGTCGTGATCCTCATCCACGGAACAGACGACTAATTGCGGGCGATCAAAGTCCTCCAGTTTGCGGCCCGATTTCTTCAAGCCTTTATCAAGCAATTCGAGAGCGTTATCGTTGTAATCAGGCGGGACGCAGTAATTCAACACCACGCCATCGGCGATCTCTCCCGTCATTTCCATCATCGCGTCGCCGGTCGCGCCGATCATGATCGGGACATTGCGCGGTTCGCGGCGGCCATGCACCACGTCCAGTTCGATGCCGTCCACGTGATGAAACTCCCCGTGAAAGGTGACGCGTTCCATATTCAACAGGCGGCGTAATACTTCTATCGTCTCGCGCATGGCGAGCAAAGGTTTCCTGCGTTCGATGCCCACGTTCTTCGCCAGCGGATCCCACCACGCGCCGATGCCGCAGATGATCCGGTTCGGCGCGAGATCGTCGAGGGTCAGCAGTGTCGCGGCGAGCAGGCCGATGTTGCGCGTCCAGTTATTGATCACGCCCGATCCGACTTTGATCCGATTCGTCACCGCGGCATAAGCCGCCATCGGGACAATCGCGTCGCGCACCAGCCGCGACTCGGCTTGCCATACCGCCTCAAAGCCTTTCTCTTCCGCGTATCGGGCATAGTCCAACCCGTCGCGTAGATCGTGCGAGTCTTGCAGATAAAGGGCGACGCGTTCGGTCATGATATTCTCCTTGTGGTGAGTTTGGCGAGCGACTCACAACTAAAATCTCGACCCTCTCGCCACCGAGATCACAGAGTTCTCTGAGAGAATCAAAAAGAAAATCTCCGCGTTCTCTGTGCGCTCTGTGGCTAAGATCAATGATGGTTGGCCTATTTGATCAGAATGTGATTGTGTTCTCAAGACTCTTGACGATCTCGAAATCCTCCGGCACGTCCAAATCCAGGGCGAGCGAGGGCAGGTCAACAATTTCCAATCTTGCGCCCGCTCTTTTTGCCAGTTCGCAATGCCTGTGGAACGAACCTTCGCCGAAGTCATATTCGATCAAGCCGGGCGGCGAGATTAACAGGGCGTTTGTGCCTCGCCCGTGACGGTCCGGCGCAATCACCACGACCGGCGGATCGTTCGCGCGCTTGATCAGTTCGAGAATATCATATTTTGAAATTAATGGGAGGTCGGCGGGCAGAACTAAAACCCCGCGCGTGGCGTATACCTGCGCCACAACCGTGGCGCGCTTGAGCGCTGTATTCAATTGCGACTGCCCGTGCTCCAGGACGGTGCGCGCGCCGTGACTGCGCGCCACGGTCAGCGCGTTTGGGTCGCGGCTGATGACCAGCACGCCGTCCACTTCCTTGAGTTCGGACAGCGTTTCAAGCGTATGTTGTAAAAGAGCCCGGTTCAGTTCGGCGCGCTGGTCTTCGTTCAACGCGCCCGCCAGACGCGATTTACCGTAGCGCAAAGGTTTTACAGGGACAATTGCCCAAAGTGTCATGGCATATCTCCAATAAACTTCAATACTTCATTTGCCAATTGCCGTCTGTTTACATGACTCTGCATGAGAGTGTTTGTTACAAGCGTCCGCATATTCAAACCCCGAACACTTTCGATAAGTTGCGCGTCAACTGTATCCAAAACAAAACCAGTCGCAAGACCTCGATAATGGTTCGCCACCGCGAACGCTGAAGACTCGATGCCGAGTTCCCTGTACATTTTCGCGGCAGGACCTTTGACCGCCTCGCCTCCAATAATTGGAGACACGGCGATAACTGGTTTCCCTTTCGCCCATCGCGCTGAACGGAGCGATAGCGGAGACGAAGCGATGACTTTCAGGATCGGATCAACGCTCACCCACGGATTCGACGGGCATATCACAACCGCGTCCGCAGACTGGATCGCCTCACGCGCCCCCGGAGCTGGTTCTGCCGCCTCGGCCCCCTCAAACCTGAAGCCTTTGACTCTCGGCTCACACCCGCGATGAACAAAATATTCCTGAAACGCCAGATCGCCCTCGCCTGTCTCGACAATCGTCCTCACCGGTTGATCGGACATGGGTAAAACTGTGTGTTTGATTCCCCATGCTTTGCAAAAGTCCCTCGTGATTTCGCTCAATGATTGACGGTCCTTCAAGCGCCGCGTCCGTTCGAGGTGCGTCCCCAAATCCTGATCGCCGAGACGGAACCAATCCGGTCCGCCGAGTTTGGTTGCATTTTCAATTACCTTCCACGATTCATTCACGCGTCCCCAGCCTGTTTCTGGATTTGCAAGCCCAGCCAACGTGTAGCAAACCGTATCCAGATCGGGACAGATATACAAACCATAATGCTCGAAGTCATCGCCGGTGTTGACGATGACAGTCAAATCTTCGGGAGGGAGAACTTGGGCGAGTCCGTGCGCCAGTTTCGCGCCGCCGACTCCGCCCGCAAGCGCGACTATTCGACGATGGACAGTGGACGATGGACGGTGGACAGTGGACATTGGACGATGGACGGCGTCCTTAGATTTCGTCTGCGTCATAAAGGGCTTGATCTTCCCGGATGCTTCGGTTTTGACCCGATCCCGATAATGCGTTGCGGAATGCTTGTATGCGTTTGGCAAGTTCCTGCGCTTCTACATCAAGGCGTTCGAGGTACGCTCGGTCGGTCACGTATTTTTGGCGCTCGATGAGACGCTGGCAGGCAACCGTTTCGATCAAGGAGCGAAGCGCCATGCCCAGGAAGCGTTTTTGCTCAGGATCGCTTTGTCCTGTCGAACCTTCCGCAATATTCAACGCGATGGATGTCGCCGCGCTTCGGGCCTGCGATTTCAAGTTGAAACGCTCGTCATCAGGCAGTTTAACCGCCAATTCATACATCAAATCAACATAGTCCAAAGCCATTTGCCAGACTTCCAGTTTTTCAAATTTGAACGGCATAAAGTCCTCCTTGGAGTCGTTATTAGGGACGGGCGCGGTCTATCGTCCACCGTCCACGGTCAAAATGTTTTCACCAGATCGTGCAAGGGCTTTCTTTCCCTTGCATCTGGAACTACTTCTGGATACCCAACAAAAAACATTCCCTGCGGTTCCCAGGCTTCGGATAAATTCAGAGTCTTCTGAATCGTCTCTTGTGCGAACAGGGGCCAGCACGCCCAGACTCCGCCCAAGCCCTCGGCGTGCGCGGCGAGCAGTAACTGCATCCCTGCCGCGGCGACGGATTGAACTGCCATCATGGTTTCGGCTTTGTTACGTTTCTCATCGGGATAAGAATCCATCTCGCTCATGTCGAGGCATAGAAGGATGGCGACAGGCGCGGAGGCGATGCGTTCTTTTGAGCGTTTGATTTGGGAATGGATTTTTTCGGGAGGCAGACCGTCGCGGGTTAAGTCGCGTTCGAAGTCAAGCGCCATGGCGTTGGCTAAATTCTCTTTGACGGATGAATCCGTCACTACGATGAAGCGCCAGGGTTGACGGTTGTGCGCGGAGGGGGCGAAGGTCGCGGTGAGGAGAATGTTTTCGATAACAGAATCAGGCACAAGGTCCGGTTTGAAGCGGCGGATCGAGCGTCGAGTCCGCAGGAAGTTGTGCAGGTCAGTTGTGTTCGTCGAAGTGAATCGGCCTGATCTTGAAGACGATCCGCCGTTGTCCGGCGCGATATTGCCAGGGTTTGTCGTCGTATCGAATGGAGAGTTTGTTGATGTGCTCATCTGCGCCTTCCGTTGTGTAATTTACAACTTCGCCGCGAATGCCGAGGTAGCGATACGGATCATGCGGATCCTGGATCGTCATTGCCACACTTGGACGAGCCTTCATGTTTTTATCTTTCACGCGCCCCTCGTTGGTGTTGACCAGAATATGATCGCCCGCCGCCTCGAACCAAACGGGCGTTACTTGCGGCGAACCGTCGGGCATGACCGTTGCAAGATAGAGCAGGGCTTTGGAATCTTCCCCGAGTAGATCGAAAAATGCTTTTGGGAAATTCATGGACTGACCTCAGGGTTTGGGATGTAAAGGTTGTACATTTCCCCGTGAAATTGTTGGATGGTTTGCAGGTCGTCTTTTGAACAGTCAAGCAGGAGTTTGATTTCCATCTCGCGTTTGAGTGTATCAAATACGCATAAGATTCCTGTTAGCGTTTTGGTCTCCTGCGTTCCAATCCATACGTCAATGCCGCCGCCATCCGGCGCGGTTGTGTTTTCGAGGTAACCATAATCGAGCGGATAGATAGCGTTGGGATAACGCGGATGCGCGCTATGTTTGGGCCTGTCAACGATGATTCGATTCGCCGCGATGAGTTGCGAGATTTCACGCCAGAAGAGAGTGTCAGGTTTCACGTTTCAAGTTTCAGGCGTCAAGTTAGCGGAATAGGTCTTGGTCTTTGGGTCGAATCAATTCTTTGACCGAACCATCCCGCAATGGATACGGAAATCCGCGTACATGTACAACTGGAGTCCCTTCCGCGGCTTGACCCATTATCAAAGACGACGCGGCGGCGAGTTCATCCGCCACGCCGACCACGGTGACTTGCAGTGTATAGCCGAATAAATCCTTCCAGCCGCGTTCATCAACGACGCCGGGGATTCCGCTCAGGCCGATGCACGCGCCGACTGTGCCATTGCGCCAGGCGCGCCCGTGCGAGTCAATAATCATTAAGCCGATGCGCTTATTTGTCTTATCTTGAATTTGCGCGCGAAGTTTTTCCGCCGACGCATCGGGGTTTTCGGGGAGCAATAATACATACTCATCAGTCCTCAGACTTCCGAAGTCTTTGGAGACTTCGGAAGTCTCTGGCGGATTCACGTTGGAATGATCGATCCCCGCGTTCGCGCAGACGAAGCCGAGTTTGTGTTCGACAATGATCGCGCCGACGCGCGTGCGGAGGATCTCATTACTTTCCCGGAGAATCAATTCAACGACGCGCGCGTCCTTTTCGGTTTGTCGCGCGAGTTCGACGGCGCGTTGTGACGGTGTGACAGTCGCAAGGTTAACTGCGCGCCCTTCGGCTTTCGAGACAATCTTTTGCGCGAAGACGAGGATGTCGTTATCTTCGAGTGAAATGTTGTTTGCTGTGAGGGCGTTGACAACAATATCCGCCAGGTTGTCGCCGTGGCGGATGAGGGGAATTTTTTGGAGTGGGGTGAGGGTGAGAGGCATTCTTTTGAAGCGATCGGTTATCAGTGAACAGTAATCAGTATCGCTAATGACTGAACACTGATTACTCGTTTACTTCTGACTCGCCCCCGTAATCTTAATCCCGGCGTGCGTGGAGCCGTATTGCTTGTTGATGTAGATCAATACGCTGGCCAGCCCTTCCGCAATGATGGAATTCTCGATTGGACCCGCGTCCCAACCCGTCAGCCCCGCGGCTTCGACGAGTTTGAGGACCTCGGCGCGCGCGTCCTTGCTCGTGCCTGTGACCAGCACGTCACATTCCACATCCTCATCTGTCAACAGGTGTTCGTGAGAAATGTCCTGGAACGCGGCGACAACTTCCACGCCCTCGCCGACAATTTGTTTTGCCTCCTGCGCGGCGGAACCTGCGGCGGGCATTTGGACTTTTGTCTTTGGCGTCACAAGCGGCGCCGTTACATCAATCAGCAGTTTGCCTTTGAGAACAGCCTTCACGCTTTCGAGCGTTTCGCGGTGGGCGGCATACGGGACGGTCAACACAACGATGTCAGCCAGTTCGGCGGCTTCACGATTTGAGATGCCGACCAACGATGACGATCCTTCGAGCAATTCCATGATTTCCGAGGCGGCGGTTACGGCTTTCTCCGGCGTCCGCGAACCGATCAATATTTTATATCCCGCCTTTGCCCAACGATAGGCGAGACCCTTGCCTTCCTTGCCTGTCCCGCCCAGGATGGCGATGGTCATCATCAACGAAGTTTTTTCCATGAATTCTCCTCTGTATGTAGACCCTAAAGGTTTCCAAAACCTTTAGGGTCTGTGTTTCGTTTTACAAAACCTTCGCGACTTCCGCTTGATATCGTTCCCAAACCTTCGGCGCGATCTCGCGGGCTTTGGCGCCGATCTCTTTTTCGTCCAGCGTCAATAACTCGCGGTCTTTCATCAGGATTTTTCCGGCGACGATGGTTGTCGTCACCATGCTTTGCTGAAAGCCAAAGAGGACGTGCCAGGGCAGGTTGCCTGCGGTCAGCGGCGTGTTGGGATGATAATCCACGAAGATCATATCCGCGTACGCGCCTTCCGCCAATTGCCCGATGGGGGCAGACGGAAAGAAGACGTTTGCCAGAGCGGCGTTGTTGTAGATCGCCATTTGCGCCACGTCGTATCCGCCCATGCGGCGCGGGTCGCGGTGATGGACTTTGTGAAGCAAATACGCGGCTTTCCATTCCTCCCACATGGCGTTGGAAAATCCGTCGTTCCCCAAACAGACTTTGATGCCGGCCCGCATCATTGACTCAATCTGCGCGACGCCGACGCCGTTGTTCATGTTCGAGCGCGGCTGGTGTGAGAGCCACGTTCCCGTTTCGGCAAGGATTTGCATCTCGCGCGCGTCGAAGTGGACGCCGTGCGCGGCGATGGTCTTTGGTCCAAGGATGCCGTGTCTATGCAAGCGATCAATCACGCGCAAGCCAGTTTTATTCAGGCTGTCGTATTCGTCCGCTTCGTGTTCGGCGGCGTGGATGTGGAATCCAGTTTCGGGCGGCGCGGATTGGCGGCATAAATCCAAAGACGAGTCGGAAAGCGTAAGAGAGGCGTGGAGTCCGAATGTTCCGGTGACGAGCGGCGATGGAGCGTCCCTCAGGGATACTTCGCGATGTTGCGTTTTCCGTATGAAGCGGACGTTTTCGTTGATCCCCGCTTTCATTTTTTCTTCGCCGTCGCGGTCGGTCACTTCGTAGCACAAGACCGCGCGCAGTCCGGCTTTTTCCACTTCCTGCGCGAGGATGTCGAGCGATCCGTCAATCGCGTTGGGCGAGGCGTGATGATCAATGAGAGTCGTCGTGCCGTGTTTGATCGCGTCCACGAGGCAGGGTAAAACAGAATATTGGATGCTTTCCGCGTCGAGCGAACGATCAAGCGGCCACCACAACTTTTGCAGAATCTCAGGGAAGTCTTTCGGCGCCGCGCCGGGGATCGCCATGCCGCGCGCGTACGCGCCGTAAAAATGCGTGTGCGCGCAGATATTGCCCGGCATCACATATTGACCGCGCGCGTCGAGCCATTCCATTTCAGGGTAGCGGTGTTTGAGTTCGCTGGATTTGCCGATCTCTTTGACGAGATCGTTTTCGATCAGGATTGCATGATCTTCGAGAATGCGGTTTTCGGATTCCCACGTGATCAATTTCGCGTTTGTGATCAGCATATCAGCCCAGACCAAATTGATTCGGATGCGGAAGTTTAACCCCGTTCGCGGCGATCTCTTCGACGGCGTGGAACGCGGCTTCGCGCACTTCAATATCGTCGCCGTACATGGCGTTGTAAAACGCGCCGATGATGCCCTCGTCGCCGATGCGTTTGAGATAAGGCAATGCCGCGAGACGCTCTTCGGTACTGCCGGTCTTGAAGGCGTTCAACAAAACTTCTGTCCCCGCGCTGCCTTTCGGAATGCCCTTGCCTTGTTTACCCGCGAACTCGATCAACCACGGCGACTCGGACGGAGGCGTCAGTTTGCGCGGAGCTCGCGAACTGGGATTTGCCAATTGCTCAAGATACTGATTGGCAAGATTGCGGACCGCCCATTGATCGTCCTCCACTTGCATGGTTTGTAGAATCTCCGCCGCCCAGGGTTCGCCCACGTGCGCGAGACCATGCACCACCGCGCGGCGCAGCATGATGTCGGCGAGCGTCGCGCCTTCTTTGAGGATCGCGTGTCCTTCTGTGGGATCGTTTGCCATGGCTTCGGCGGCGGCGCGCCTGAGTTCCTCATCCCCTTGAAGCAACGCGCGCGCGACGGCCTCGAGGGCTTTATCCGTGCCGATGGCGACTAACGCCAGACAAGCCGCCCGCCTCACCACGCCGACGGGCGCCTGCATGATCTCCTCGAGCGCTTCCACAGCCTTGACATCTTTGAGCGCGCCGCATCCCAGCGCGGCGAGCGGAATGACATCGAACGAACGCGAACTTAATAACTGCCGGAACAACGTCGCCGCGCCGGGATCGTTACTGAGCGCGAAGGCCGCCATGGCTTGCGCGCGCAGGGCGGTGGGTTGACCTTCGGCTTGCAACAAACTCAACAGGCTGGCGAAAACTTTCGCGCGCCATTTCGCTTGTTTGGGCGCGTCCTTCAACCAGCCCGCAACCGTGAACGTAAAACCATGCAGCGGCAAGGTTGATTCTTTCAACATGTAATCGACAATGGCGGAGGCGTCGCTGCGCGCGGCGAGATAGCGCATGGCGAGAGTCTTGCCGTCCCAATCGGCTTGCGCGGCCAGAGTCACGTCCGCTTCGTTGTCGCCGACTGCCTGACCGGCAAGGTATCCATTCAACACCGGATGCAGGAAACGGATCTTGTTGTTGGGATGCGAAACAAGCAGCCCGCTTTCCAACAATTTGCCAAGCAAACTTGTGGATGGAACCTCGCCCGCCTTCGGTTTTTTGAGTTTGATCTTTTGCGAATCGGTGAGCGCGATTTTCTCCGATGTGATTGTTTTATCTGATTCGGAGTCCTCCGTTGAATCTTCTTTTGCAACGTCATATTGCTTGACCCAGCCGCGCGCTTTGCTTGAATCGAAGATCGGTTGCGAGGTCAGCGCGACCTGCATGGCGAGCAATTCCAGCGCGGCGACCGGCGTTCCGCTCGGCGCGAGACGGCGGACGTGCGCGGCAATCGCGTCCAGCACGCGCGGCCCCAAACTGTCCCCTGCGTACGCCGCCCAAAGTTTGAGAGTCATCTCAAACGGAGTCAGATGCGTATTGTCGGTCCCGATCCACGAGTTGAGCAGGAGCGGATCCACTTGTTCAGGTCCGGCTTGCGCCCAGGCTTCCAGCGCGACGGTCTGCGACCACAAGTGGCTCCATTTCTCGATAAACTGCGCTGTCTTGCGCGCGTCCCATGTCAATAAAACGAGCGCTTGAAAACCAAGCCCGGTCAGGCCGTTCAATTGGTTGGCGCAGCCGGTTGTGACGATTTTTATTTTTGGGTAGGCTTGCGCGAGCGCCTTGAACCATTCAACGACCTGCGCCTGACTTTGCGGTTCAAGTTCGTCGAAGCCGTCAATCAACAACAAGGCGCTTCCGCTGTTGAACGTTTGTTGGACAAAGCCGGGCATACGTCTGAGATCAAAAAGCGGGGCGCGCTCGCTTGCCGCTTCGACAATCGGGCTGATTGGGTCTTTGCCCGCGTCGTGCGGAAATTGCAGATCGGCGACATGATAAAAAAACGGGACGGCGTCCCTGCCCGCTCCAAACTGGACTTTGGAATTGGCCGCAAGCGAGGCAATCTGCGCCAGGGCGACAGTTTTCCCCGTCCCCGCCGCGCCGACGATGATCACATGCGCGCCGCCGGTGATCGCTTCGATAAGACTGAGCGATTGCGCGCGATAGACAGCCGCGATTTCGGGCCACATCGGCATATAAGGCAATGTCATGGAGAGGACGTCTTCCTGAATGCCGACCGCGCCGGGCTCGACGCGCGGCGGCGGGGCGAGCAGGCGCGGTTCGATTAATATTTCATCGAGGGCGAATAAGGGCGCGGCGAGGTGCATCCCTTGCGCGCGGCGTAAAGTGAGCCTGCGATGATTGTCCTCCAGTCCGCTGGTGCGCCTCACTTGCGCGGCTTCGCGCTGTTCCTTCATGTTCTCGCGCATTTGGGCGAGCAACGGGCGCACGCGTCCGATCAGCCAGTACGTGATCAAGCCGAGGACGAATCCAACTAATAAGGAAAACGGATACAGTTTGAAATCAATTTGCATACAAAATCCGTCCGCAGGATGGACAGGCGACCAACTGATTTGAGAAGCGCGCGCTTTGTTGGTGCGCGGGCGTAAGCGTTGTGCCGCAGGCGTCGCAGGCCGAATCGCTGATGCTTGTGACGGCAATGCCGCGCCGTTGTTTGCGTAACTGCTCGTACATGTCCACCGCTGGGTTTGCGATGCCGCCCATCACGGCTTTACGTTCGGTTTCCAGCCGTTCGAGGTCTTTGCCAAGCGTTTCGTTTTCGGCGCTGAGGTCGCGGTTCTGTTCGTTGACGTTTGTCTGCGTTCGTTCGAGTTCCGCCTGGGCGGCCTGGAATTCCTTCTCGGCGGTTTCGGCGTTCAACATGGCTTCGAGTTCGCGTTCTTCCAGCGTGTCGAGATATTTCTTCAACGAGACGATATCTTTTTGCAGGTCTTGTAATTCTTTGGGGTTGTGGACGTTGCCGCTATACAGGTTGGATTCGGTCTGTTCGATCTTGAGGCGTTGTTTCTCAACCTCGGCTTCGGATTGTTTGAGCGCGCGCGCCGCGTCCTTGAATTTTGCCTCAGCCGCCGCGAAGGTCTGGGTCGCCGCGCGCAGGCTGGCGTCGTTTTGAAGCGTGTCGTGAATCCATTTCCGGCGCGCTTGAACCTGATCCATTTGACTATCCACTTGTTGCAGACGGTACAGTCCCAGCGCGGCGCTCATGGGTTGATTATATACGAATATCCCGCTCTTAGCGGCGTCCCCGCCGCCGAGGACGGCGGCTCAAGCAGTGGAGGCTCAAGCAATGGAGTTTGTTTACGGAGTGGGGAGGTTGTAAAAATTGTAGACCGCGCCGCCGAGATTCGCAAACAGTATGTTGGCGTCGTCGAAGACGAATTGGACGGGGCGATAGGCATAAATGGACAGGACGAAGTTGCCGCCCGCCGAATAGACAATGGACGAGTCGCTAAAATTGTGGATGAAACCGTCGGGGCTTGTGATCCAGCCGTGCTTGTGCGCGATCTGCGTGCCTTCGGGAACGCCCGCCTCGATCAACACGCCGATTTTGTCGGTGGATAAATAGGCGATGATCTGCTGGCAGATTGCGGGCGTGATCTTATCGGGGAACGCCGCGATCAGCGCGCCGCCGCTCGTTGTAGAACATTGATAAATATCCGCCAGTAACATGCCCATATCCAAAGGCGTGGTCTGGTTGAATAGATCGGGATCGGTGAAGACATCGTCGCGTTGGTTGGCGGGGGTGTTAAAGCGCTGTAAAAGCGGGCATGGATTTTCGACACTGCAAAAGAAGCCCGCCAGAAAGGTGTTCTCCAAACCGATGGTCTGCATGTTTTGGGTCACGATCAGCGGACCGGTGTTTGGGTCAATACGGTTCATCATCGCGTCGGAGGCGTTGTTTTCCGATTTGCGGACCATCTCCACGATCATGTTTT
>Ga0247727_10011437_pt1 | contig 15492 bp, 16 predicted proteins | sample WisWelCaveWW1625_FD_202498 | JGI IMG/M metagenome (GOLD analysis project Ga0247727, IMG submission 202498) | Biofilm microbial communities from Wishing Well Cave, Virginia, United States - WW16-25 | ecosystem: Environmental > Aquatic > Deep subsurface > Groundwater > Cave microbial mat | place...
TCGGTGGCGAGATAAATTTCCTCGGCTTTCTGCGCGAGCTTCTTGAGTTCTTTGACGACTTCCTTCTTTTCATTGGTGACGCGATACTTCGGCGCGAAATTATTTTCAACGTCAACGGACAATTGCGACTTCAACAAGTCGCGCACGTGTCCCACCGAGGCGCGCACCGTATAACCCTTGCCGAGAAAACGACCGACCGTCTTCGCTTTGGCAGGCGATTCGACGATCACCAGTTTGCCCGCGCGCTTTTCCACCTTCACCTGCTTTTCAGGTTTGGGAGGCGGGATCATACCCTCATGCGCTTCGGTCTTTCCCATTCGATAAAGTTTCGTTCCACAAACTGAGCAAACGCCAATCGTGACAGGCGACCCCTTCGCGTTAAATTGCGCGACCGGGTCGTTCATCTCACGTTTGGTCTTGCACTTCATACAATAGGCTTCCATGAATATCCTCAATAGACCTAGTAATTTTACTGGCTGTCCACGATGGGAGAATGCGCTTCCTCCCAAACTTGTTCAAAGAATTTAACGTATTGCTCGGCAATTCCATTCGAGGTCTTGTGGAGCCGAAGAGTAAAACTAGAATCTCCTGGGCGAAAATACATATAAGGCGTGATCAAAAATTCATCGTCCGAACGCACAATGCTGACTTGGGGAACGTTGGAATGGATCCGCAGTTCTACTTTTCCTTTCTTCTTCCTATTCTGTGTCTGCAACGATTGGAATTGTCGTATCGAGCGTCGAATGCGGCCCTGCAATTGGCTTCCTCCGCCTTCCCTTTCGTCAACAACAGGGACTACGCTTGAATCAGGATCGAGAAGCAGGAAACGATAATTACACCCTCTTGTCGCGCCGTCGGTAACAATTTTGTGAAATTTGGGATCCTCGGCAAAGCCAAGTTCAGCCATTCCCAAAAGCCACACTTCAGATGAAGCCTTTTCTGTAAAAGTATTCCACATATCGTTGGGGATATGCCTGCGCTCGCGCCACATGTCGCGTATCCCAAACTCCATGGCGCGTTGTGTAATCGAGGAACTGCGCAACAAGAGTTCGAGGTGATGCGACAGACTGTTTGTGCCGAATCGCTGGTACAGGTATGCGATCCCCGCCGTGGAGATGAGCGACGCGCCCACGTTCAACAGCACGTCCACCCATATAGAGTCAATATTCAGAATACGCAATACAAACGATGAAATAATAAGCAGGGCGCCGGAGACAATAAAAAACAAATACAACAAAAGATTTTCCTTGAAACGGTTATCGTCCATTATTGCCTCCTCAGGGCATCGTCCTTTCATTATTTTCCAATTGATCAACCACGTCCTGGATATAGTGTTCTTTGTCGCGCGCGCAAACCAAAACATATTCGCCGTTTGAAGCGACAACCACGTTGTCCACGCCGATAACCACAACTTTTCCATTGCCAATCACCGTTGTGCCGTTTGCGTCCACCACAACATGATCCCCTATCTTTAGGACTTCATGATCCTTCACTGAATGAAGCCTCCGCAGGGAAGACCATGTGCCTACATCGTTCCAGCCCACGTTGATTGGCATGACTGCCATACGGTCGGTATATTCCATAATTCCATAATCGAACGAAACCTTTGGCATTCGCTCGTAAATTTCAAATAATTTTCGCTGTTCCTCACGCGTGCCGATAAATGGCTGGAAATCCCGGATGTTCTTGTACACCGCTGGAAGATATTGGCGAAACGAATTTAAAAGAATCTCCGATTGCGCGCAAAATATGCCCGAATTCCAGTAATAGTCTCCGCTTTGCAAGAGCGCCTTTGCGGTCTCAAGATTGGGCTTTTCAACAAAACTTTTTCCGCGATTAATTTCAAAACCGCCGATACGATCGATAACCTCGCCAACCTGAATATATCCATAGCCGGTGTGAGGCGCGTCGGGTCGAATGCCAAAGGTGACAATTTCCGGGTTTGCTTCGGCATATTTTAAAGCGCTCTGCATTGCCCTGACAAAACCATCTTTGTCTTCAAAGTGATGATCGGCGGGCAAAATTATAACGATTGAATTGGGCGATCGTTTATGGATATAGGAAGTTCCCAAAGCCACACACGGAGCGGTATTGTTCTGTATAGGCTCGACAATCACATTATCAGGCGGAAATTCCGCAACTTGCTCCAATATGATGGAACGATATGCCTGTCTGGTGACAGAGTAAATATGGGAGGCGGGCATAATCTGCCGCAGGTTTTGAAAAGTTTGAGCGAACAACGATCCCTCGCCTGCAAAAGCAAGAAACTGTTTTGGAAGCGATACTTGACTGAGAGGCCAGAATCGTTTACCTCGCCCGCCGCTCATAATAATCGCATAATACTCCATACTTTCTCCTGGTTCAATATTCATGGATGAGTATTGAAAACCTGCCCAATCACTTCACCCGATACTCCGATTGTACCTCACGCACCGCGACATAATTCATCCCGCCGACCTGGCGCACCATACCCTTAAGTTCCATCAACGCCAACGCGGCGGATACCTTCTCTATCGGCAAATCAGATTGATTGCGGATTTCGTCTATCTGCATTGGTTCGTTTGTCAACACTGTCAGCAGTTTTGCTTCGATTGCGTCGGAAGGCATAATCTTACGCGCGGCTTTTTGCTCGCCCACGCGCGTGATGTCCAATGCCTGCATCAAGTCTTGGACATTCAGCAACGGGAGCGCGCCCTGTTGAATCAACTTGTTCGTTCCCTTGCTTTGAGGCGCAAGTATACTACCAGGCACCGCAAAGACCTCGCGTCCCTGCTCGGCGGCGAACTCCGCGGTAATCAACGCGCCGCTCGTCTCGCCCGCCTCCACCACCACGACCGCCAATGACAAACCCGAAATGATGCGATTACGCGGCGGAAAATTGGACGCCTCCGGCGGAGTCCCCGGGGCATAATCGCTGATGAGTGCGCCGCGTTCCATCATTTTCTCCGCCAGGGCGCGATGTTCCGGCGGATAGATTTTATCCACGCCCGAACCCAACACCGCAATCGTTCGTCCGCCTGCTTTCAATGAAGTCTGATGCGCGATGGCATCCACGCCGCGCGCCAGGCCGCTGATGACGGTCATGCCGTTCGCGGCAAGGAAGGATGATAACTCTTCCGTGATTTGTCTTCCATACGGAGTGACTCTGCGCGTTCCAACAATCGCCACCGCGAACAAATCATCCGGCAGATATTCGCCGCGAATATATAACACAGGCGGAGGCTGGTCAATTTCCTTCAAGCGTTGCGGATACGTTTCATCCTGCCATGTGAGAATCTTGATTCCCTGCTTCTCGATTTTGTCCCAGACTTTTTCCAAATTCACGCCTTCGCGCGCCTGGACGACTCGCTCGATAACTTTCAATCCGAGTCCCGCTTCAGCCAATTCATTCGGCGCGGCTTTCCACGCGGACTCCAAATCGCCGAAGTACGCGACCAGTCCCTGCATCCGCACCGCGCCGATGCCTTTGATCAAGTTGAAGCCGACCCAGAATTTTTTATCGTCCATAAAATATCGTAGGATAAAATGCTATTTTGTCCTACAGTCCTTCAAGCAGATGAACCATCATTCTCCGCGCGCCAAAATCCAGGTCCAGTATGACCGGGGGAATATTCGGAAGCAGAATCTCTTTGCCCGAGTCATCCTTCACCACATAGACATTATTCGCGCCTGTCTCTATAATTTCCGTCAACACGCCCAGCGGATTCCCGTTCTCATCCACCACATTGATTCCCAAAAGTTCATGCTGATAATGCCGACCCTCCGGCAGCGGCGGCAAATCCTTCATCGCCGCGTATACCCATTGATTACGAAATTGTCCCGCCTCATCCGGCGTATCAATCGTCTTGAATTTTACCAACACACCCTTTCCATGCGGACGGATACCATCAAGAGTCATCGGCTTATGATTTTCCCCCACAAACAATTTTCGACCTTTACGCAATCGTTCAGGAAAGTCCGTATGCAAATCCATGATGATTTCCCCGTGCACCCCATGCGGACGCCGCAAAAATCCAACGCTCAAATAAAGAGGCTCGCCAACCGGCGAGCCTGTGTTTTTCACTTTAGCGTCAGCCATTATTCCGGCTCGACCACATCGAGCGTGGCTTGCTTGCCTGCGCGTTCCGCCGCCACGCGTAACAATGTGCGGATGGAGTTGGCAACCTTGCCGCCCTTGCCGATGACGCGTCCCATGTCATCTTTCGAGACGCTCAACTCGATACGCACGCGCGACCCGTCGCCCATCTCGCGCACATGCACGTCTTCGGGATGATCCACCAACGATTTGGCGATGTATTCGATGAGTTCTTTCATAATGTCTCGTTCTTACGAAGTACGCAGTACGCAATACAAATTATTTCGTATCACGTACTGCGTAAGATAACTACTTACTTGTTTTGGCAGTCGCGCCGCGAATGGCTTCCGCTTGTTCCGCTTCCTTGACGAGAGTCTCAGCCGACTCGCCTTTTCTGAAGCGCTCCCACCTGTCCAGCACGCCCGCAGACTTGAACACCTGCGCCAAAGACTCACTCGGCAACGCGCCGTTCTTCATCCAGTGATATACGCGCTCTTCCTTGAGGTGAATTGTCGCGGGCTGGGTGCGGGGATTGTAGAAGCCCAGGATTTCCAAAAAGCGACCGTCGCGAGGGGACTCGCTGTCCGCGGCGACGACGCGATACGTGGGCTGACCCTTCAACCCGATACGACGTAAACGTAAACGAACCATCTTTTCTCCTTGAAATTTGCACAGCGTACGAGACGTTCTCCCCTGGCGCCGCCCGCCAGGGCAGGTGTAACGTCTCCGTTGGCGTAAGAGAACGCCAACTACGCATATTTGATTTACGTTTCAGGCAGGCATAGAGGCGCGTGTGAAAGGACACATGCGGGCTGAAATCGCAGGCGCAATTTTACCAGAGAAATGCAAAGACTTCCGAAGTCTCTCAGACTTCGGAAGTCTGAGGAATGATAAACGAAATCTTCGTTCCTCGCCCCGCTTCACTCTCCGCCCAGATTTTTCCGCCGTGCGCCTCCACCAGATATTTCGCGATGGACAGCCCCAACCCCATCCCGCCCGAATCGCTGGATTTATAGAAGCGGTCGAAGATGCGACTCAAATCCGCGGATTCGATCCCCGCGCCGCTATCCTGGACGAAGACCCTCACGCCTCTCTCCGACCCGACAACTGATCCAACAACCCCAACCTTCACCTCCCCTTGACTCGGCGTATAGCGCAACGCGTTCGCCAGCAGGTTCGCCAACACCTCGCGGACGCGCATCGCGTCAACATCCACCGCCTCTACATCGCCCAACTCCAACTCAACCCGAACATCTTTCTCTTTCGCCTGAGACTCGAACGCCGAAACGGCCTCCCGAATCAACAAACCGATATCTGTCGGTTCGCGCTTCAATTGCAGCGAACCGCTTTCAGCCAGCGCGAGAGTCCGCAAATCGTCAACGAGGCGCGAAAGGATTTGAGTCTCCTCATACAGCGACTTTAATCGTTCAACGTCCGCCTCATACACTCCGTCAATCATCCCTTCAAGGTTGCCCTGCATAATCGTAATCGGCGAACGCAACTCGTGAGAAATGTCGGCGAGCATGTTGCGGCGCTGCTTATCGTTGACTTCCAATTTTTCCGTCATTGAGTTGAAGGCTTCCGTCAGCGAGCGCGCTTCGGGAGGTCCCTTCTCCTCCACGCGCGCCGAGTAATCCCCCTCCGCGACGCGGTTCGACGCGTCGAGCAACTCATCCAGCGGCATGGACATCCGCCTCAGGCTGCGCGCGCCCCAGAATATCGCGGCCAGCAAAATGACGAATCCCGCAAACCCCAACGGGGGAATAAACTCAGGTCTGTCAGGGAACGGCGGAGGTCCGCCATGAAATTCCACGAATGGGTCGAGGATAAATCGAAGAACGCCCAGCAGGCCGATGAATGCAAAGACGCTAAACCCAAAGAAAAAACAGCCCATCCTGCGGAAGAAGCGATTCGGGCGCACGCGTTTCCACGCCTCGCGCGTGGGCGGCCATTCTTCATTCTCGGGCCACCAGGGCGGGCGTTGACGATGGGAAAAGCGGCTGTGAGGTTTCATAATATTTCGTGTTACGTGTTGCGTACTAGGTGTTGCGTATTGACGATACGAAGTACGGAGCACGCAACAATCATTTATCCGCAAACTTATACCCGACTCCGTACACGGTAAGCACATATCTCGGTTCGCCTGCCTTGACCTCGATCTTGCGGCGGATGTTTTTGACATGCGCGTCAATTGCGCGTTCATAGGATTCGAACGCCACACCATGGATTGCATCCAGCAATTGCGCGCGGGTGAAGACGCGACCTGGTTGACGAGCCAATGTTGCGAGCAATTCAAACTCGGTGGGGGTCAGCTCTTCGATCTCGCGCGACTCCACTGTAACGCGCAAACGCGGCGTATCGAGAGTCAAATCCGCGACGCGGATCATTTCGGAACCCGCGCTCGTCGCGTTTTCGATTCGACGAAAGACAACGCGCACGCGCGCCACCAGTTCCTTCGGGCTGAACGGCTTGGTCACGTAATCGTCCGCGCCGAGTTCGAGGCCGATGAGCTTATCCGATTCTTCGGCGCGGGCGGTGAGCATGATGATGGGCGCGTTGGAGGTTTTGCGAAACTCACGGGTGAAATCCAGCCCATCGAGCAGAGGCAGGCCGAGGTCCAGAATGACCGCGTCCGGTTTATCCGTCTTCGCCAGCGACAGGGCCTTCCTCCCATCGTGCGCGAGTAAAACGCCAAATCCCGCGCGCTCCAGATAGTCGCGCACGAGTTGGGTGATTTTGGGTTCGTCGTCTACGACAAGGATCGTCTTCATCAGGTTTAGAGGCGGCGCGTCTTTCCTCTTTCTTCTTTCATTAGAACAAAGAAAGAGGAAAGAAGAAAGAGGCGTGAGGCGGAAAGATTCTCCGCCTCACGCCCATTATACGTTCTTATTCTTTCTTTTCTTCGGGCTGTTGTTCGCCGTGCATTTTCTTGTGCCATTCTTCAAACATCGGCGGGACGCCGCGTTCGCCCCAGCCATGATGATGACCCCAGCCCCAGCGCGGACCCCACATCATCACGCGGAACGCCTTGAACGCCAGGAGGAGCAGTAACAGCGCCAACAGCGGACCGAAGCAACCGAACCCAAATCCGAATGGATGATGGAAGCGCATCCCATATCCAAAACGGGGATCGTGGAACGGCGCGTCAAGTCTTCGATTGAATTCGCCCGGCGCGGGATTCGAGTCGCCCGACGGCGCCTGGATGGTGATGGGCGAACCTTTGGCGACGCCCGCTTGAAAAGCGAAGAAGGCGACGCCTGCAATCGCGGCGAGCAGGACCAATCCCGCAACGATGCGTAAACCAATTTTTCCGTTCATGTTTTACTCCTTGTATTGAACAGTATTTTCATTGCGACGTTAGACGCTTTGCGCGTCGGCTACGCAATGTAACCATGCTCGAAGTATAGAATCCGCTTGTGAATTGGATGTGAACAGAGCGGGGAGAAGCCCGGTTGCAATTTTCCTTTTACGGGCATACAATTTGAACATGAAGATTCGATACGGAACGAGAGACGACGCGACGATATTATCCGAAATGGGGGCAAGGACTTTTTACGACGCGTTCGCAAAGGATAATACGCCCGAAGACATCGCCCTGTACCTGGAAAAATCGTTCTCGCCCGAAATTCAACTTGCCCAACTTTCCGACCCCGGCGTTCTTTTTCTGATCGTCGAATCGGACGACGCGCCGTTGGGATACGCAAAATTGAATTTGAACCGCGATCGCAATTCAGAGAAAAACGCGAAGACATTGGAGCTCGAAAGAATCTACGCGGAACGGGGCCACATCGGCACGGGCGTCGGCGGGACATTGATGCAAGCCTGCATTGACGAAGCGAGACAAAGAGGTTGCGACTCTATCTGGCTTGGCGTCTGGGAGAAAAATCAAAGAGCAATCGAGTTTTATAGGAAGTGGGGATTCAAAGAAATCGGCAAACAGATATTCACACTCGGTAACGATCCGCAAGGAGACTTCATTATGGAATTACAACTGGCATAGTCATTCAACTTCAATAACTTGCAGGAGAAGCCATGAGAACAACTTACATGATCCGATTCTTTATTTGCACAAGCGTCTTTTTTGCCTTGCTTGCCCACCCCAGACCTGCGAGCGCCTGCTCATGTATCATGCAGGGTCCGCCTGCAGACGAGTTTGCTCAAAGCGACGCTGTATTTACCGGCACGGTAATCAAAACTGATGATAATTATTCTCTTCTGTTTTCAATCCTGGACAAAATCCTGGGCAGGATAGGTATGCAATCCTACAGCTTCTACCGGAACGATAAGTACTGGGGACGCAGTATCTTTTTTACAGTTATGGATTCATGGAAAGGGGTTACTGAAACGATTGTCGAGGCAGATACGGATTATGGCGGAGGAGATTGCGGGTACGCATTTGTGATCGGCAACGATTATTTGGTCTACGCCTATCATGCCTATGGACAACCTGGAAATTATCTGGTCACGAGTATATGCTCGCGCAATTCTGAACTATCCTTCGCAACGGAGGATTTGACCTACCTCAATACACTGCCCACACTTCCCTTGAACCCTTCGCTTGGACTCATCGGGCTGCTCATTGGCAGGATTGCGCCGATTTTGATCTTTATTGTAATCGCCATTGCAATCTTCCTATATGCCTACCAACGACGGCGCGCGCGGCGCTTGAAAACTGAGTAAAGCCGATTTTGCAGATTGTCAGGTTGCGCTGCAGAGCGAAACCTACGCGAATCTTTCGTGAAGCGCCGCTTTATCATATAAGCCGCTACGCCAACAGGAGAAAAACCATGGATAAAAATATCCGCCAAAATCTGGATAACCTCTGGTCAACAGACAGGCAACTGCAAAATGACGCCTTCTTCGCCATCCTCAAACTGACCGACAAGCCCGTTGACTGGGCGTACGAAGCCTGGGACGAACTGCTTGTAAACCTCACCCACAAGGACAATCACAACCGCGCGATTGCGGCGCAGGTTTTATGCAATCTCGCCAAGAGCGATCCAAAGAACAGGATGCTCAAAGACTTCGACAATTTGCTGGCGGTGACAAAGGATGAGCGTTTCGTCACAGCCAGACATTGTATGCAGGCGTTATGGAAAGTGGGCGTCGCTGGAAAGAAACAGCAAAAGAAATATATGGAGGGTCTTGAAGGCCGCTTCAAAGAGTGTATTACTGAAAAGAACGGAACTCTGATCCGCTATGATATCCTGCAAAGTATGCGGAATGTGTATGACGCGGTCAAGGACGAGAAGATACGGGAAAAGGCGTTGGAGTTGATCGAAATAGAAGCAGACCTCAAGTATCGCAAGAAATACGCAAGCCTCTGGAAGAAGTAAATCAAACCGACTTACTACGCGCCGAACGCGGGGAGTTCAATGACCGCGCCGCCGACTTTGACCGTGTAATACGGCATCCATGCCGCGCCGAAGACTTCAACAAAGATATCCGTTTTCTTCGGGTTGACAGTCACCTCGGCAATGTCGTTCACTACATCGCCCCATTTGCTGTTGATTTGAGCGACAACTTCTTCGCGTCGTTTTTCCAGTTCGGCGATTTGTTGTCTGTATAACGCGATCGCATCCATGGATTCTTCCACGTCGGATTTGGCTTGCTCGGTCTGGCGGCGTTTCGAGAGCGAGGAGGAAAGCCTGCGGACGCTGCGTTTCGCGCCGAAGAGTCCCGTGATGTTTTCGAGATGCGTTCCCGCCTCCTCCACTTTGCGGTGCGTTAACTCGGATTCGTCTTCGCGCAGTTCGCGTTCTTCGCGGGCGAGTTTGTCTTGAAGAGTTTTGAGCTGGCGGTCAATCTGCGCGGTCTGTTTGGCGGTCTCTTTATCGCGCAGGTCGCGGGCGGTGTCGGCGCAGGCGCGCATGAAATCCGCCTGGCTGACATCGGGCCCGGCAAAGACTTTGAGCGCGGCGTTGGCGCGCGCCTTGACGGATGAATTCCGCAGGACCCAATCGGCGAAGTCTTTTTGGAGCGCGTTCATAAGTTTGGAATCATTGAGAGGAGAATCTATCGTTCCGAACTTCGCGGATGGCGCGGGCGATGTTTCAACGTTCTCCAAGGAGTGACTGCCGATTGAAAAATCATCCCATCGTACAGAGCCGCGCTTCTCTAACGCGTTCACGACAGCGGCGCGGGTGATCTCGCTGTCCACGCCGAGTTTGCGGTCAAGCACGCGGACTTTGGCGGAGGCGACCAACGTGGGATGATATACGACGCCCTCGATCATCGCTTCCGCGGGCATGGTCTTCTGCGCGGCGCGGAAGGCTTCGGGCAGGCTGAGGTTTTGAGGGAGGAAGAATTCGCGGACGCCGACAGGGAGGGAGGGCTTTGTGATTGATGATTGAGCATTAGAGGACTGGAGACGCTGTGCTGAGCTTGTCGAAGCATTGGAGGCTGGAGACTGGACTCTTTCCGCCTTCTGCATCCTGCTTTCTGTTGGCAGAGTCATGAAGGATGGCGAAGATGATTCGGGTGAGGACACAGAGACCGGTTTACTGATCACTGATAACTGATCACTGATCCCCGCCAGTTTATTCAAATCGGGAATCTGTGTCCGCGTCAGAGGTCCGGCGAGGAAGTTCATCGTCCAGCGCGTTTGGAAGAGTTCGGGCTGTTTGGCGTGGATGTTGTGTAAAACAAAAACGCGTTTGCCAAGCGTCGAGATGAGTTTGTCGAAGATGGCGCGCGGGATGCCGCCTGCCGCGCCTTCAAGTCCATCAAGGAGGCGGTTCTTGTCTTGTTCGGTTTGGAGTTTGCCGATGAACCATGTGCCGGCGTTGGAGAGGGCTTTGTAATCCACGTCAACGGGGTTTTGCGTGGCGAGCAAAAGACCCAAGCCAAAAGCGCGCGCCTGTTTCAACATGCGGAGCATAAGCGGCTTGGAGGATGGATTGCGCTGCGGCGGAAGATAACCGAAGATTTCATCCATGTAGAGGAGCGCGCGCAGCGAGGTCGCGCCCTTTTGCATTCGCATCCACGTTTCGACGGCGGAGAGTAACAGCGTGACGAAGAACATGCGCTCGGCGTCGGAGAGGTGCGCGAGATAAAAGATGCTGTGACGCGGACGACCATCGTCGGTGTAAAGCATGGAGGCGATGTCCATCGGCTGACCGTCGCGCCAGGTTTCAAAGGCGGGCGAGGCGAGGATGTTGTTGAGGACCATCGCCAGTTCCATGCGGTCTTTGGCGGGGAAAAATGAATCGAGCGGGAACGCGCCGAGTTTGTCGAACGGCGGGCTTTGCGTTTGCAGGATCAACTCGGTGAGTTCGACATCCTTGTTTTGACTCCACGCGTTTTCAAAGATGTTCGATAACAAAATATGTTCGCGTGAGCGGATGGGGTCAATGTCTTCGTAGCCGACGAGACCAAGCAACGCGGTGACTGTGCTTGAGATTCGTTCGCGCAAAACTTCGCGGTTATCCTGCCACGACAATTGCGGCGCGGCAAGCGACGATAAAACGCTGACCGGGATTCCTGAATTGGATCCCGGCGTGAAGATCGCAAACTGCGCGGCGTTCTTGAGCGCGAGGATTCTTTCGGATGTAATTCCCCAATCGTTGAGTCCTTTGCTCCATGCGGCGGCAGTTTCAGTTGCGACCTGTTCAGGAGTCTTTTTTGCGCGCCGCGCCGAATCCGAATCAATCCACGGCTGAAAATCCTGCGGCGCCAGGTCGGGGAAATGGAGCAGAAGATTCGTGAGGTCGCCTTTGGGATCAATGATGATGGCGGGGATGCCCGCCAGCGCGGCTTCTTCGAGCAAGCCGATGCACAAGCCCGTTTTACCCGAACCGGTCATGCCGGTCACAACAGCGTGCGTGGTCAAGTCCGAGGGATCGTAATGGATTTGTTTTTCAACGACGGTTTGTTTCGAGGGATCGTACGCGCGTCCAAGATAAAAGTTTGAGTCGGTCATTCAAGGTCTCCTGCGCGGTAAAGAATTGATTGGATTTGAAGAATTCAAGATTTGGGATTATCCAGCCTGACCCCATGACCGCGCACCGTGTTGATGTATTGATGCGTCGGATCGAGCGCGGCGATGCGGTCGCGCAGGCGGCGGATCAACGCGTCCAGCGCCTGATCCGAAACGCCCTCCGATTGTTCATCCCCCCATACGACCGCGACCAGTTCGGGCCGCGTGACGACCTGCCCGTTGCGTTCATACAACAGCCATATCAACTTGAACTGTTGCGCGGACAGCGGCGGGACAATTTGCTGTTGATGCACCCATACGCGCCGCGATTTCAAATCCATCATCAGGCGTCCGTGCTGGGGCGAGCCGTCGAGCAGGGGGGTCGTGGCGTCTGAGAGAATGAACATGAATTGTTGCGCCATTGCCACCGAAAAGATATCGCCGTCCTGCAACACAACGGGCGCGGAAAGAAGCGCGCCGTTGAGATGCGTGCCGTTTTTGCTTCCCAAATCTTCGAGTATGACTCCCTCTGTGGTGGGCGTCAGGCGCGCATGGAAGCGCGAAATCTGGCGATCGGAGATCGCCACATCGCACGTGGACTCGCGTCCCAGCACGATGGCCTGGCTTACCTGCCAGCGCTGACCTTTGAGAGGTCCGCCTTGCGCGACGAGCAGGGGATAATCTTCCGAATTTTTTTTCATGCGCGTTACGAGTATAATAATATAGCATAAACACGCGTTTCTGTGCAGAACTTACGCCGAAATGAGATCCGCCTGAAACGCTCATCCAGCGGTCGAATTGTTGATGAACAGAATGAAGGAGAAGAGTTGCTCCCACCCCTGAAAAACGGGGAGGTCTTGCGCGGCCGTTACAAGATCCGTGAACGGATCGGTCAGGGCGGCATGGGTTCCATTTATCTGGCCGACGACACCCGCCTCAAGGGCCGCGAATGCGCGCTGAAAGAAATCGAATACGACCGCGCCCTCCCGGATAACATTCGAGATGAAGCCCGTGAGCAGTTTTTGAACGAGGCGACCGTGCTTGCGCGCCTCGATCATCCCAACCTGCCGAAGGTCTCCGATATCTTTTCCAACGGGCCGCGCGACTATCTCGTCATGGACTACGTCCCCGGCAGCGATCTGCGCGCCATGATGCTGGAGGCGCGGCGCGCGAAAAAATTCCTCCCCGAAAAAGAAGTCCTCGCCTGGGGGGATCAGATCGCCAACGCGCTCAACTTCCTGCACAGCCAGGCGCCGCCCATCGTGCATCGCGATATCAAGCCCAGCAATTTGAAACTCATGCCGCACGGCTTGATCAAACTGGTGGACTTCGGCCTCGTGAAAATCCTCGCGCCGGATGAAGTGACCATCACGATCATCCAGGGACAAGGCACCGCGCTGTACACACCGCTCGAACAATACGGCGGGAGCGACGCGCATACCGACATACGCTCGGATATTTACGCCTTCGGCGCGACATTATATCACCTGCTCACCAACGAACCCCCGGCGGACGCGCGTTCACGCTTTCTGAATCCCGAAAATTTGATCCCGTTGCGGCAAATCAACCCCGCTGTTTCGCCGCGCGCCGAAAGAGCCGTGCTATGGGCGATGTCGCTTCACCCGGACGAACGCCCTCAATCCATCGCTGATTTCCGCCAGGCATTGCTCGGGCATCACGAACCTCCCACCCATCCATTAACCGCGCGCAGGATTCAACCGCAATCCGTGTGGGATTATCTCTCAAATCCGACCGAGACCACCCTGGCATGGAGCGCCGCGGGCTTGTTATTACTCAGCCTGCTCGCGACGCTGGCTCGCTAAACCACTGCTGCCAGACCCAGGCGGCAATTATCCCCAACCCCTCCCCCGCAAAAGTCAATACCAACATGCCGCCCGCGCCGGCCTCCGCCGCGACCCAATCCGCCGCGCCGGGGAAGCCCAACGCCAGATAGTTATATCCAAGCAGGCCGCCGATCACCGCGCACAACGCCCAGCGAAAACCCCACTGCATGGAAACGATCTTGCTCGCCGCCCAAAAGACGAGCCCGGCGCTTCCGAACAACGCCAGCAAAGTCAACAACCACCCGCCCGCGCGCGGATAACCTTCGGGCGTGATCCATGGCGGCGGGACGACTACAGTTGTCGGTGTCGGCAAAACTTCCGTGGCGGTCGCGGTTACAACGGGGATCACCGTCACCGCCACGCCTTCGCTCGACGCAATAAATTGGATCGTCCCCGAGGTCAAGGCCGGCTCGCTGGATACGTTGATCTCCACGCTGCCCGGGTTATCAATTACAAAGGTCGCGCGCGCGACGCCCGCCATTGTTATCGAGTCCACCTGCCGCAGGATGCCGCCGATGTCATCGCGCGTGGACATGGTGAAGCGCGCCACCGTTCCATCCGGGACGAGGCGTCCGTTGCGATCCAGGATCGGGCCGGCGCGCACGGCAATCGTGTCGCCGATGCGATACGAGGGGGTTTGAGTCGGTTCGGGAGTCACGGTTTCATCAACAGGTTTGGGAGTCTCCACCTGATCCAGCGTCAAAGGAATCACCTGCGCGGGATCGGGCGAAGTGGCGATGATCAAATCGTATCCAACCGCGGGGATGGACACCGGCGACGCGCCGCTCAACGGGACCTGCTGGAACAACAGGCGCGCGGCAACGTCCACAAACGCGGGCTGCTTGCTATACAAGGCATAGTAGGCGGTGAGTTTGGAAATGTCGGTCGCGTCGAGGTAATAGGGCGCGGTGAACGAGAACAGGATCACGTTCTTGTTGCGGATCAGATTCGGACGTTCGGCAAAGAAGCGGCGCAGCAGGGAGAGTTGATCCCCGTTGACATCGGCCAGCGAAATCACGATCCAGTTCGCCCGATCCAACAAACCTTCGATATCCGTTTCGCTTTCGCCTTTGAGCATCAAGTCCAGTTCCGTAAAGGCGAATGAACTGAGGCGGTTGGTCAGGATTTGAGCGCTCCCGGCTTGACCGTATAAACGCACCACGCTCCTTTGAAGCGCGTCCGCGGCCAGCGCGTCCTGCGCGGGGCAGGCGCGGCATTGTTGGTATGTAACGGTGTCCGTGAGAAATACAATTCGGTCCGTGCGTTCCGGCGGCGCGGGCAACAAGGCGCTTAACTCCTGCGGGTCGGGGCTGACCAGCGTGGCGGCGTTGCGCGCCACATCGAACATCGCCTGTTGTGAAGTTCCCAGCGCCGTTGCATTGACATTCGGCGCCCGCACGTTGGAAATATCGAACAAACCGTAAACGTCAAATTTTTTCGCAAGGATCCGCAACGCCGCCGCGTCCACGCGCTGGGCAAAGACCGGGTCGTTGTTGTACTCCTGCGTAAAGAAGTCGAGGATTTCCAGCGTCGCGGAATACACATCGCCTTCCGGCGCGCCTGAGACGATGTTACCGAGATATAACAGATCGTTCCCCGCGTTGAAGGCGTCGCGCGCCGCGAGGCGCGGCGAAAAAATTTCAGCGCCCTGCGAA
>Ga0247727_10011438_pt1 | contig 15491 bp, 16 predicted proteins | sample WisWelCaveWW1625_FD_202498 | JGI IMG/M metagenome (GOLD analysis project Ga0247727, IMG submission 202498) | Biofilm microbial communities from Wishing Well Cave, Virginia, United States - WW16-25 | ecosystem: Environmental > Aquatic > Deep subsurface > Groundwater > Cave microbial mat | place...
AAGAGGAAATTCCCTCTTCGGCTAAAGGAAAATTTGAAAACTGGATTTTTGGCTGTGACATCTGTCAGGATGTTTGTCCATGGAATAGTTTTTCAAGACCACACTCGGAACCTCGCTTTAATCCGAATCCAGAACTGACGAAAATGAAGCAAGAGGATTGGAAAGAAATTACGAACGAGGTGTTTCAGGAGCTGTTTAAAAACTCAGCAGTGAAGCGAACTAAACTGGAAGGGCTTAGAAGGAATATCCGGTTTGTTACTGATAACCCCTAGTGACTTTGTGCCTTAGTGGCCAATACAAGATTTTTCTTGCCACCAAGGCACGAAGACACAAAGTTCCATGCAGTGCTACACTGTCTGAAAAAATTAAGTCCCCCCGTTTGCGGGAGGACTGGTTCTACAATTTTTAAATTTTCAGGCTACTAAGAAGCAGCGATTTAAAATAGCTTCGTGTTGATTCCCAAACCGGCTATAGCACCACTGTTTGAGTTCCTGGATTTCAGCGCCCATCAAAAGTTCGATGGCCTTTCTAAGCTCCTTTTCAAAGAGCTTGGCGTCAAAACTCACCTTTGTGAGCACCGTTTTGACATAATTCAGCATGGCAACATGTTAAAGTACGAGATGAAAAAATTTGTTTTAAATCGACAGTTAATTTAATAAGCAGTAAACGTAACTAAAAGAACATTTTTAGTTTTGTAACGATGATATTGGTACGAAGATTGAGTATGAAGCGATTTTTTTCTATAAAATTACCACTGGTGCTTTTTTTAGCACTCTGGACCATACAAACTGCAAACGGGCAAACAATTCAAATTACCCTTGGCCCCGATGAAATAGGGGAAAACCAGGCTTGGACAATCACTGCTACTATTCAGAATGACCGTTTTAAGACCAACGACTACAATTTCCCTGACATTGCGGGATTCCGTAAACGCGGCACTTCTTCTCAATCACAAACCAGCATTGTAAACGGTCAGGTCTCTTCTTCGCAGAGTGTGGTTATGACCTATTTGCCTACCAAGCAAGGAACATTCACGGTACCTGCTTTTAAAATGAGAATCAATGACCAGATAATCAGTTCGCCTGGGAAAAAAGTAAAAGTAGGGCCTCCCGTACAAAATCAACAACGCGATCCCTTCCGGAATTTTTACGAACGTGATGACTTCTTTGGTGCCGGCAATCCGGAATTTGTCGACATAAAAGAAGATGCATTCTTCGCTATTACTACGAACAAAAGTGAAGTGTTCGTAGGTGAAGGGTTTACCACAGCACTCTCCTTTTACGTGGCAGAGAATAATCGAGCGCCCTTACAGTTTTATGAACTTGCTCAACAGCTTTCTGCCATCCTTAAAAAAATAAAACCTTCCAGTTGCTGGGAGGAAAATTTCAATATCGAAAATATTCAAGGGGAAACCGTTACGATTAACCGTGCCGATTATACCCAGTACAAATTATACCAGGCTACATTTTATCCGCTTAATACGAAGACTGTCGAGTTCCCCAGCATTGGACTTGAAATGATCAAATTTAAAGTGGCCAAGAACCCTTCTTTCTTCGGGCAGAATCGCCAGGAGAATTTTAAAACTTTTTACTCGAAACCAAAAACCGTAAAAGTAAAAGAACTGCCACCACATCCGTTGCGCGACCAGGTGGCTGTCGGTAATTATCGTCTTGATGAAAAGATCAGCAGTACAGCCTTACAAACGGGGCAAAGCTTTTCGTACGAGTTTAATATTTTTGGCGAGGGAAATATTTCAGCCATTGAAAAACCGGTAACGTTCAAAGACGGGAGTTTTGATTTTTATGAACCCAACGTCAGGCAAAGTATTAATCGCGAAAACAATCGGGTCACGGGAACCAAGTCATTCAGCTATTTCATCATACCGAAAGAGCCGGGTGAATACAGATTAAACGATCTCATGCAATGGGTCTTTTTTAATCCCACAACAAAAGCATACGACACGCTAAAAGCGCAGGCTGCCGTTGTAGTAAGAGGCGAAAGCCTGAAAAATGAGGCTATTGAGTCAGTAGATGCCGGTTCCTTCTACGATAAGATCAATTCTACCGACAATACGTTGACCGTCATAACCGATTCAGGGTGGCTTACCCCCGTACTCAATATTTTTATTTTGGTGATGTTGGGAGCCTCTATCTACCTCGTATTTAAAAAAAAAATTAAGTAGATTTATACTCCAATTGAATATTATGGCAGACAGAGAAAATTGGTTGGATGGACTAAATGATGATGTTCGAGACATCAGAAAACTTACGTTATCCATTGAAAAAGAAGTGGAGCAAATGAAGGTGAGTAATAAACTTTTAGCTGAAGAAGTTAAGGAATCCAAAAAAAAATCGGACGCTGCCTGGGAGTTGGTGATTATGACCCGCGAACAAATCAAAGAAGAACTTGCCTATCTTAAAAAGCCAATCTGGAAAAAGTGGTTTGGTTCAAATTAATTCCAGGTTCAAGGTTTAGACCCGACTTGAAACCTTGAACCTGAAACCTTGAACTTCGAATGAATTCTTACGGAAAAATTTTCAGAATAACTTCTTTTGGTGAATCGCACGGTCACTCCATTGGTGCAGTGATTGATGGCTGTCCGGCAGGGTTAGAGATTGATGAAGCTTTCATTAAATCTGAATTAGACAGAAGAAAACCGGGTCAATCAAAAATTACAACGCAACGTAAAGAAGAAGATGCTTTCAAAATTCTATCCGGAGTGTTTGAAGGAAAATCTACCGGTGCACCAATTGCTATTGTTATCGAAAACAGTGATCAGCGCAGCAAGGATTACAGTCATTTAGAAAACACGTTTCGCCCCTCTCATGCTGATTATACATACGAGGCCAAATACGGCTTTCGCGATCATCGCGGTGGAGGAAGAAGTTCTGCCCGCGAAACAGCTGCACGTGTGGCTGCAGGGGCTGTTGCTAAACTGTTTCTAAAAAAGAATGGTGTTGATATCAGTGCTTTTGTATCACAGGTAGGAGAATTGAAAGCCCCGCATTATACGCAACTTGATCTGAGTAAAACAGAAAGTAATATTGTTCGGTGTCCTGATTCTGCTGTGGCTGAAAAAATGATTGCTTTGATAGATCAGGTGCGATTAAGTCGTGATACCATTGGCGGTGTTGTAACGTGTGTGATTAAGAACACACCGGTTGGATTAGGTGAGCCTGTGTTCGATAAACTTCATGCTGAATTGGGAAAAGCCATGCTCAGTATCAACGCTGTAAAAGGTTTTGAATATGGTAGCGGCTTTGAGGGTGTTAAACTTCATGGCTCACAACATAACGATGAGTTTTATAGTGAGGGAGGAAAAATAAAAACAAAGACGAACCACTCGGGAGGAATACAGGGAGGCATCAGCAATGGTGAAGATATTTATTTTAACGTAGCGTTTAAGCCGGTGGCCACCATCATGCAGGATCAGCAAAGCGTGGACAAAGAAGGAAATGAAGTTACGGTATCCGGTAAAGGTCGTCACGACCCCTGCGTGGTGCCGCGTGCTGTACCCATTGTAGAATCGATGGCAGCTTTAGTGATTGCGGATTTTGTCCTTCGTTCCAGGGTCAATAAACTATAGTCGTCATGGCCGAACCTAAAACCAAAAAGACAAACGCCAGTGTTGAGAAATTTCTGAGCACAATTGAAGACGAAACGAGAAGGGACGATTGTTTTGCTGTGCTGGAGTTGATGAAAAAAATAACCAAATCGGAACCAGCGATGTGGGGCAGTAGTATTGTCGGATTCGGAACCTATCATTACGTATTTGCCAGTGGCCGCGAAGGAGATTGGCCACTCACGGGTTTTTCGCCACGAAAGCAAAATCTGACACTTTACCTCATGTTTGGATTTGAAAAATACCCGGAGCAGATGAAAAAATTAGGGAAGCATAAGACCGGCAAATCATGCCTATACATTAATAAACTGGAAGATATTGATCTGCCCACTCTCAAGTATCTCATCAAAACTTCCATTCAGGATTTAAAAAAGTATGTCGCTGGCAAAAATGCTTAAATAGCCCAATAATGCTATTTTTACCCTTTAATGTTTCCTCAACTTCAACTCAACTCTGAATGCGAATAACCTTACTCATTGCACTTTTAGTTTTTAAATTGAATTTACTATGTGCGCAAGAACGTAACGAAATCAACTGCGCGCACGCTAAAACAGCAAGCACCTCCGCAAGGGTAAATCAAAACTCTTCCCTGAGTAATTACGATGTAAAGTTCTATTTTCTTGATCTGGAGGCCGACAATCTTTCCACTTTTATTAAAGGTAAAGTATCGATTACTGCGCAGGTAGTTTCAACTCCGCTTTCTGAATTTGTGGTGGAATTAATAAATGCACTCCAGGTAGATTCCGTTTATTTCAATGACGCTAAAATAAATTTTACGCATAACGCTGATGAAATTTCAGTCACCTTGCCTTCTCCCCTCCCGGTTGACGAAATCTTTGCGGTCAGTATTTTCTATCAAGGCAACCCTCAAACAAGTGGCTTCTTTTCAGGTATTTCAAATGGATTTTCATCCACTTGGGGCAATCAGGTAACGTGGACTTTGTCTGAGCCGCTAAATGCTAAAGTATGGTTTCCATGTAAGCAGGTATTGGAGGATAAAGCAGACTCGGTTGATATTTTTATTACCGTACCTGATCATCTCAAAGCAGGTTCAAATGGTCTATTGACAAATACGGTAACGTTGCCCGGTAATCTTTTACGGTTTGAATGGAAAACGAGGTACCCAATTGCCTATTATCTGATTTCAATGTCGATTGCCTCCTATGTTGAATACTCTTTAGTCGCTGAACCTGAAGGAGCCGATCCGATACTCATCCAAAATTTTGTCTATGACAATCCCGGTACATTACCTGCCTTTAAGAATGATATTTACGAAATAAAAAGTATGCTGGAGTTGTTCTCCGAACTGTTCGGCCTCTATCCGTTTCATGAAGAGAAATACGGACATTGTATGGCGCCTTTTGGCGGAGGCATGGAGCATCAGACTATGACCAGTTTGGGTTTTTTTGATTTTGGTTTAGATGCGCATGAACTCGGCCATCAGTGGTTTGGTGATAATGTCACCTGTTCTTCCTGGCAGGATATATGGCTTAACGAAGGGTTTGCTACATACTCCGAATACCTGGCGCGGGAATACTTACGTTCAAAATCGGATGCCGATGCCTGGATGGCTGATAATTATACCAATGTGTTAAGTCAACCTTCTGGAAGTGTGTATGTGCCTGTGGAGCAAGCTGAAAATGAAAATAGAATTTTTGATTTCAATCTAACGTACAATAAAGGTGGTGCGCTGGTACATATGATTCGAAACATTGTAAAGGATGATGAGGTCTTTTTTGATTTGTTAAGGAGTTATCAAAATGAATTTGGAGGAAAAGTAGCAACTGGCGAGGATTTTAAGAATCTCCTTGAACTAAAATCCGGAATAGATTTCCATGAGTTTTTTGAAGATTGGTACTACGGTGAAGGGTATCCCATTTACGAAATTGAATGGAACCACTTCAACGATTCCCTTTTCGTAAAACAGAATCAAACTACTTCCCATGAATCTGTCAGTTTGTTTGAAATACCGTTGGAGTATAAACTAAAATTTGAAGTCAGTGATTCTGCCTTTCGATTTACTCCTTCGAATAACGAAGAATCTTTTCAGCTTTATATGCCTGCTTCGGTAACTTCCGTATCGGTGGATCCCAATAACTGGCTTCTCAAAAAAGTGAATAAACTAATGCGCAATAGTAATCTAAAAGGTAATTCTGTTATTACACGGGCTGAACCAGAGCATAAAGACTCATTTTCAGTTTATCCTAATCCCGCTGCTAAAAATGTGAATATTGTATTTAGTGAAGCTAAGCCTTATAGCGTAAGGCTTATGGACATGAACGGTCGTACTTTAATTTACCGAAATGATGTGCATCAACAAGCAGAACTTAGTGTAGGGAACCTTGCATCTGGGTTATACATACTACAACTTTCAGTTGGTAATAATATACACACTCAAAAAATAAAAGTTGAGTAATCAGTAGTTATTAAAAATGGGAGAAGCGTTTATCATTTCTCAAACGATGGGAGGAAATCAAGTAACTGTCAAGGAACAATTCAAAGGGGGCGGAGGAAGCTTTGGTGGAGGCGGTGCCACAGGAGGATACTGATTGACATCTGTTATTCAAAACTCACTTCCCCTTCAGGCTCTTTATACTCTCCTTCCCACTTAGCCACCACCACTGTTGCCAAACAGTTTCCAATAACATTCACCGAGGTGCGGGCCATGTCCATTAATTCATCAATACCGAGTATAGCCATGATGGGCCATAACGGAAGATTAAAAGAGGCAGCAGTACCCAATAGAATAATAAGGGTTGCACGCGGCACACCCGCTACGCCTTTGCTCGTCAGCATGAGCGTAAATACCATCAACGCTTGTTCGCCCCAGCTAAGATGAACTCCGGCCGCTTGCGCCACAAACACAGATGCCAGTGCGAGATATAACGTACTTCCATCCAGATTGAATGAATATCCGGTTGGCAACACAAAGGCAACAATTTTGCGGGGTACACCCAACTTCTCCATGTTCTCCATAGCTTTTGGTAATGCCGACTCGGAGCTTGTGGTGGCAAACGCAATGGATACGGGTTCTGAAATAGCTTGGATGAATTTACGGATCGGTACTTTCACAATCAGCGCAACAGGCACAAGCACCACGCCAAGAAAAACAATAAGCGCTCCGTATAAGGTAAATAACAATTTTAATAAAGAAGTCAGAATATCAATGCCGAGGTGCCCTACCGTTACGGCAATAGCTGCACCTACGCCAAACGGTGCAAAGTGCATGATGATGTTGGTAAACTTGAACATCGTTTCAGCCAGACCTTCACAGAAATTAAGCAGTACCTGTTTCTTTTCACTTTTTACAAGGGCCAATGCAATTCCAAAAACTACACTAAACAACACCACCGGCAGTACATCGCCATGATAGATTGACTTTACAATGTTCTCAGGAAATATATTGACAATGTGATCTTGCCAGGTGGATGGCCTTGCTGCGGGCAATTCCTGGCTGAAGCCTTCCGGTAATACAATACCGCTGCCTGCTTGTGTAATGTTAATGGCAATAATGCCGATCACGAGGGCAACCGTGGTTACAATCTCAAAGTACAATATTGACTTCCAACCCATACGCCCCACCTGCTTCAGGTTGGAGTGACCCGCGATACCCACTACAAGCGTGGCGAAAAGTATAGGGGCAATGATCGTTTTGATGAGTCGCAAAAATATTTTACTGAGTACCTGAAGATTTTGTGCAAACTCGGGGAAGTCAAGTCCGATCTCCACACCAATGAGCATGCTTAATAAAATCCAGGTAGTCAGTGATTTTTTTCTGATACCGTACACAATAAAGAACAGCAAGGTTATTACGCGACTACCGATGAGCAAAGCAGGTGATACTTCAATGCCGGAGTAGTAGTTAATCAAATGAAGAATGGAGGATAGCGTGAAAGCCGCGAAAATGAAAATGATAACTCTCTTTTGTGTCAAAACAGTTGAGTTAAAGGGTTAATCAATCGATTGTTTGGGCGCCAATATAGGAATTTGAGCCTCACTGCCCAACCTACGGAAGGAAGAACGGATCGATTTGAACTTAATTTCTGTAATTTTGTTCGAGAAGAAACATTTAAAATATGCTGCAGGCTGTTCCTAAAGACATCCATATTTATCTGGAGTCAAACCCCAACCCAAACTCCCTGAAGTTTGTCGTAAACGAAATGCTGGTGCCTGAAGGTATCAATTTTGATTTTCCGGATGTGGATAGTACAACTGATGCTCCCCTGGCTAAAGAGCTATTTGAATACCCTTTTGTAGACCGTGTTTTCTACATGAGTAATTTCATAACCGTTACTAAAAAAGGTGATGTAGAGTGGCTGGAAATACAGAACACCATTAAAGAGCACATCAAAAAATTCCTCGAATCAGGAAAGTTTATTATCGAAGTTGGTGAGCCTGAAACTTCTTCTACAGAAGAGGAAACGGAGACCGTAAAGAAGATCAAAAACATTTTAGAAGAGTACATCCGCCCGGCTGTAGAGCAGGATGGTGGAGCGATTACCTATCATTCTTTTAAAGAAGGTATTGTGAAAGTTAAACTTCAGGGTTCTTGCAGCGGCTGTCCATCTTCAATGGTAACGTTAAAAGCCGGTATTGAAAATCTTTTTCAACGGATGATGCCGGGTGAAGTGAATGCGGTAGAGGCTTTGTAATAGAATCATATGAATTATAATACAGCCCTGCTTGTATAGAGCAGGGCTTTTTTATTGTGTACCTTTAATATGCGCTTTTCAATTTTAATAGTTCTGCTGTTGGTTATAAGTATCTCTGATGCTCAATCATTGAAGGTAATGACGTACAATATCCGGTATGATAACCCGGGTGATGGTGTGAATGCCTGGCCCAACCGAATTGAAAAAGTGAGTGCATTGATCCGGAAATACAATCCGGATGTGATTGGTGTTCAGGAAGCGTTGCACCATCAATTGCTGGATTTGGTACGATTGCTTCCAGACTATTCTTATTTGGGGTTGGCCGTGATGATGGAAAGGAAAAAGGGGAATTCAGTGCCATCCTTTTTCGCAACAGTCGTTTTGGTTTATTGAGTGACAGCACATTCTGGCTTTCTGAAACCCCTGATGTGCCCGGCAGCAAAAGCTGGGATGCGGCCATCACCCGCATTGTAACGAAAGCCAAATTTTACGATAAAGAATTGAAAACCGACTTTGTGGTGTTTAACACACACTTTGATCACATCGGAAAGGAGGCACGATTAAACAGTGGCGCTTATCTGGCCGGTGCCGTGGCTGATTCCAGGATTCAAGCAGAAATACCGGTCCTTGTTACTGGAGATTTTAATTGCGAACGCACTGAAGAAGCTTATAGAAATGTTACCATCAAAGATCTGGTTGATACCAAACCTGTGAATGATCTGACCAGCACTTTCTGTGGCTTTGAAGTAGGTAAAATGGAATGCAAGATAATCGATTACATTTTTCACACGAAGGAATGGATACTTAAAAATTACCAGGTGATCAGTGATAATGATGGTCAGTATTATCCTTCAGATCATTTACCGGTATTGGTAGAGTTTGAGTTGAGTTCCGAAAAGTAAAGAGAATTTGAGACCGTCTCAAAAGTCATTGCGCCTTCCCGGCCTTGTGCTGGGATCTCCTTTTTTAGCGCTCAATAAGGGGATGCCGGAACAGGTCGGGCAAGAATCTCCTTATTTTTTTTGACTTTTGAGGGCCGCGAAGAGGTTAACTCAAGCCTGTAAGAAATCCCTCCTCGAATTCCTCATTTTCAATCGAGAATTCATCTGCATCGAAATATGCGGGAAATTTATCGCGAAAAGCCTGTAACGAATTCGCGCTTAGTTGAAGGGTTTTAATCGCCTCCACACCATCTGAAGAAAAGATCACTTCGCCCTTCGGTCCGATAATGGATGAATTACCATTGTACTCAACAGAATTTCCATCAACACCTACCCGGTTTACTCCCACCACATAGCTCAGGTTTTCAATAGCGCGGGCTTTCAGTAGTGAACTCCACGCTTCAATACGGGCTGTCGGCCAGCTCGCTATATAGATGAGCAAATCGTAGTTTAGCCTCTTTGAAGAAGCATCGTATTTGTTTCGGCTCCACACCGGGAAGCGCAGGTCGTAACAAATCAACGGACATATTCTCCAGCCTTTCCAGGATGCTACTAGCAAACTTTCTCCGGAAGAATAAGTTTTATGTTCAGCCGCCATGCGGAACAGGTGGCGCTTATCGTAGGTCTTATAGTTCCCTCCCGGCTCCATCCAAAGCAAGCGGTTGAAATAACGGTCGTGTACATTGCAGATAAAGCTTCCCAGAATCAACGCCCCCGTTTGGTCGGCCATCTGGCGCATCCACTTGAACGTACGCATGTTCATGTGCTCTGCCAGCTTGGACGCATTCATGGTAAAACCTGTGGTAAACATTTCGGGCAATACAATCACATCGGTATCCTGCCCAATTTGCCAGATCTTCTCTTCAAATGCAGCAAGGTTCGCATCGGTTTCTTCCCAATAAATATCTGACTGAATTAGTGTGATTTTTAGATCCTGCATGAAAAAGTAGTGGTTTCGCCCGCAAAGAAAGTGAATGATTGTAAAGATACAAACAACTCGGGGGCTGAATAAAAACTTCTCCCTTCGCGGACCTGTTCCGCGATCCCCATTTGTGTACTGCACAAGGGATGCCGGAACAAGTCCGGCAAAAGACTCCTAAATTATTTAACTTTTTAGTCAGTTCTCGAGGGCATGGGCGCATATTGATTATGCCCGTCAAGCATGCATTTATGAATGAGGTCAATGAGGGTTTTATCTACCGGAAAATCGGGGAAGCCTTGTGAAAGATTGATGGCCCCATGCTCCAGCGCCATCTTTGACATGATCGCAAAAATGGAAGTTCCAACTTCCGGAAGACGAGACTCTAAATTCAAAGTGCTGGTCTTATTTTCTTCAAAGGAGCCAGTATTCGATATTCTGTATCCACTTCGCCCTTGCTGATGTCATTGAGTTTTCCTTTCAACATACGTTTCTTGAGTGGTGTCAGGTAATCAATAAAAAGTTTCCCCTCGATGTGATCATACTCATGTTGAATGATGCGTGCTTTAATACCATCGTATTCTTCCTCATGCACGTTCCATTGTTCATCGTAATACCGAATCGTCAGTTTCTCTTTGCGTGAAATTTTTTCGCGAATGCTGGGTATGCTCAAACAGCCTTCCTCAAATTCCCACGGCTGGCCAACTTCCTCCAGGATGACTGGGTTTACAAAAACTTTCTTGAAATCCTCCATATTTTCTCCTCCCGTCCCATCCTCATCGTCATCTTTTAGTGCGCTTCCATCCACTACAAAAAGTCGGATTGCTTTTCTTATTTGGGGTGCAGCCAGTCCGATGCCTTGCGCAGAATACATGGTTTCAAACATATCCTGAATAAGACCGGTCAGATCCGTGTCCTTTTCAATGTCTTTGGCACGTTGGCGCAACACCGGGTCTCCGTATACAACTATCGGGTAAATCATGGGGCAAAGTTAATAGTTATCTGTTAATGGTTAATAGCGTAAATCCGTATTCACGAACAACGGATAACCACTAACGATTAACGGATTCAAGGTAGGATTGTAAAATAATGGTGGCGCTGATCTTGTCTACGTTCCCTTTTTCCTGACGATCTTTCTTTTTCATGCCTCCTTCAATCATGGTCTGCTGCGCCATGGAACTGGTAAAGCGTTCATCTACCTCGTGGATTGGTTTGCCTGGGAAATTTGTTTTCAGTTCCTCTATAAATTTCCTGACCAGAGGAGCTGTTTCTGAATCCTCATTCTTCAGGGTCTTCGGCATGCCAATAACAAATTCATCTACAGCTTCTTTTAGAGTACATGCTTTCAGGAAATTAAGCAGATCATTGGTGGATACGGTTTCCAACGCAGTTGCTATAATGCGCAGCGGATCGGTCACAGCCAGGCCAGTTCTTTTTTTTCCATAATCAATCGCCAGAATTCTGCCCATTAAAATGCTTCGGTTATGTTGATGTAAAATCCAAAAGAGTCTCTTCCAATCCCTGCATCAACTCGCAAGTTAATACGCGGTTGCAGCGCAAACCTATAGCCAAGCCCAATCACAGGTAGTGTGTTTTCCAATTCAATACTATCGTTCCAAACTTCGCCTGCACCCGTCCACACTACAAAACCGTGTTTCGATAATCCTTCTTTCTTTTTAAAGGTATGCCGATACTCGACTACCGCATAAGCTGAGTGCTGATCACGATATCGTCCGCCATAATATCCCCTTAGATTATTATCGGATCCGATTGTAGAAAGTTCTGTATACGGTGTGTCTCCAAAACTCAGCCTGGTGCGGAAATTCAGTGCCAGTACTTTTCCGGGCTTTGATCCCAACCCCGTAAAATTCCGAAAATCAAAACTCAATACAGAGTACCCATCGCCTGTTGCCCACGAGGCCGGATAACTTAACCAGGAAAGCTCCAGCAGCGTTCCCTTCCATGAATTCACGATCATGTCGCGTGTATCGTACTGCAGCAATGCGCCAACGCCAAAAACTTCAACCCGATCACCATATTTTAAATAGGTCTCATCTTGTTGCATGTGCGGATTGGGTTCATCTGCCAACGTTAGACTATAATCTGTTTGCGGCCCAATGAAAATTTTTGGTTTGATCTCCTTCAGAATTTTTGGGTTCCACCGGAAATTATTCTTCGTGTATTGTGTACTATCCTCACCCTGCTCAACTGTACTGCCTGCTTCATACCCAACACCCCAGTAATTATCTATAATGTGATTGAACTCAACAGAGTTAAGCCAGCGGATTTTATTTTTAAATAACAACACGGCATCGGATTGAAATCCAAAAGCTCCCTTTACGGATAGATAAGCAATTAACGGTACTGAAGATCGCTGCAGCGTAGAATCTCCTTGATCGAGAGAAAATGTAAATGCGGATGCCGATCCCAAAAGAAATCCTGTTTCTGGGGCTGACGCAGGAATCACAACTTCCGAAAAAATTAATTTCCCCTGCCTGATTTTCTCATTACGGATAGAATCCTTCCTGCTTATTTTTTTTTGTGAATAAACCTGAAAGCATACGAGAAATAAAAAGGCCGATAAAAGAAGTGACCTTATAAGAAGCTGCATCAGTTTAAAGAGGACTTATCGAAAAAAGTCTGCTTCACTTTTCTCTCAAGTGCCATCGCCTTCGGGAAAAGGATTTCATTTTCGATACGGGCGTGGGTGATCAAACTCTTTTCAAATTCTTTAAGTTCGTTATAGATCACTTTTATCTGAAGGGGGGCGTCCGGTTGTAATTGATAATCTTTCGTGATTTTACGAATACCTTCCATCTCGTCATCATGCACTTCGTGGTCCATGGCAAACTTCTGCACAGAGTGCTTCTCCACTAAGTAATACAAGCGGGTAGGAATATAATTTCCTTTCGATGCCCGCTCCAGTGCTTTGATATAACGGAAGAGAGTATCTTCTTCTTCGTAGATGTGATGAATGAAGTCTTCTACAAAAAGCGGAAATACAAGCTTCAGGTCGTGCTCCACCAGGCTGTAATCCTCATGCTCGGCCTTAAAAGTAGCTACCAGTTTTGCGATGTACGGAAGCTTGTGCTTGATGTATAAAAAATGAGAATGCTTGAGGTATTCAATAATTAAATCAATCGGGTACGAAATCAACGGAAGGTCAGCTTCCTTCAGATTATTGGGCGACTCCAGTTCCCGAATTACCTGTTCAACTTTTAATCCCTTTTTAACGCAAATTTCTTCCAGTGTCAGTTCGGAGTATTCGTCAAACCGGATCCCAAAATAAAACAACACGTGCGCGTGAACATAATTTTCATCCACGAGTTGGGCGATGCGTTTGTCTTTAAGGGTGGTGCTGTCCATACAATCTTTCAAAGATAGTTAATGCTCCACAAAAACGCACGTTAGGGGTTTTTATCTATAAATTCGTGATTTTTATAGGGTTTCAGGTCTAAAACAGCAATTATCATCGGCCAACATTTGTTATATAGCATCGTTATAGAAAGAGAATAGGTATAGGGTATAGGGTATGAGAGGTATAACCTTATACCTTATACCCCATACCTTATTACCTTATACCATACGAATAGAAGAAAAGAGATCAATATGAACGAACAAAAAAATACCAAGTACCAGATCAAGCTTCCGTTGATTCTTTGCCTGGGTCTTGCCGGAGGAGTTTTTATAGGAGCCAGTCTGAATACAAAAAAGACTTCCGATGATGTGGGCAAGGATGTGCAAAAGCTCCGCGAAGTATTAACCCACATTGAAGGCAAGTATGTTGATTCCATTAAGACCGATAAGCTGGTAGATGAATCGATCGTGCATTTACTGGGTAAATTAGATCCACACTCTGTATACATTCCGGCATCCGACCGGAAAATGGCGGATGAAGAGCTGCAGGGAAATTTTGATGGCATTGGTGTTGAGTTCAATATTTTTCAGGATACCATTGTTGTAATTTCTCCACTTAGTGGCGGACCTTCTGAATCGTTGGGTATTTTATCAGGGGATAAAATTGTTAAAGTAGACGACAAAAATGTTGCGAGCATAGGCATCACAACCATGGATGTGATGAAACTTTTGAAAGGACCCAGTGGAACAGAAGTAAAAGTTACGATTGTAAGGCCTGGCTCGGATGAGCCCCTAGAGTTTAATATTGTACGCGATAAAATTCCACAACGCTCACTCGATGTCGCCTACATGGTTGATAACGAAACAGGTTACATAAAAATCAGTCGGTTTGCGGCCACTACCTACGATGAGTTTAGTGAAGCGCTCACTACCCTGAAGGGGAAGGGAATGAAAAAACTTGTACTTGATTTGCAAAGCAATGGTGGCGGCTTTATGCACATCGCTATTAAAATGGCAGATGATTTTCTTTCTGACGGAAAAAAGATTGTATACACCAACGGAAAAGATACAAGTCTGAATACCGATGCCGCCTCTACCAGTAATGGAAATTTTGAATCAGGCGATTTGATTGTGCTCGTGAACGAATGGAGTGCCTCCGCTTCTGAAATTGTAGCAGGCGCTTTACAAGACAACGACCGTGCATTGATTGTGGGTCGGAGAACGTATGGAAAAGGACTGGTGCAAAGTCTTTTTGATTTAAGCGATGGTTCAGAATTGCGCCTTACTATATCACGTTACTATACACCGAGCGGCCGTTCTATTCAAAAACCGTATGACGATGATGAAGAGTATTCACTGGATATTCTTAGCCGTTACAACAAAGGTGAATTCTTTCATTCTGATAGCATTAAGTTCAACGACTCATTAAAGTATATAACTCAAAACGGACGCACCGTCTATGGCGGTGGCGGCATTATGCCCGATTATTTTATTCCGTTGGATACCACATTAAACAGTCATTACCTGAATGAACTGTACACTTCTACCGCCATTTACGAGTACGCGTTCAAGTATGCCGACAACCACAGAGCGGAACTGGAGAAAAAAGGATTTGATTCCTTTTATTCCAAATTCAAGGTTACGGATGAAATGCTGAACGACCTGGTGAGGTTGGGACAAAGTAAAAAAGTAAAACCCGACTACGTAGAACAGAAGGCGCGCAAAAAATTATTCCAGGTACACCTGAAAGCACAAATCGCGCGCAAAGTATGGGGCAACGAAGGCCTGTACCCAATCATGAACGAAACCAATGAAATTTTTCAGCAAGCACTGAAACTCTTCGACAGGATTCCGGAGTTAGATCGGACGAAAATGTAAACTGGAGGTTGGAAAGTGGAGGTTGGAGGTTAGAGGCTGGATTCTGGATACTAAGATTTTGAGTACTTGAATTAATTGCCGGTATCAAGAGTTTTTTTTCAAATTGTTACAGGCTTTAAGGT
>Ga0247727_10011439_pt1 | contig 15491 bp, 18 predicted proteins | sample WisWelCaveWW1625_FD_202498 | JGI IMG/M metagenome (GOLD analysis project Ga0247727, IMG submission 202498) | Biofilm microbial communities from Wishing Well Cave, Virginia, United States - WW16-25 | ecosystem: Environmental > Aquatic > Deep subsurface > Groundwater > Cave microbial mat | place...
CGTCCCCGGCCCGGCGCGCACGTTACCCTGCTCCGACGCAAACACTGGCGGGCCGCCGAAAGTAGCGGTGGGTTGCAGAGTCTCGGTGGGCAACTGCGCCGCCTGCGACATTCCACCACTCATCCCCGCCAGCCCGATCAATCCGAACAAGACGATGACGGCTAAGCAAGTTTTGTTCAACCGCGTAACTCCATCTCCATTCATCATTCCGCATTCATCATTCTACATTCCGCCTTACAAACGCCATCACCCCGGCAAACACGCCGAACAGAAACAGGCCGATGATGGCGAGGGCCATCGGAAAACGCGAGCCGCTCAACGAGGGCTCCGGAATCGTGAGGGGCGAGGTTGGCGGCGGCGGGGTGAAGGTGGGCAGTGGAAGCGGCGTCAATGACGCAATCACCGAGTCAGGCCCCCCCGTCGCCGTCGGCGGCAGGGTCGGAGTCGGCGGCGGATCGATCACCGGCAGAGACTCAATCGTCCCGCCCTGCACCGCAATCGTTTTGACCCACACCCATGCTCTGCCACCTGGCCCACCGGCATAGTCAATCTGCACCCAATCGCTTTTCGCCGAACGGCCCGTTGCCGGCGCTGTATCGCCGTTGCCAAGCGCGCCGAGCAAATCGTAATCGGTACCGGGGCCGGCGCGCAGGTTGGCCTTCACATCGGTCACGGTAATGGTGAGGCCCGTTGTCTGTGTCAGCAACACTGAAGCAATGATGAGCAGTTGGCGCATGAGGCGATTATAGAACAATCGGCGATTATAGAGCAGTTCAGAAACCAGGTTTTTCCAGCGCTTCGCGCCAAAAACCTGGTTTCTTGATCAACAGCCTCACCCCAATGGGTTGACGGATGAAAGGCGTCGTCCCGGCCTCTTCCATCGCCTGCGCCAACTTCAACGCCGTATCCTCATTGATGCTTCTCGAAGTCCAGTCTTCGTCCACCGACTCAACCAATTCCTCAGCCGACTCGTATTCGTCAATCCAATCGAATCTCGTTTCCGACTCGATCTTGAATCGGTCTTCGGCCAGGACCCGCCTCAAGGCCTCATCCGCCTCCGGGTGGCCTTCGGGATCGCCGCCGTTCCAAAAAAGGCCGCCGCATGCCCATTCCCGTCCGTGTCGGTCGCGCACGATCACCTGCGGCTCGCCGATCAAGGGTCGAATGTCCAACACTTCGGCCCGCGCCACGCGCCAGGCCTCGTTCAGGGCATGAACCATGCCCTCAATCGGTACACATCAAAGCGACCAGGCGAAGACGACGAGATCGAAACTTTGATCGGGGAAAGGCAACGTTTGCGCCTCGCCCAACACAAAACGGGCGGCGGGCAGTTCGGAACGGGCGAAGGCGACCTCATCCGGGTCGGGGTCCAAACCGACGGCGGCCCCGACGAGGCCGGCGTAATGGCGCAGGAGTCGGCCATCCCCACAGCCCACCTCCAGGGCGCGCTTTCCGGCAAAATTCGTCATCGCCCGGATGATGTCAGATTCGGTCTGATCGGAGTCTGGAAATAGAGGCATGGGCGTTGTTTGCCTTGAGTAGTTTTCAGTACAGGAAATTTGGATTATGATTATCCCCGTGAGGTAACCATGACCCAACGAGTTTATCACGGGGACATCAGTCCCGAAGATTTGGCAACGGCGCTGGTTGGCGAATTCAACCGCAACGACCTGCGGGCCGAAGCGACCGGCGACGGCGACAAAATTGTAGTGCAAATTTCCACGCCGCAACGGCGCGATGCCGGCGGCCCCACCTCGCTGGGCGTCACCCTGCAAAAGCACGAAGATGGGGTGCTGGTGGCGATGGGCGATCAGGAATGGCTGGGAGTGATGGCGTCGCTTGGCAAGACAGCGCTTTCAACTCTGCAAAACCCCTGGAGCGCGCTAGGCCGCCTCGACGACGTGGCCGCCGACGTGGACTCGCTGCAACTGCCGGATAAGGTGTGGGCGGCCATTGAAAAGTTCGTGCAGAGTATGGGCGCGTCCAAAGAAATATCGGAGCGCCTGCGAACGACGATGTGCCCCTACTGCCACACGGCTAACGCCGTGGGGGCCGCCAACTGCATCCAATGCGGCGCGCCGCTGGGCCCCGTCCAGCCCGATGCCTGCCCCAAGTGCGGGTTTGTGAATGTGAAAGAGGCGCGGTTCTGCGGGAACTGCGGCAATAAATTAGGAATTATGAAGGAGGAAGGATGAAGATTATCCTTCGCTCTCCAAAACTCATAGCCTGCCTTTCAACTTCTTGATAATAGTGACGAAGATGGCGATAAGCTGATCAGTTTCATCGCATAGCGAGGCCAGGCGTTCAACAGGGACAATCTCCGAAGAGACCAACAGTTCAAGCCAGTATGCGGTCTCGTCCAGTTCTTTGAGGCAGTCGCCCATTTTAGCGACAAACTCAGGATCGGAGCGACCGCGATAAGCTTCGCGATAATTGGCTCCAACCGATGTGCCGGAACGCAGGACCTGTGTGCCTAAAGTCTGTGCCAACGTCGTTTTGGGCAATGCGGTATACATCTTGATAATTCGCAGAGCAAATGAAGTCGTCCGTGTCCGCAGATCTTCCGGTTGCTTTTCATCCTTCATAATTCTTCCTTCATCCTTTCGCCAAACTTGGCGACAATCCTTGCTGTATGCTTTACCCCCTGTACAAAATTTTCAATCGCCATATTTTCGTTCGGTGCGTGAGCCTGTGAGCCGGGGTAGCCGACTCCGGCGGTGACGATGGGGATTTTGAGCGTGTCTAAAAACACAAAGTTCGGCCCGGAGCCGCCGACCATCGGCGCGACGACGGGTTCTTCGCCATAAGCCTCACGCGCGGCATCTATCGTGAGTTTGACGAAAGGGTGATTTAGGTCAGTGCGGCCCGGCGCTTCGCCGCCCAAATAGTTGATCTCCACATCCGAGAAGCCCTCGGTATCCAAATGCTGGCGCAACTTCTCCAAAATTTCTTTGGGTCGCTGATCCGGCACCAGGCGGAAATCCACTTTGGCGCTGGCCTGTGCCGGAAGCACCGTCTTTGATCCCGGCCCCTGATAGCCGGAGGTGAGGCCGCAAATGGTGCAGGTCGGGACGAAGACCTCCTCGCGCCGCAGAGTCGGCCCACCCGTCATCCCTTTCAAAAATCCTTTGAGGCCGTAGCGGGTAAGCATATCCTGCGAGTCATCCGGCAGGTTGGCGATCAATTCCAAATCGCGCGCGCTCGGCGGTTTTACGTTATCATAGAAGCCGGGGATGCGGATGTGTTCATTTTGATCCTTGAGCGTGTTGAGCGCCCACACCAATCGCCAGGCGGCATTGGGGAAGATCGATCCGCCAAGGCCGGAGTGAGCGTCGAGCGTGCCGGTCTTCAGGCGCAGTTCCACGTAACAGATGCCGCGCAGGCCGAGATACTGCACCGGCCGGCCTTCGTGGTTGACGCCGCCGAACTCCCACACGCAAGCATCGGCCTTGAGTTTTTCAGCGTTGTTAATCACAAAGTCCTCAAGGTGGACACTGCTGGTTTCCTCTTCCCCTTCGATCACAAATTTGATCCGGCACGGATAGGAGCCGCGCACAGCTTTCAACGCGTCGAGGGCGGCAAGGCGGCATTGGATGTGGCCTTTGTCGTCGCTCACGCCGCGGGCATACATTTTGCCTTCGCGGATCGTCGGCTCGAAGGGCGGCGTCGTCCACAAGTCAAGCGGCTCTGGCGGCTGAACGTCGTAGTGGTTGTAGAAGAGGAGAGTCTTATCGCGCCCGTCGCGGGCGACGTCGCCATCGGCTTCCCCGTAGACGACGGGGCTGCCGCCGGTGGCGATAATTTCGACTCGGAATCCCCGGCGGCGGAGCATGTCCCCCACCAGTTCGGCGCAGTCGTGGATGCCAAGCATTTGGGCCGACACGCTGGGCTGGGCGCACAGGCGTGAGAGTTCAGCCAGGGAGTCATCGAGATGATCGGTGATGTAACGGTCAACGGCGGCAAGGTCGGTCATGGGAGGAGAATTCCTTTCATAGACGGCCGTCAAAGAGCGGCGCGCTCTTTGCCATTATAATGGAGGCCAAAGAAGAGGGAGGAGAGAAAAACAATGAGGCATTGGAGACTCGATAGATGAATTATCGAACACTGGGCCGCACCGGGCTGCAGGTGTCGGAGATTTGTCTGGGGACGATGCAATTCAAATGGACGACGGACGAGGCGACAGCCCACAAAGTGATGGACGCCTTTGTGGATGGCGGCGGCAACTTCATTGACACGGCCGATGTTTATTCCAATTGGGCGCCGGGTCTGCAGGGCGGCGAGGCTGAAATCATCATTGGCGATTGGATGAAGGCGCACGGCAACCGCGACAAAATCATTCTGGCGACCAAAGTGCGTGGGCGCATGTGGGACGGCGACGACGGCGAAGGCCTGAGCCGCAACCACATCCTGCGCGCCGCCGAAGACTCGCTGCGCCGCCTACAAACAGAGGCCATTGATCTTTATCAAACGCACCGGCCCGACGAGGCGACGCCGATTGAGGAGACGATGCGGGCGCTGGATGATCTGGTGAAGCAGGGCAAGGTGCGGTTTGTGGGGTGTTCCAACCATTCAGGGGCGCAATTGACCGAAGCCATTAATGCCTCGCGCGCCGCCGAGTTGTGCGAATATCTCACCCTTCAACCGCACTACTCCCTCGTCGAACGCCACAACTTTGAGACCAACACCTACGCCGCCGCGCGCCAATTCAACCTGGCCGTCATCCCTTACAGCCCGCTGGGGCGCGGCTTTCTCACCGGCAAGTATCGGCGCGGCCAGACCCTGCCCGATAGCAAACGGCTGGGCAGTGTGCGGGCTTTGCTCACCGACAAAAACTTTGATTTGCTCGACGGCCTGGGAGAGATTGCCAGGGCGCGCGGCAATAGTCTGGGGCAAATTGCGCTGGGCTGGTTGTTGAACAAAGATCAGGTTGCGTCGGTCATCATCGGCGCCAACAGCGTCGAACAACTCAACGACAGCCTCGGCGCGGCGGGGCTAGGGCTGACGAAAGAGGAAATGAGCGAGTTGGATAAGTTGAGTCAGTAAGTAATGAAAGCACCCTTCGACTACGTTTCCCCTTCGCTTCACTCAGGGTTCACTCCGCTCAGGGTGCTAATCTAAGCGAGGAGAAAAAATACGTAATGGATACTGTTGACAGCGTGGCCCGGCTGATGGAAGTCTTCATTACCCTCGTCCAAACCATCGCCTGGCCGGCAATCGTCGTTTTCATTTTGGTGTACTTCGGCGTGCCACTCAAAAAATTCCTATCCGACATGGCCGAGTTTCAACTGAAAGCTGGAGCGACCGGGATTGAGGCCTCGGCCAAACGGCAGCAGGTGGAGGCCGCGGCTTTATTGGGGGCGGCCACCGCCGCCAAGCAAGGGCAGATCGAAGGTGAGCTTCCGGTTCCCAAAGAGGATCAGGCCCGTGAGATCGCCAAAGTCGTCAGTCAGGCGGCCAAACCCAAAGCTGAAAGCAAGTTATTGGGGGCGTCCATCTTATGGGTGGATAACCATCCGGGCAAGGACACCTTTGAGCGCAAGGCGATGGAAGTCTTTGGCGTGCACTTCACCGACAGTGGCGCCACTGAAGATGCGTTGGAAAAAATCAGAACCAGCAAATTCGATGTTATCATCTCCGACATGAACCGCCCCCCTGACCCACAGGCTGGATACACCCTGTTGGAAGAAAAACAAAAGTTGGGCGACGATACGCCGTTCATCATCTACGCCGGTTCCAGCCGCCCCGACCACAAAGCCGAGGCCCGGCAACGCGGCGCATTTGGCAACGCCGGAAACCCGCAGGAGTTATTATTGCTGGTGTTGTATGCCCTGAGGAGCCGGTAATGAAAATTGCCATCGGCAGTGATGAGGCCACCGAACTCACAACGGCGGTGATGGCCGAACTGGAGAAGCGCGGCCACACCCTCATCCCTTTTGGGCCATTAGCGCAAAGTGACCCTGAGGTGGACTGGCCCCTCGTCGCCAGCCACGTGGCCGAGGCAGTGGCGCGCGGCGAGGCCGATCAAGGGATTGTGTGCTGTTGGACTGGCACCGGCGCCTCCATCGCCGCCAACAAAGTGCCGGGCATTCGGGCGGCGCTGGCGCACGACGCCGAAACCGCCCGCGGCGCGCGCGTATGGAATCACGCCAATGTCTTAGCCCTCAGCCTGCGGGCCACACCCATCCCCGTCGCGCGCGAAATTTTAGAGGCCTGGTTCTCAACCCCGACGACCGAGGGCGAAGCGCAAAGTGAGTGGAACCGGGAACAGATCAAACGACTCCAGGAACTTGAGGGGAAATATGGGAAGTAATTGCCGCTCAACTCAGGCCGCCAAATTGAGCGGGCGAGAGGCGCGATCAAATACGCCTCTCGCTTTTTGAGAAAAAGTGATGGCTCTTAGCTTTGTTGTGATTGCCGTGCTGGCCGTTATTGGCTGTGCGGTGGTCGTCGCCGCAATCGTCGCCGTCGTTTGGGTGATCGCGCAGGAGCGAAGGCAATAGCTTGAGGCATTGTCAACGAACTTTTGCCAGTTCTTTGACCGGGCCGACTTTCGCTTTAGCCGCTTCGGCGCGTTTGCGAACCGTGGCCGCCTGGGCCTTCACCTTTTCCGCTTTCAGCCGATCGATCCGTCTTTGCAGATAAGGCATAAAGTAGCCGCGATAGCGTTCCCACAGTTCCGGCTTGCGCCAGTCGTTGCCCGTCACCCAGCCGCGGCACAAAGGCGACCCGCACTGACAATCGAACTCGTCGTAGGCCGAGCCGTCGCAGGTGGCATAGTCAAAGCACACCTCTTCGCCGGGCAAAATATCGCGCATGGCAAACAATGACAGATGGCCGACGAGGCCGGAATTGGGATCGCAACTATGATTGACGTAGTCTGCGGGTTCGTCAGGCTGGATCGAGGCGTAATACAACTCTTCCTCGACCTGGATGCTATGCGCTTGTAATTCTGGGGGGAGTGTGAGTAACTGGTCGTAGTTGACGACCCGACCGCTCCAGACGCTGATCAGTTCACCAGCGGCGATAGACTCTATCGCAAAGACGCCGTAGTTCCCTTTCTGCGGCAGCGGTCTCACTTCCAACTTGGGGGAAAGGTAGGAGTGAAAGTCGCCGTTCATTTTATTTCGATAAAAACCTCCGGGCTTTTAAGATGTAGAACCCATCCACAGCACGGCGCAACCGCTCCGCCGAACTATGAACAGGCCCTGGCAATTGAGCGCGAAGTTTATCATGGTACGACTCAGCGTCAAGGGCAGTTTTGTTAAATTTTTTCGCGCTCTGGAGTAAAATCAGCGCCGCCATGAACTCTCGACTCTCACGCAATCTGATCATCCTCACTCTGTCCGTCGCCATTCTCTCGCTCGGGCAGGAAATGTGGTTCGGCTTCGCGCCCGAATTTTTGAAAGCGCTGGGCGCCGGCGCGCTGGCCATCGGCGCCTTCAGCAGTTTGCAAAATTTTTTTAAAGCCCTCTACCACTACCCCGGCGGATGGATGCAAGATCGCTGGGGCGTGCGCTGGACTCTGGTGGGGGCCAACGTCGTCGCCGCCGTTGGCTATCTCATCTATCTCATCAGCCCGAACTTTTGGGTCGTGTTCCTCGGCTTGCCGCTGGTCATGGTCTGGCCGGCGTTTATTGCGCCGGCGAGTGTGGATCTGCTGGCGGAGAATGTCGCCGCGCGCAATCGCACCTTTGGGTTTGCGATTCAAGAGATCATCACCCGCATTCCGCTGGTCATTGCGCCGCTGGCCGGCGGGGTGTTGATCTCGACGCTGGGCGATGTCGAGGCCGGGGTGAGGATCGGGTTGGGGATCACGTTGGCGGCGGCCACGTTGACGGTGTTGTTGCAGGGCTTCGGGTATCAGTCGAGTCCGGCGGCCTCAGCGTCGAAGAGCCTCGTCGGCATCTGGGGAGAGTTGGATAGCGGCCTCAAACGGTTGTTGCTCGCCGAGGGGCTGGTGTTGTTCGGCGAGGCGCTGACGCGGGCCCTGTTGGTGCTGTACGTGATCGAATTTATGGATGCGCCGTACTGGGGCTTCGGGTTGATGCTGTTGATCGAGGCGGCGACGTCAATTCTGATTCGCGGGCCGCTGGCCCGACTGGTGGAAGCCGTTGGCTACAAACCGATCCTGCTGGCTTCTTTTGTGGCGACGGCGTCCTTCCCGGTCAGCGTGGTGCTGGTGCAGGGTTGGGGCTGGCTGTCGCTGTGCTACGTGCTGGCCGGACTCCGAACGGCGGGTAGTCCCATCCGCAGTACGTTGCTGGCCGGATTGGCAAACCCGGATCGGAGCGGTCAGCACATTGGGTTGTACGAGTCGGCCTTGAATTTGGCCGTCCTGCCGGCGGGCCTCTTCGGCGCATGGCTGTGGACGTTGCGGGCGACGACGCCATTCTGGATGGCGCTATGGGTGGGATTGATCGGGTGCGGCGTGTATGCGGCCTTTGGGCCGGGTGGGAGGCCTGAACGCGAGGCGTAGCCTGGCCCTTCCTTTGTGGGCGGGTTGAGACCAAAGTTGCACAAGCCCTGTTTTCTCAACTCGAATCATGGCGGCCAATTGCGAGTCGGGGCTGACAGCCGCAAAGCCGCCGTTCGCGTCAATGGTTATATTCATCAATGCCGCCTCGCCGGGCGACGAACAGCGTTCCCGGCTTCACCTGGCGCGAGTCATGCTCGACGCTAGTGATGTCGGGGTCGCCAGGGGTTCGCTCCAGAATTGTAGGAAGAGCAGAGGTGAGTTGCGAGAGGAGCATATAGGGGATTATACCAACCCGGTCGGGAAGCCATAGCACGGATTTGCAGAATTAGCGGATCGGTATCCGTTCATTCTGAAAATCCGTGCTATGAAGGTCGAGGCCAACACCCGACAGGTGTTGGCCGCAGATGGCAATTGGCAACGGATTGCCTTCGGCATAACAGATGTAGCGGATGAGCGCCGCCATCCGTTACATCCGCTACAAAATCCGTTGCCAATGAATCAGTAAACCAGGATCAAGGTGAGCGGGCGCAGCGGAAGCCGGTGAAGCTGTCGATGTAGTCCGGCCCGCCCCTGACACGGTACGCCGCGCGGACGAACCAATCGTAGCTGATCCACGAGCCGCCCCGCAGCACGCGATATTGACCCGAAGCAGGCCCTTGTGGATTCTCCGATGGCGAACTGCCGTAATAGGCCTCATCATACCAATCATTCACCCACTCCCACACATTGCCCGCCATATCCCATGCGCCGTAAGGGCTTGCGCCGTCCAGGTAATTACCTACAGGCGAGGTGTCGGCGTAGCCGTCATCCACCGTTTTATCGGACCAGTCAAAGCTTGTATTGCTGTCGGCGAAGTTGAGCAGATCTCCGGCAGGTTGGTCGTTACCCCACGGATAAGTGCGCCCATCCGTTCCTCGCGCGGCTTTTTCCCATTCCGCTTCAGTAGGCAATCGCCGTCCGGCCCACTCACAGTACGTGGTCGCATTATCCCACGAGACGTAAATGACAGGGTAGTTGTCGTATTGCGCGTCCCCGTAGTAGCTATCACGTGTGTAGGATTTCGACGAAGGCGGCGGACATTTCCCGGCTTCGACGCACAGCGCGTACATGGCATTGGTTACTTCGGTGCGGTCAATCCAAAACGCGTCGAGCGTCACCGGATGAACCGGCTTCTCCCTAGAGTCGCCAGTGTCACTGCCCATTTGAAATGATCCGGCTGGCACGTAGACTTGAACCATACCATCAATGGGCGAAATTTGAGTGGAACCAATGCCAAGAGCAGGCTCTAAAGTGAGGGCAGCGGTGGGCGACGCAGGGGTGCGAGCGGCGGTGAGCGGCACTGAAGTAGTAGCGAGTGGTGGGACGGCGCTAGTAGTGACAATGGCAACCGCAACAGTCGCCGTGGGCTTCGGGTTGAGGGCCCCATTAAGCACCCAGAGCGAAAGGCCACAGAACGACAATGCTGCAACTACAAGGCTGACAATGGCCGTAATGCTTATGCCTCTCAATCCAAGTTTGCGTTGTGATTGGGGCTGCCTATCTTTTTCGCGGGCAATGCGCTCTTGTTCCGCCTTCTCCCGCGCCAGGCGATCGGTTTCGGCTTTCGCTTTGGCCTGTCGCTCCTGTTCGGCCTTCAGTGCTAAAAGTCGTTCCGCCTCAGCCTTCTCTTTAGCTTGCCGCTCCCGCTCGGCCTCTGCCAGTTCACGTTCAATCCGCTCTTGTTCAGCCCTCGCCTCCGCCAATCGTTTCGCTTCAGCTTGCTCGCGCACGATCCGCTCTGCCTCGGCGCGGCCCCGTTCAACGTCAAACAGGACGCCATCCGCCGCCCGCAAATACAACACCGGCGTCCCCCACTCCACGTCGTTGCCGGAGGCGAAGATCTCCACCCGCGCTTCGGTCAGGGCGCTTTCTATCGGCAGTCCGTCGGCCAGCGATTCGTAAAAGATGCGCGCCAGTTGAATCGCCGCCCGGTCGGTGATCTCGAACTGCATCGCCAGCACGGCCGGCAGGCCCAGGCTCACCAGCGTGCCGGCCACGCCGGCGAACGGGTCGGCCGGCGAAAGCCGCGCCCCTTCGCAAGCGTTCAGCACCACCAGCCGCAGGGACCTGTGATTGTTCAAAATCGTCGCCAGATGACTCGCGCCGACTTCGTACCCATCGCCCCACTCGTCCTGAAACACCAACAGCCCGTCATCCCGCTCCCGATCCCAGCCGCCGTGGCCGATGAAGTGGAAAATATGGGCGGGGTCTCGGTGCCGCAAGCGCTTCTGCAATTCGGCCAGCGTCGCCGTGTGCAACCATTCCACGGTGAACAGCCCGCGCTCAACCAGCCCGCTCAGGGCGGCATTGATATTAGTCTTTTCACGCTCGACATTCAGTTTTGGGTAACGCGAGTCTTTAGGATCGGACACCAAGCCCACAAAGCGCAGGGGCGGCGGGGCGGCCAGCGGCCGGATGGGGCGCGGCAGTTCCGGCAGGCGAAAAAGGGGCGTTTCCCGCGACAGGACGACGAACTGTCGGCGGTGATGGAGGTATTCCCAGGGCCAGCTTGCCAGTTCGGGGGCCTCGGCCAAACTCAACCGAATCCGCAAGCCGCGATCGTCCTCGTAGGCAAGTTGATTCAAACTGGCGGTGAAGCAATCGCGCACTTCGCCCCGAAAGACCGATTCGAACAACTTACCGCCAAACTCTTCAGCCGCTCTCATCTGCGGCGAGCCTCTGGAGCGTGTGCCGGTGCGCATGTGCCCGATCTTCAGGATAAAGTTTTCAAGTTCGTATTGGGCAAACGGGTTGGCGAATTCAACCGCCGCCGACGCGCCATCCGGAGCGCGGGCCTCAGCCCGGTAGTTGCCATCGGCCAGGCGGATGATCTTGAGGTCGAAGTCGCGGTATTGCATAAATGACTTCGGGAATTGTAGTGGAGGATGGGTGGGGAGTCAAAAGCATAGAGTGAGTGCAGTCGCATTGATGGCGGCAACACCTGTCAGGTGTGCGGACACCTGACAGGTGTTGCCATCAACCCGATAACAATTTGCTCTAAGGGCGGATTAGAAAATCTACTTCTGCAAAATCACCCGCGCCGCATTCCTCCCCGCCGCGCCTGTCACCCCGCCGCCGGGATGAGTCCCTGCGCCGCACAGGTATAGCCCCGGGATCGGCGTGCGATATTGCGCCCATCCGGCCACAGGCCGCATGAAGAAGAACTGATCGAGCGTCAACTCGCCGTGATAGGGGTTGCCTTCGGTGACGCCATACGTTTGCTCCAAATCCAGCGGCGTAATCACTTGGCGATGCAAGATCGCCGACTTGAGGTTGGGCGCAAACTGGCTCAGAGTCTCCACGACCAGATCGCCCACTGACCCACGCAAATCATCCCAATTCCCATTCCGCAGACGATAGGGCGCATACTGCATCCAAACCGTCATCACCTGCTTGCCTGCCGGGGCCAGCGAGGGATCGTTCACCGACGGGACGACGACGCGCAAATATGGATGGTGTGACATGCCGCCATACTTGGCATCATCGTAGGCGCGTTCGAGATAATCCATGTTCGGCGCGACGACGATTAGCGCCCCGCGCAACAGCGAGGGGTCGCCGAAATTCGGCAGTTCGCCCAGCGCCAGATTCACCCGGGCCACGACGCCCTTGAATTTGATATTCCGAATCTGCCGCACAAAATGCGGATCGAGTTCGAGCGGGTCCACCAGCCCCAACATCGTGTGTTTGGGATCGAGGCCGGAGGCGATGGCAGAGGCATTTAACTCCGTTCCGTCGGCCAATGCGACCCCGACCGCCTTGCCATCCTTCACCACAATTTGACTCACTTCGGCATGAGTTCTGATCTCCGCGCCGTGACTCTTCGCGGCGGCGGCCAAAGCAGTTGACAAGGCCCCCACCCCGCCCCTGGCCGTCACCGTCGAAGGAATGACTCCGTTCACGCCAACGAGATGATGCAGCATCATATACGTTGTCCCAGAGGCGCGGGGCGGCTGAAAGAGTCCGGTGATGCCCGTCGAAGCCAGCGCCCCTTTCAACGCGTCCGACTCGAACCAGTCGCCCAAAAAGTCGCTGAGGGCCATAGGCAAGAGGCGCAGGGCCTCAATCATGTCTTTGTCGCCCAACCCGCGCAATTTCAAGCCCAGCTTGCCCAGCGTCAGCAGCGTGTCGGCGTTCAGCTCGGTGATGCGCGGCGGCGTGACGGCGTACACATCAGACAGAAACCGGGTGAGATGGGTGATCAGGGCGTTGAATGATTCGTATTTATCCGCATCGGCCTTCGAGAATTTACGAATGGCCTCAACGGATCGGGCGGCGTTGCCCGATAACACCAAATGGTTGCCGGCGCTTTGCAGGGAGACCAGAGTCGGCTCCCCGCCCAGAGTCTCCAGCCCGTGTCGGCTCAACTCCAAATCGCCTATCACTTCGGAACGAAGGTTGATGTTTTGGGAGACGGTATCCACTTTGAATCCGGAGAATACTTCTTCGGTGGCGGCGACCCCGCCGAGGACATCCCGCTTTTCCAACACCAACACCTTCCGTCCGGCCTTCGCCAAATAGGCGGCAGTCGTCAATCCGTTGTGGCCGGCGCCGATCACAATCACGTCGTAAGTTGCCATAGTCGTATCCTTTGTTATTAGTAATTGGTAATTACCATTTACCAATCACTTCTCACACCTTTCCGTCTTTTAGTATTTCCAACGCCGCCAACCGCCCTGAAGCGCCCATGATGCCCCCGCCCGGATGCGTGCCGGAGCCGCACTGATAGAAGTTGTGGATGGGCGTGCGATAGTTCGACCAGGCGGGCGAGGGACGCAGGAAGAACAGTTGATTCAAGAGTAATTCGCCATGGAAAATGTTGCCTTCGGTGAGGCCCGCCCATTGTTCGATGTCGTAGGGCGTGACCACCTGCCGCCCGACGATGAGGGACTTGAGGTTAGGCATATATTCAGAAAGCGTGTCCACGACCGTATCGCCGAAGGCTTCACGTTTGGCGTCATCCCAGCCGCCATTGAGGTGATAGGGTGCGTACTGCACAAAGCAGGAGACGACGTGCTGGCCGGGCGGGGCCATGCCGGGATCGATCATCGAGGGGATGATCATATCAATATACGGACGGCGAGAGAACTCGCCATACTTCGCGTCGTCGTAAGCGCGCTCAATGTAGTCAATGCTGGGGCTGATCGAGATCGCGCCGCGCAGGCCCGTCCGCATCAACTCCGGATCGTGGCTGAGGCAGGTCAAATCCGGCAAGCCACTCAACGCCAGATTCACCTTGCCCGACGACCCACGAATCTTGAAACGGCGGATGTCGTCCAAAAAGTCCGTCGGCAGTTCTTTGGAGTCTACCAACTTCAGGAAGGTGCGCTTGGGGTCGAGGCCGGACACAATCACTTTCGCGTAGAGCTCTTCACCTGCCTCAAGCGCCACACCGACCGCGCGCCCGTTTTTGACGATCAGTTGTGACACGCCGGCATTGACTCGAATCTCCGCGCTATGACTGCGGGCGGCGCTGGCAATGGCGTTGCTCACCGCGCCCGTGCCGCCTTTGGCAAAGCCCCAGGCCCGGAACGCGCCGTCAATTTCGCCCATGTAGTGATGCAAAAGCACATAAGCCGTGCCGGGCGAGCGCGGCCCCATAAAGGTGCCGATGATGCCGCTGGCCGACTTCGTGGCTTTGAGCGGCTCGCACTCGAACCACTCATCCAAAAAATCCGCCGAGCTCATCGTCATCAATTTGAAGAGTTGATGGAATCGCTCCTCACCGAGGCTCAAAAAGTGCTGGCCCATCTTGAGCAGGCCGCGCAGTTCGCCGGGGCTGAATGAGGTCGGGTCGGGCGGAATCATGCCGAGGATGGGTTTGACCGCGCGGGCCATGTGGCTCATCAGCAGGCCATAGTCGTCGTAGGCATCGGCGTCCTTTGGCGAGTGGCGGTAAATCTCACGCCGGGTCGCGTGATGATCCGCCCACCCGGCAAGATAGTCGCCATTGGGCAGCGGCGTCACCGTGCTTTCGAGCGGCAGGATTTCGAGGCCGTGCTTGGGCAATTCCAAATCGCGGATCACTTCCGGGCGAAGCAAACTGACGACGTAAGAGAAGACGGTGAACTTGAAACCGGGGATGATTTCTTCGGTGACCGCCGCCCCGCCAACCAGATGCCGCCGCTCCAGTACCAGTACGCTCTTGCCCGCCCGCGCTAAATATCCAGCCGCCACCAACCCGTTGTGTCCGCCGCCGATAATAATTGCGTCATACGTCTTCGCCATTTTGGTTTCCTTCTCAGCCAATATCTTCACCACGAAGACACACAGGCTCAAAGTGTCACAAAGTTTTTTCTTTGTGTAGGCCGGTGTCTTGGTGACCTGGTGGTTACTTCCGTTTACGCTCGGGGTTAAAGAAAGGTATTTTTACTACTCGCGCCGGAGCCTGCCGCCGCTTGTGTTCAATCGTCACTTCCATCATCAAGGGTGCAGCTTCTTTGGCATGGCCGGACTCAATATGGGCCATGGCGATATACTTCTTCATGATCGGCGACCAGGTGCCGCTGGTGGCGTAGCCGATTTGCACCCCTTCGGCATATACCGGGATGTCGGAGCGCCAGGCCAGCGCCGGTAACGAGGGCGGCAAGCCTTCCTCGGCATACATATTTTCCAATGCTTCCCAATCCACTTCCAGCCCAACCAATTGCCACGTTGGGCCGTTCTGTTTCTCGGCCAACAGCGCCTTGCGCCCGACGAAGTTGCCTTTATCCAAACTCACCGCCCAGCCCAGACCGATCTCAAACGGCGATGATTTGCGGGCCTCGATCAGGGCATGATTGGCCGAGGTGTAATCCACATCGAGCATAATCAAACCAGCCTCAACGCGGGCAATGTCCAGCGCCAAAATTCCGGCAGGGGTGAGGCCCCAACCCCGGCCCGTTGCCATCAGCGTATCCCACAACTTTTCCGCATCCTTTGGGTCGAGCCAAATCTCATAGCCCAGATCGCCGGTGTAGCCGGTACGTGAGACGGTGAC
>Ga0247727_10011440_pt1 | contig 15490 bp, 15 predicted proteins | sample WisWelCaveWW1625_FD_202498 | JGI IMG/M metagenome (GOLD analysis project Ga0247727, IMG submission 202498) | Biofilm microbial communities from Wishing Well Cave, Virginia, United States - WW16-25 | ecosystem: Environmental > Aquatic > Deep subsurface > Groundwater > Cave microbial mat | place...
CTCAAAGGTCACCGTGCATTGTGGTGGGCAGTGCTGGCGGCGGGCCTTGCCGGCCTGGTTCACACAGCAGGTTTGTAGGGGGCGGCCTGCGCGTCGCCCCGGACGAGGACGAACACACAAGGGCGAACACACAAGGGCGAACACACAAGGGCGAACGCACAAGGGCGAACACACAAGGGCGAACACACAAGGGCGAACACATAGGTTCGCCCCTACGTCAATCCTCAAATTGGCAATCAGGTTTCCCGGCCAAGCAGTTGCAAAGTTAATTCGTGCAGGGCCTCTTTGGCATTGCCCAAAGACCGGGCCGCCTCGAGACCGGCGAGGGCCAGTTTGGCATGATACTTTTCTTTTTCTTCGCTGTAGGCCCGGGCGCCGCAGGCCTCGAGGGCGGCCACAATGTCAGGGACGGCGGCCCCGCCCGCGACTTCGGGGCGATAGGCTGAACGCAGGTCGGGGTTTTGATCCAGGCCGTACAGCACCGGCAGAGTTTTCTTTCGGGCCAGAATGTCGGTGGCGGCGGACTTGCCGGTGATGGCCGAGTCGCCCCAAATCCCCAAAATGTCATCACGAATTTGAAAAGCCAGTCCGAGATGCCGCCCGAACTCGCGGTAGTGGAAGCGCACGCCGGGCGGTTGCTCGGCAGACAGCGCCCCACATTCGGCGGCAGTGGCAATGAGCGAGGCGGATTTGCCCTCGATCATTTGCAGGTAATCCTCAGCCGTGACCGTGTCCCGCGTCTCAAAGGCCATGTCGTAATGCTGGCCTTTTGTGAGGTGCAAGCAGGTTTGATCGAGCAGGTTGAGGGCTTCGAGGGTAACAGCCGGTGGCAGGTCGAAGGCGCGCGCGCGTTGAATGGCGAGATGGGCGTAGGTGAAGAGCGAGTCTCCGGCGTTGATGGCTTGGGCCTTGCCCCACAGTTTCCAAACAGTGGCCCTCCCCCGGCGTAGAGGGCTGTCGTCCTGAATGTCATCATGCACGAGCGAGAAGTTGTGGATCAATTCGACGGCGGCGGCAAAGGGCAGGGCATAGGCCCACTCGCCGCCGCTGGCTGAGGCGCACAGCAGCGTGATCAGCGGGCGGGTGCGTTTGCCAGCGACGAGGGCGGGCTGGCCCTCGTCAATCCATCCCAGATGGTAATAGATCATGCGGGCGTAATCGTCAGGCGGCGGCAGGCGAAAATTGAGCGCCGCACGTAGTTCGTGATCAATGGCCGGGACGAATTGATCGAGAAATTCAGCCAACATGGATCAGCGGCCCTGCTTGCAAAGCGGCCAGGTCCTTCGACCCCGTCGCAAATAACACGATCCGAATCTCGCGAGTCAACTCGTTGATGAGTTCGATCACTGCTTCTGCGGATTGGTCAGCCGCTTTGAGGAATGGCCCGGCCATGCCGCCCAGCGTTGCGCCGAGGGCCAGGCACTTGGCAATGTCAACCCCGTCACGCAAACCGCCGGAGGCGATGATGGGTTTGCCGGGGATGAGGTTGTGGGCGTTGACGATGGCCTGGGCGGTAGGGATGCCCCAATCAATAAAGGCGGCCGCCACCCGCGCCTGGGTGGGGGTCGGGGCGCGATGCATCTCGACCTGACTCCAGGAGGTGCCGCCGGCCCCGGCGACATCAATCCCGCTGATCCCAGCGTTGAACAGATCCCATACGTTCGACGATGAGAATCCCCAGCCGACTTCTTTGGCGATCACGGGGACGCCGCCATCGCCGTCCAGCACCCGGCACACCGCTTCCACCTTTTTAAGCAGTCCGGCGAAGTCCGTGTCGCCTTCGGGCTGAACCGCTTCCTGCAAAGCATTGAAGTGCAGGATGAGGGCGTCCGCCTGGGCGATCTCAACGACGCGGCGGCAGTGATCAACGCCGTAGCCGTAATTGAGTTGCACTGCGCCGAGGTTGGCAAATAAAAAAATATCGGGCGCAACGTCGCGCACTTGAAAGGTGTGAACGGTCTCCGGGCGTTCGAGCGCGGCTCGCATTGAGCCGAGGCCCATGGCAATATTCGTCACCTGCGCCGCCCGAGCCAAGGTGCGATTGAAAAGTTTCGCCCGTTCCGTGCCGCCCGTCATCGAGGAAATGAGCAGGGGTGCGGCGAGCGTTTTGTCGAACAAGTGAGTCGTGATTGAAACGTCGGACAGGTTGAGGTCGGGCAGGGCGTTGTGCTCAAAACGGTACTGCTCAAGTCCGGTGGTCAGGCCGCGAAACTGGACATCTTCTTCGAGGTTGATGCGGATGTGGTCATCTTTGCGTGTGGTGGTGCCCGTAACTTCGGCCATGTGAGAGTGTTCCATTAGAGTGAGTAGCGGCATGTTACCAGCCGGGGAAGGGGTTTGTCAAACACTCAGACTTCCGAGGTCCTCGGCCAACCAAAGTTTGTGCGACTTCGGAAGTTTCACGTTTTTCCCTTGACAGCCCATGTCGCGCCAATACAATGGGGCAAACCCAAAAGGGCACAGCCCGTCTCTCAGGAGGATTTTATGTCGGATACCCAGGAACGTATTACCAAAATCATTGTCAATTTGTTGGGCGCAAAAGCCGAAGATGTGATGCCGGAAAAGAAATTCCGCGAAGACCTTGAAGCCGATTCGCTCGATCTGGTGGAACTGATCATGGCCTTCGAAGAAGAATTCGGCGGCGAGATCTCGGATGAGGATGCTCAGAAGATCACCACTGTTGGCGAGGCCATCGAATACGTTGACGGCATAATGAGGAAATAAGGCGCACTGGAATAAAGTGAAACGGGCGGAGGCCAATCGGCCTCCGCCCGTTTTGTGTTGTGCGTACATCGTAGGGGCTGACTTACATGTCAGCCCCCGATTCGGGCGAACCCATCGGTTCGGGCAAACACATCGGTTTGGGCAAACACATCGGTTTGGGCAAACACATCGGTTTGGGCAAACACATCGGTTTGGGCAAACACATCGGTTTGGGCAAACACATCGGTTTGCCCCTACGACCCTAACCGAATGATCCGCGAGTCCGTATAATTGGCCCAGGGCACATCCGGGAAAATCAAAGCCTTGTTCGTCGCATCAATCCGAACCGGCACGGTTTGCCCGATTTGCAATTGCGGCGCGGCCAAATAATCCACCGCCCAATTGGTCGTAGCCCGATAAACCGGGCCGAACGGCGGCGCCACCTCCAACACCAGTTCCACGTTGAGTCGGGAAGTGTTCTCGGATGAAAAAGATTGAGCGCTGACGATGGTGGCTTTGGCCGGGGTCGCCTGCGCCGACTTCTGGCGTATCTCTTTCCCGCGCCGGAATATCCACCAAAAGATCAACACAATCGGCGCAACAGCCGCGACCGTAATACAAAGGCTGGCGCATACCGTGAAGAGGATTGTGCCAACGGTAGTGAGAGCGATAATGGTTTCTGGATCCATGCGACTATTTTACTTGCGGAGCGCATTGAGCGCCATTGTCGCCGCCCAATCCGGCGCGAGGGCCGGGTGGCCGCCAAATTTTAATCGGACGTGACTGGACCCACCGGGCCGCCACACGCCGACGCCGATCTCGACCATTTTCTCTTTCTCCTGCGTCGTCGCCACACACGCCAGCCCGCAGGTGACGCCGCCCCCTTCAGCGGTCCCTGCCGCTGAAGCGGCGGCCTGGGCCAACGCCTCAACGTCCACATCAACCCCATCCAGCGCCCGCACTTCCCCGCCGCGAAAGAGTCCCCGACCGCCGTCGGCCTGCGCCAGCCGCCCGGCGATGCGGCCCAGCGTGCCACTTTCAATCACTGCCACTGTCTCGCCTCGTTCGGCCAGCGTCCCCAGTACGGCCCTTTCCAGGGTGTCGCCATCCGCGCCGAAAATCGCGTCGCCCAATCGTTCGCGCGCTTGTGATTCGACTTCGGCAATCAACTGATCCGCTTCGGCTTCGCTCTCGGCTTTGGCCGCGATGCGGATGTCCACGATGCCGTAATGGGCGTTGAGGCCGACCATTGGATTGCTCAACTTTTCCAGATCGCCCACGTGCTGATCCACCACACTCTCGCCCAGCCCGACCACGTGCAGAACCCGGACTTTGATCAGCGAATTCAAATTGAAGCGCTGGCGCAAATAGGGCAGAACCGCGTTGTCCAACAAATACTCCATCTCGTGCGGCACGCCAGGCAGGCTGAGGATGACGCTCGTACCGGCATCCACGATGAAGCTAGGCGCGGTGCCGACCGGGTTTTCAATCACCGTCGAGCCTTCGGGTCGCCAGGCCTGCGACTTGTTGTTCTCAGTCATCTGCCGCCCCATGCGGGCGAAGCGAGCGCGGATTTGCTCGACCAATGCTTCGTCGAAGATCAGTTGGCGGTTTGTGGCGCGGGCGACGGCGGCGCGGGTCATATCGTCCACTGTCGGCCCCAGCCCGCCGCTGGTGATGACGACCTGTGATCGCCCCAATGCGTATTTGATCACTTCGGTGATGCGATCTTCGTTGTCCCCCACCGCTGAGATGTACAGCACATCCAGCCCGATGCTCCGTAGCTTGCGGGCGATGTGGGCGGTATTCGTATCCACCAGATCGCCGAGGACGATCTCGGTGCCGATGGCGATGATTTCGGTGTTCATATCACGTTAAATTCTCGAATCTCTCTCCCCTCCGCAAACCGATTGTAATCCAACATCGAAACGTCCACTGTGCTGGCCTTCCCGTCCAAAATGATCTCCGCCATCAGCTTACCGCAGATCGGGCCGTGCATGAAGCCGTGGCCGGAGAAGCCGGTGAGGAGGTAGAAGCCGTTCAGCGGAGTCGGGCCGATGATGGGATGGGCGTCGGGGGTGACTTCGTAGAGTCCCGCCCAGCGCGAGGCGACGCCTGCCGTTTCGAGCAGGGGCAGTCGTTTGGCGGCGGCTTCCATGTGGACGAGTTCCCAATCGGCGTCCACATTTTGATCGTAGCCCGGCGCTTGAGTCGGATTTGACATGCCGGTGAGCAAGCCATCGCCCTCGCGATGAAAGTACAGGCTTTGGGCGAAGTCAATGACGAAGGGAAAATCGGGCGGCGCCTGTGGGAGCGGGGTCGTGGTCAGCCATTGGCGGCGCACCGGGGTGACCGGCACTTTCACCCCGGCCATCTCCCCAATCAAGGCGCTCCACGGCCCGGCGCAATTAATCACAGTCTGCGTCGCAATCGTTCCCTTGCTCGTCACGACACCTGACACTGTCGAACGCGAAGCGTTCGCTGCGCTCGACACTTCCATCCCCATCACCTCAACATCCGTCAAACACTTCGCGCCCAATCGCCGCGCGGCGTTGATGTAGCCCATGACCACACTGTTCGGGTCGGCGAGGCCGTCTTTGGGGTTAAACGTCGCGGCGATGGCATCGGGGAAGACGCAGAGCGGGATCATCTTGCGCACCTCGTCGCCCGATAGCCACTGCGTCATCACGCCCAGCGAATGTTGCAGTTCGACGTTGCGTTTGAATACGGGTATATCGGACTCGCGGGTGGTGATGATGAGATAGCCGCACTTGCGGATCATCGCCGGTTGACCGGTTTCTGCCTCCAACTCGTCCAGCATCCTCAAACTTTGGATCGAAAGCTTGACGTTGACTTCGGTGGCGAACTGGCAGCGAATGCCGCCCGCACAGCGCCCGGTCGCGCCTAGCCCGAAGAAGGACTCTTTTTCAATCAGCACAACACTCTTGACGCCGCGCCTGGCGAGATGATAGGCCGTGCTGGCGCCCATCACCCCGCCGCCAATGACGACGATGTCCGCTGTGGAAGGGAGATCGCTCATGGTTGAAGAGTTTTACCACGAAGACACAAAGTCACAAAGGATCACCAAGTTTCGCTCATTTCTGGTTTCAAGGAGTTGCCCATAAGTCATGCTGAGGCGCGTTCTTTGCGCCGAAGCGGCGGTCTTTGCCGCCAGCATCTTGCTGGCCGGACACGTGACCCTTCGCCAAGAACGCTCAGAGCCTGCCCTGAGCTTGCCGAAGGGGTGACAGGTAGCAGGCTGCCTCTTTGAAACGGTTATAGAGCGGATCGGTCTTTCTCAAGCCATCTCTGGTTGTTTCGCCCGTTGCGGTAGTTCGAGTTGCAGCAAAATCACAGCGAGCAAAATAAGCGCCCCGCCGAAAAGTTGCGGGCTTTCGAGGAGTTCACGAAAAAAGATGAAGGCCCAAATGTTGGAGAACACGGCATCCATGGAGACGACGATGGTGGAGTTGCTCACCGGGATGTGGCGCAGGGAGAGGGAGAAGGACGCCCACGCTCCCAGAGTCGGCCCGGCGATAAGGGCGATGATGAAGGGCCAGGCCGCTGGTTGCAGGGCGGCGGCCAGCCCCTCGCCCCCTTGCAGAGGCAGTAGGACGAAGGCGGCGATGCCGAAGGCGTAAGTCAGCATGGTGCGCGGGTCGCATTTGCCGCTGAGGGATTTGCTGAACGAGGCAAAGAACACATAACCGGTATAGGCAGCCAGCCCGGCGAGGATACCCGGCCAACTCAAGCGCAGCGCCCCCGGATCATAAATTTTGACGACAAGGGCGCCGCCGACGACGGCCAGCGCCAGCACGATCAGTTTTTTAGGTGTGAGCGGTTCGTGAAAAAAGATCGCGCTAACGAGGGTGACCCAGATCGGGGCCATGTTGACTAGTACCGAGAGCAGGGCGATACCGGTCAGTTCAATGCCTTTGGTGAGGGCGGTGTAGAAACCGCCCACACCCAAAACGCCCAACGCGATCAATTGCCAGATCGCGCCTGGCGGCGGCTTGAGCAGGTCGCGTCGGAAGAACACCAAGCCGATGAGGAGCGCCAGGGAAGCCAGCGCGCAACGAAAGAATGCAATGGAGAGAGAGGGGAAGTGGTAAGCGTTGAGGAGGACGCGCGTGATGGGGCCGAGGGTAGACCACAATAGAGCGGCGGCCAGGGCCAGGGCCCAGCCTTTGAGGGAATTGCTCACAAAGCAATCTCGGCCCCCAGCCCCATTTCTTTGGCGCGGCGCAGGACTTCGCCGCCCGCAGAGACATCCTGCACGGCGATGCCGACGGATTTGAAAAACGTGATCTCATCAGCGGCGGTGCGACCGGGGTGGCGGCCAGCGGCGACATTGCCAATTTCGATCAGATCCGACTCGGCAATGATTCCGGCGTCCATCGTCGCCACCAGTTCACCCGACTCGGCCATAATGGCCGGGATCGAATCCACGAACGCCCGACCGGCGCGACGTATCGTTTCGACGTCAATCTCCTGCATGTCCAATGTGAACGAGCCGAGGCCGTTGACGTGCGCGCCGGGTTTGAGATGGTGGCCGTCGAGGACGGGTGTTTTGGAGGTGGTGACGGCGCAGATCACGTCGGCATCTTTCACCGCTGCAACGGGGGTGGGGGCGGCCACCAGGGTCGCCCCTACCTGAGATTTCATTTCGTCAATTAACTTCGTGACGTTCTGCGAGTTGCGGCTGTAGATGTGAACGCGCTCGATGGGCCGGGCTTCACACATGGCTAGGAGGTGGGTGCGGGCCAGGGTTCCACTGCCGAGAATGGCGGCGGCGCGGGAGTCGGGGCGGGCCAGAAGTTCAGTGGCGGCCCCCGCCCCGGCGGCGGTGCGAAGGGCGGTGAGGTAGGTGGCGTCCATCAAGGCCGTTGGCTGACCCGTCATTGTGTCCACCATCACCACCACACCGTGAATCATCGGCAGTCCGTTGGCGACGTTGTTGGGAAAGACGGAGACGATCTTCGCGCCGAGTTCACTCCCGACGCGCGCGGGCATGAACAACGTCACCCCATTTTGATCGGGAACGGGGACGGGGGTGCGGACGGGCAGATGGGCCTCGCCGGTGACGAGGGCAGCATAGGCGCGTTTTTGCGAGTCAATGGCCGCCCGCATGGGCAGGGCGCGGCGGATGTCGGAGGCAGAGAGGATCAGCATAAAAATCCCAAATCCCAAAATCCCAAATCCCAAACTCGCCGGGTTGGAGTTTGGAAGTTGGGATTTGGGGTTTTGCTTTATTCCTCGCCGAGGTACGTCTTGCGCACTTCCTCGTCGTCGCGCAGTTTAGCGGCGTCGCCCTGGAGGCGGATTTCGCCGGTTTGCAACACGTAGCCGCGATGGGCAATGGAGAGGGCCATGCGGGCGTTTTGCTCGACGAGGAGGATGGTGGTGCCTTGTTTGTTGAGTTCGCCGACGATCTGGAAAATTTGCTCGACGAGGATCGGGGCCAGGCCCATCGAGGGTTCGTCGAGGAGGAGGACACGGGGGTTGGCCATGAGGGCGCGGCCAATGGCCAGCATTTGTTGTTCACCGCCAGAGAGGGTGCCGCCGCGCTGTTTGAGACGCTCTTTGAGGCGTGGGAAAGTGACAAAGACGCGTTCGATATCGCGCTGAATGCCGTCCTTGTCTTTGCGCGAAAATGCGCCCATCTCCAGATTTTCCATCACCGTCATGCGCGGAAAGATCAGGCGGCCTTCGGGCGATTGCGACACGCCACGCTCGGTGATAATGTGCGCCGCAAGTTTGGTTAATTCTTCGCCTTCAAGTGTGATCGAGCCGTGGCGCGGGCGGATGAGGCCTTGAATGGTGCGCAGGGTCGTCGTCTTGCCAGCGCCGTTGGAACCGATGAGGGTGACGATCTCGCCTTTGTTGACGGTGATGGAGATGCCTTTGAGGGCGTGGATGTTGCCGTAATAGGTGTGAACGTCGTGGAGTTCGAGCATGGGTTATTCGCCGGCGGTGCCTTTCCCAAGATAGGCCTCGATCACTTTTGGGTTGCGTTGCACGTCCGCCGGAGAGCCTTCGGCGATCTTTTCGCCGTGGTCGAGGACGGTGACGCGGTCGGAGATGCCCATGACGACGCGCATGTCGTGTTCGATGAGGAGGATGGTCAGGCCGCGTTCGTCGCGCAGGCGGCGGATGAAGGCGGTGAGGTCGGCGGTTTCGGCGGGGTTCATCCCGGCGGTTGGCTCATCAAGCAGGAGCAACTTAGGCTCAGTGGCCAGGGCGCGGGCGATTTCGAGTCGGCGCTGGAGTCCGTAGGGGAGGTTCTTGGCGGTGGTATGGGCTTCTTTGCGGCCCAGGCCCACATAGTCCAGCAGGTCGAGGCCTTTTTTGACGGCGGCCTCTTCTTCGCCGGTGACGGGTTTGGCGCGGAAGAGCGAGCCGAAGAGGCCGTCGATCATCGCCGAGTTGAGCATGGCCCCGACGATGGCCAGGAAGAGGCCAACAATGATGATGAGGTAGGCGACGACGTTGCCGGTCGAAGGTGGGACGTTCTGACTGAGCATGATTTGATACAGCGGCACTACGCCCAGCAGCAGGAACATGCCGAGGCCCAACATGGCCAGCTTCGACCATTGAGGCAGGTTGGCGAGGGAGGTTGCGCCCAGCAGGCCGGAGTGCATTCGCACCTGACTGCCGACCAGCACATTCTCCAGCGCCGTCATGTTGCTAAAGAGGCGGATGTTCTGGAAGGTGCGGGAGATGCCGCGGGCGGTGATCTCGTGCGGTTTGAGGCCGACAATGGTTTCGCCGTCGAATGTCAGTACGCCATGGGTGGGCTGATAGATGCCGGTGATGTCGTTGAAAAAGGTGGTCTTGCCGGCGCCGTTGGGGCCGATGAGACCGGCGATCATCCCTTTCTCGATCACGAAATCTACGGCGCTGACGGCGGTGAGGCCGCCGAAGGTTTGGGTGACTTTGTTCGCTTCGAGGAGGGCCATGTTTGGTAATTGGGTAGTTAGGTAGTTGGGTGGTTAGTCGGCGGCGGCCAGTTCATCGCCGGCGTGCAGTTCGGCTTTGCGTTCGGCGCTGGGCACCAGGCCTTCGGGCCGGACCAGCATCATGATCACCAACACCAGGCCAAAGATGCCCAGCCGCCACTGGATGGGGTCAATGCTGGTGGAAAGAAAATCTTTCAATGCCGGGTTGGCCACGTTGGGCAGGACGGTGGCGTTCATGAAGCGCTTGAGCAGGTCGGCAATCTGCGGCAGGAAGAGGCGGTCGGTGCCCATGATCAGGATGGCGCCGATGATGACGCCGGTCATGTTGCCCAGTCCGCCGAGGATGACCATGCACAGAATGATGACCGAGACGCTGAAGTCGAAGACGGTCGGGAAGATGGCGGCAATGTACGAGCCATAGAATGCGCCGGCGAACCCGGAAAAGGTGGCGCCGATGGAAAAGGCCAGCAGTTTGGTTTTCACCGGGTCAATACCCATTTGCGAGGCGGCCAGTTCGTCTTCGCGGATCGCCATCCAGGCCCGGCCAATGCGCGAGTCGCGCAGGCGGCGGATGATGAAGATGGAGAGCACGACCAGGGCCAACACCAGAAAGTACCAAGGCAGATAGTTGGCGCCAAAAATCAAACTTTGGGGATCGTTAGGATTATCAATGAAAGGGATCAGGGGGCGGCCTACGGGATTGACGCCTCTGTCCCCGGCAGTCAAGTCCAGTTGGCCGGTACAGGCGTAGATGCAGGCTTTGACGCTTTCAATTAGAGGGTCACAACCTATAAAACAAATGCGGCTGAACGGTTCGCGCAGGGTGACGGCGGTGAGGTTTTTGAAGACGACGGGGACGATTTCGCCAAAGCCGAGGGTGACGATGGCCAGATAGTCGCCGCGCAGGGGCAGGGTGGGCGCGCCGAGGACGAGTCCGGCCATGGCGGCCACGGCGGCGGCCACCCAGATTACCAGCCAGAAGTTCCATTGGATGTCAATTTGTGGCGAGTTGAGCAGAGCGGTGGTGTAGGCGCCAATGGCGAAAAAGGCGGCGTAGCCAAGGTCGAGCAGGCCAGCATAACCGACGACGACGTTAAGGCCCAGGGCCAACAGGATGTAGATCAACACGGTGATCACGGCGGCCATCCACTGCATGTTGGTGATTTGCTCAAAGATCGGGAAGACGAGCAGGCTGACGATCAGGAAAACCAACAGGCCCCTGCGCCGCTGCCGTTCGGGCTGACCCTGCAGGCGGCCCATATACTGCGCTGTGCCGGCGGCCAGAGCAATGCCGACGATGGCGCTGATGATAAAGACAGCGATGCCGTTGATTGGAATGGAGGCCCTGAAAAATTTAAAGAAGAGCAAGTAATTAACGCTTTGGCCTGTCAAGGGTCTGATGACGAAATGATACAGGACCCCGCCTAATACGGTGATAACACCGGCAACCAGTCCGGGAGTGAGGGTTTCGCGGGCGATGGCGTCTGGCGTGCGGTTAGCCGAACGCTGGCCGTAAGCGCGACCTACCATTGCGCCGACGACAGCACTCATGACGGCGATGGACCAGCCGCCGAACAAGAGGGCGACGCCCCCACCCATCAGACCGATGTTGATTGCCGGACGGAGAGTTTTCATTTGCATGGGATACCAAACCCCTCTAGGCTTTCTGGCTGACGTTTTCGCCAAGCAGACCGGTGGGCCGGAAGACCATGACCAGCACCAGAATGGCGAAGACCCAGGCGTTGGTCCAACGCGACGAAAAATATTGATCGCTGAAGGCGGCTAGGATGCCGATCAAGAACCCGCCCAGCATGGCGCCGGTGATGTTGCCAATACCGCCCAACACGGCTGAGGTGAATGCGCGTAGACCGGCGGTGAAGCCCATGGTGAAAACCGCCGTGTTGTTATAGAGGCCGACCAGGAGGCCGGCGGCCCCGGCCAATGCGCCGCCCAACAAAAAGGTGAAGGAGATCACGCGGTCAATGTCAATGCCCATGATCTTGGCTGCATCGCGATTCTCGGCGGTGGCGCGCATGGCCTTGCCCAGTTTGGTGTACTGCACAAACAAGCGCAGGCCGATCATCAGCGCCCCGGCGACGACGATGACCAGCAGGCTCTTGGTGTTGAAGTTGACCGGAGCATTAATGCCCAGGACATCGCTGAAGAGGTCAATTCGTCCCAGCAGATCGGGGAAGGACTTCGGCGAGGCGGCGTTGACGCCCATGATGGGGAAGAAGGCGCGCAAACCGCCCCAGACCAGGCCAATATTTTGCAGAAGGAAGGACATGCCGATGGCGGAGATGAGGGGCGCCAACCGGGGTGCGTTGCGAAGACGGCGATAGGCGAAGCGCTCGATGGCGGCGTTGAGGGCGCCGCAGAAAAGGACAGAGGAGACGAAGGCCAATAGGATGGCAACTACTTTCTCTACGGTGGAGCTTTCCTCCGTTGCGCCGGTCGCGCCGATGACGGTCAACGCCATAAACACGCCGAGCATGTATAAATCGCCGTGGGCGAAGTTGACCAGTTCGATGATGCCGTAGACCAGGGTGTAGCCCAGGGCGATGATGGCGACGAGGGAGCCGTTGGCCAGGCCAATCAAAAGTTGTTGGAGAAGGGTGGAGGGGTTCCTGGCGATTTCGCCAATAATGCGGAAGAGGTCAAAGCCGGCCAGGGGGCCGAAGAACAATACCAGATAAATGCTAACTGCCGCTATGAGGATTTTTTGTCCCAGTCGCATCGCTCCCGCGCCTCTCGTTTCTGAAGGTTGCCCTCGCCCGCAAGGGGCTAGGCTACGAATTTCGTGATCTACTGATCTTCGCTTCCCGGGCTTTCAAAATAAAGTCGGCGAGGACTGCCGACTTCATCACTGTTTATAAGTTCATTTTTTGAAAAGTAGAGCGAGCCTGCATTGGCAGGCTCGCTCCTTTGTGAAACAGAATTACTTGGTGCTCAACAGTGAAACGAACTCCCACTTGCCGCCCTTGACGACTGAGCCGGACATGGCAACAAGGGTCGGGTCGCCTTGCGGATCAATCGAGAACTTACCGAGGACGCTGTCGAAGTCCTTGGTGGCGAAGATGGCGTCGCGCACGGCCTTGCGGTCGGTGGGGGAACCACCGGCGGTGCAGACGCGGTTGAGGGCGTCCACGAACAGTTTGGCTGTCACATACCCATAGACCGCATACACTTCGGGGTCAGCGCCAAACTTGGCCTTGTAGGCATCGCGCCACTCGGCGGCCTTGCCGGTCATGGCGTTCGGGGGCACACCGGCGAAGGTAGAGTACACCCCCTCGGCGGCATCACCGGCGGCCTCGATCAGAGCAACTTCCTGAATGCCGTCCGGGCCGATGAGCAGGCCTTCGTAACCGGCATTGCGCAGGTCTTTGATCACCTGGCCGGCATTGTTCTGGGTGATCATGCCAAAGTACACTGCATCAGGCTTGAGTTCATTGATCTTGGTAGCGAGGGCGTTGTAGTCGGCGGCTTTCGGATCAATGCTCTCGTGGCCGAGGATGTTGAGGCCGAGGCTCGGCGCAGTGCTATCGAACACGTCGGCGATACCCTTGCCGTACAGTTCGTTGTCGTCCAGGATGTAGACGGAGCTGGCGCCGAGGTCCTTCGCCCACTGCGCGCCGACCGCACCCTGCACATCGTCAGGGGTGACGATGCGGGCGTAGTTGCGCTGGCCGTTCGGGTAATAGACTTCCGGTTCGCCTTCCGCCGCGCCGTTCTTGCGGGTCAGGCCGGGGTAGGTGTTGGCCGGAGAGACGACGACCAGATTTTCGGGGTTGGCAATCGGGATCAGCAGTTTGGCCGCGCCGGAGTTGTAGGTGCCGATCACGCCGACGATGCTGGCATCCGCCGCGTAGCGTTTGGCGTTGGCGGTCACCACTTCGGGATCCCACTTGCCCAAAGCCGCCGAGGCGTCGTCAACGGCTTCATATTCAATCGTCCAGGCGCCATTGCAGGCCTTGTTTTCGGTTTCGCCAAAAGCCATGTTGATGGAATTCACAATGGTTTGCGTCTGACCGAGCGAAGAGCCGGTCATTGGCAGGTCGGACACGATTTTGACCGTGCCGCCCGCGCCCGCGCCACCGCACGAGGCCAGCACCAGGCTGACGACGATGAGCGCAGACAACAACAGGTGGGTGCGTTTTAACATTTTTTCTCCTCCATTTGAAAGTGTAATGTTTCCCGCCATTGAGACTGGCAGGTTGCGTCTCATCCCGGGTGGGATACAGACTACAGCACGAATTGGTTGGCGATAATAGACGAATTTTGAGCGTAGGTCAAGCGTTGGTTTACCGTAGGGTTATATATTTGAGTCTCACCCCCTTCGGGCGCCGCCATACAGGAGTTCCTCGCGGATGCGGAGATCGGTATTCCGAATCTTGAGGGCCAGATCGGCGGCGAGATTTCGCATCAGGCGATAACCCAGTTGGGGATAGGTATCGCACAACGACATGAGTTTTTCGCGCGGGATGATGAGAACGTGAGTGCCATGTTGCGCACAGCGAGCGGTGGCTGATCGCAGACCCTGATCCACCAAAGCGACTTCGCCGAACGATTGCCCCCGCCTCAACGTGGCAATCGTCACCGGCCCCATAGGGCGGGCGGTGCTGTCTCCCACCAGTGATGGATCCAACTGAATCTCGACTTCACCTTGAGCGATGATATACAGTTCATCGCTGGGGGTGTTCTCTTCAAAAATGATGTCGCCGGTATTGAGCCTTTTTTCCTGACACGACGACGCCACCAGTTCGAGTTGGGTGGGGGTTAGCTCGTAGAAAATGTCGGTCTGTTTGAGGATGTTGACGAAGGACATTGGGCGCTCCGGGATCGTCGGTGGTGGCACGGTGGCACAAGGTTAAGTTTATTCGGGGCGAAGGCGATGTCAAGTGGCAAAGGTATCCGGCGAGCCGTTGAAGTGTATGTAACTTGCCTTGACGTGACACTATCCGGCGAGTACCATCTCGCCATGCGAATTGGGATGCTGGCCGATACCTATAAACCCTATATCAGCGGCGTGACAAATTGTATTGCCCTGAACAAGCGCATGTTTGAAGCCTGGGGCCACAAAGTTTATGTATTCACACTGGGTTATGAAGACTACGAAGACGATGAGTTATACGTCGTGCGCTCCCCGGCCATCCCACTGTCCGACACCGGCTTCAGCCTGAGCTTTCGCTACTCACGAATCGCCCAACGCAAACTGGCTTCGATGGATGTCGCCCACGTGCATCACCCGTTCGTCAGCGGACAGCTGGCAATTCGCTATTGCCGCTCGCAGGGCATCCCCATCGTCTTCACCAATCACACCCGCTATGATCTTTATGCCCAGGCCTATCTGCCGATGGTGCCGGGGACACTCAGCGAGACCTTTCTGCGCGCCTACATGCCGAACTTCTGCGCCAGTTGTGATCTGGTGATTGCCCCCTCGGCCGGGCTGGCGAAGGTGTTGCGGTCGTTTGGGGTGGAGGCCGCCATCGAAGTGGTGCCCAACGGCATTGACCTCACTCCGTTTGCAACGGCCTCGCCCCGGCTCCGCTCGCGCCTGGGTTTGACTGAAACGGATCGGGTGCTGATTTATGTGGGCCGGATGGGGCCGGAGAAGAACCTTGCATTTTTATTGCGCGCCTTCACCATCGTGCAGACGATGGTGGAGAACCTGCATCTGGTCATGGTGGGCGAGGGGCCGGAACTGGAGAACTTGCGCGATCATGCCGGGCGGGTCGGGCTGAGAGATCGTATCCATTTGGTTGGCGGTGTGCCTTATGCTGAAGTGCCGGGGTGGTTAAAAATGGCCGATGCCTTTGCCACCGCCTCGA
>Ga0247727_10011441_pt1 | contig 15489 bp, 5 predicted proteins | sample WisWelCaveWW1625_FD_202498 | JGI IMG/M metagenome (GOLD analysis project Ga0247727, IMG submission 202498) | Biofilm microbial communities from Wishing Well Cave, Virginia, United States - WW16-25 | ecosystem: Environmental > Aquatic > Deep subsurface > Groundwater > Cave microbial mat | place...
AGGATGGGCTCTTGTTGAGAAGGATTTTAACAAGTTCACAATTACCGACAGTGATGGGAAACGGTACGTTTTTGCTGACCGACTTAGACAGGAATCTTCCAAACCACTCACAAACCATTGTTGTCTCCTTCCATCTTGTTCTCCTCACTCTCACTCGTTGGGTTACCATCCTTATTTCTATGTCTTTAAGTTAAGCGCGATTTTAGGGGCGGATTATGTCGATGTGAATAGTAATGATATACCAGATGCCTCAGATTTGGGTAGTTGGATCAAGCTTGTTTACTCTGCGCCGCAGACAATTAGCGGAGGGATAAGCCCCGATTTCTATAAAATAGAAATCAACTATCTCTCGCAAATTATAACACCAACACATACTGCTACTTTTAATAGATCAGCGGGAGGCAACTATTTTATCTATGCTGGAAAAGAAAATGGCGACCAGTTAGATATTTTGAATAACATTGAACTGAGTCCCGGAGGAATTAAGGTCGAGTTCTTTACTTCAAGTAAATTTGGGTGGGTTATGCAGTATGTCGCAGGAGGTTATTTCCTTGTCAATCAAGATGGTTATACGATTGGAATAGGCTTTCATTACTTTAGGATAGGCTTAGACAGCCTTCGCACAAGTGGCGGCTCTGGAAGCGAACGAACCCCACCCTACAAATTTGAATACACTGGCAATCCTACTGAAGCGCATTTGTCACCAGTCGGCGTCGATCCCTGGGGATTCTATACCTTGAATTCAAATTATACTCACCCAACAGAGGCGCAGGTTAAGTGGACAGTTTGGCTGTTGAAGAAAGTGACCTATCCGACCAGCGGGACCGTGGAGTTCGAATATGAGACGAATCGTTTTCAAACGTACCACGGAAATTTCCGGGGATCTTTTGGTGATACTGAAGTCATCGCAGGCGGCGTTCGTTTGAAAAAGCAAACGATTACAGACCCTCTGACCCAACAAGCCTCGGTTTATCAATATAAATATGCTCTCACCAATAAACGCCATCCAGAGGGATACGGATTTTTAAGCTCGGAGCCCATGACTTTTGGCTACACGATACCTACGCAAAACAGCGTGGGAAAAAATCTCCGCACAGAAGTGCATTATCCAGATGTTGAAATCACTCGACCCGATGGAAGTAAAGTTCGCAAATATTACACTGCAGCCCTTTCTGGTGTTAACGGTGATCCACCCACTGGGCAATCTTATAATCCTTATATAAATTATCGGTATAGCTATTGGACTGTGACGATGCAGAATGATATAGATTTACAAAATACGCAAGTTTGTTGCGGTAATCAAATATACACAATTTTCGATTGTTCTTATGCGACGCCTTGCCCGGATGATGAAACATGCCAGTATTTTGACAATCCCGATTGTTATGTTAATTACCTTCCTCCGAATAATACGCCCAAAGATGCTTTTCTTGGTGAAGCCAGCGAGCTTGATGACAATACTCAAAATCTTCATTCGGGCTGTGGCGTCTACATCCAAGTGCCGCTTTTCAGCAACGGCTGGAAACGTGGGCGCTTGACATATGAGGAATTTTATCAAGCGCCCAGCGGCAATCCGGCTCTAGACACCACCGCCATGCATGTGACGACATATTTTTATAAAATGCTACCAATCAAATCCGAACAGTATATCGTTAAGATTGATTATAGTTGTGGTCCGACAGGGTCGAGTACAACTCCTGCTTTCGTCACCTCGGGATGGGCGCAACTTACGAGAGTAGAGACAAGAACCAGAATGGATCCCCTTTACGCTCTTGCCTTGGTTAAATTAGAAGATTACGAGTACAACACCACCAATGGCCTCATCAAAAAGAAGACCGAAACCAACACCGACGGCACGCAGCGCATCACCAAATTCAAATATCCCGTGGATTATACCAATACCACCGGCGCCGGCGATGTTTATGAGCAAGCCCTTCATGCGATGCGAACCACGAAGCATATTTACAGCCCGGTGATTGAAAAGGAAACTCGCGAGCTGCCGCCCGGACAAAGCGAGAAACTCGTTGCCGCCGAATTGGTGAAATACAAACAATTCGGCACGAGCGGCCAGTACTTTCCCCATGAGATCAAAAGATTTTCTCACACTACCTCGGTCACGGATTTTGTCGGATCAAACATCACAAGCGGCACGTTCACCTCGGATTCGCGCTATCAGCTTCAGAACAAGAACGAGCAATACGATTCGCATGGCAACCTCGCGTTAACGTACGACGCCAATAATATTCCGGCGAGCCTGCTCTGGGCCTATAATAACACTTTGCTCATCGGGCAAGCACGCAATGCCACGCCGGCGCAAGCGATCACGTCTATCTTTGATGACAATAGCGCTGCCGGCTGGTCAAGCGGCAGCGGAACGTGGATAGTTGGTAGTGGTTTTTATCAGCAAGACGATGATGGTGCCCGAGCGTGGAATACGCCGCAGCGCTATAACAGCGTGAGTCTTGATGACGGCATTTTGGAAGCCGACATTCGCTTTGATGATCTCACGACACCGCGTTATGCCGGCCTCGCCAAATATGTCAGCGGCAGTTTCGTCCGTTTTGAGCTGCGCCGGCTCGCTTCAAGCTCAAATGTGCGGATTTACGTCACGAATATTACCGATACCGTGACTGCTTTGAAAACCATCAAGTCCTTCAATCCCGGCGTGTGGTATCATCTGCGCGGCGAAATTCAAGGCAATACCGCCAAGCTTTATCTCGACGGCGAGTTGCTGCTGGCGTTGACGAATAACTTGGTCGATCTTGGCGCCGGCGTCATCGGTTTGTGTACGTATGAAACCCGGGCCAGTTTTGATAACGTGCGTTACTATCCATTCAATGCCCTTGCCCTGTCGCGGAGTTTCGATCCAGGCCTTTTCACCGTCAATACGCGTACCGATGAAAACGGCATGTCCCGGCGTTTTACGTTTGATGCGCTGGGCCGTCTCAAAACCGTGCAAGATGCGCTGGGCAATTTGGCGCAGAATATAAACTATTACTACGCCGCGCCGATCACCACGACTAATGCCAATTATATAAAAACCACCCTCGCGACGAATGCCGCACTGCACGTGCGCAACCACGATTTTGAAAAGGCGACGGGGGCGGCGCCGAGTTATTGGACGGGGCAAACTTTCGGGTCGGGATGCACAGCCGCTTGGGACAGCACCGTGAGTTACTCCGGAAAAAAATCTTTGAAAGCCAATATTCCCTCGCCAAGCGCGGCGAATCGCGTGCTTTGGAGCGCCACGTATGACGAGAAAGTGTCGACCAAAGAAACGTATCGGATGGAAGCTTGGGTGAAAACCAGCGCCAACTACAACAACTTGGCGGCGTTTACATTGTTGGTTCATGATGCGGCTCATAACCCTCTCGCCGCAGAGACGAGAAAAATATATCTTCCGAACACCGCCGAGCTCTGGCAGAAGGTTACACTGGATTTCACTCCTGGCAGCAACGCCGATCACGTCTATGCCATCCATTTGGATTTTGAAGCCAATGGCGTTGGCACGATCTGGTATGATCGCGTTAATTTTTATGAGCTGAACACCACCAAAACATTTGCCGATGGCCTCGGACGAAGCGTGCAAACGCTGCAATTTCAAGGCAGCAATAGCTCGGTGCAGACGGCAACGGTTTATGACAATTTGAGCCGCGTCAGCAAAGTGACCAAAGTTTTTCTCAGCGCAGACACGCTTTTTACTACGGCGTATAATGCCAGCGCGCAACCGCCTCTGGATAAATATCCGCCGATTGATTCGGCCAATACGTGGTACACCGATCCCAATAATAAGCACATGGTCTATAATGCCCCGCCGGAGTATGATATCGACAAGGATGCTTTTGCAGAAACGGCATATTACAACGATCCCCTTGACCGCGTCTACAAACAAGCCGCGCCTGGCACGGTTTTTAAGATGAGTTCGGGTCGAGAAGTTAAATTTCATTATTCGACGAATACGATGACAACGGAAGTTCCAGGGTATGGCGTTTACACATTGATGAAGCAGCGGCAAACGAATGAAAATGGCCAGTTCGTCAATACCTATACGGATAATTTCGGCAACAGCGTGGCTACGATTGTGGATTCCGCCGATTTAAATCTGACCACGACATTTAAGTACGATGTTTTGGGCAATCTCATCGAGTCCAAAGATCCTCGGGGATTGGCGACAATTTATGCCTATAACACCCAAAGCCGGCTTCGCCAAAAAATTTCACCCGACGCCGGCACGACGGAATATCTATATGATCCCAACGGCAATCTGCGCTTCGTCAAAGATGCTACCGGCGCTGCCGGCAACGCCTATTTTATTTATTACAAATATGATAACTTCAATCGAAAAATTGAAGAAGGCACCAAGACCAATCCGAGCGCTTATTTCAATCAGGCCAAAGCCGACAGCGCGGCTTTTCCTGTCGGTGGCCATACCGTCAAAGTGAAATATCAGCACGACGTCACCACCGGTTATACGATCATTGCGAACAATTTGAGGGGCCGGCTGTATGCGATCGAATACACCAGTGACCGCTATCCGGCGGCGAAAGGTTTTATTTTCTATTCTTACGACGCCAACGGCAATATCGAAGCCAGCGAACAGTTTATTCCTAAGGGCAATGTGACGGATGGCGCCAACTACATCGCCACCAAAATTGAATATCAATATGATGCGTTGGGCAAGGTCACCAAAATCTATTATCGCCGCACATTTCCGCCCGGCGCTTCGAGCGATGCGTTTTACACGTGGTATGATTACGACGCGCTCGGCCGCCTCGAAAAAGTTTTTACCAACACCAGCGATCTCAAATCCGATCCGCCGCATGCGCAGTATATTTACTGGCCCGGCGGCCAAGTGAAACGCCTCGTGCTCGGCGGCACGGTGCAAGGTCTCGATTATCTTTACAACAGCCGCGATTGGCTGACGCAGATCAATTATCAAAACCTCGGTCCCGCCAATGATCCCGGCGGTGATGACAAGAATACGAACGGCGTCAATGCCGATAAATTCGGCCAGATCATCGGCTACAACAAACAGTGGCATATTGCCAACGGCCATCCGGATTTCACAGCGCAGTATAACGGCAACATAGCTTGGACGATTCACAACACCTCCGGCAATAAAAAACCGGCGGCGGTCAACGTCAGCTTGACGGGTTGGGTGTACAAATATGATAAAACCAATCGTCTTACCAAAGCGGATTGGGGATATTATAGCGGCGGTTGGCAAAATTCCAACACTCGTTATGATCTGGCCAATATTCTTTATGATCGCAACGGCAATTTGGAATACATGACGCGCTACGACACGGTCGGCGTCGCGACCGACATGGATTATTTTTATCAAGCCAACACCAACAAGCTGAATTTTATCGGCGGCTTGAACGGCCAAGCGAACGGCAATTATGTTTTCGACAACAACGGCAACATGATCAAAGACGCGGTCAAGCTCGGCGCCGGCAGTACGATGACCTACGATTATCGCAACCTGCCAACTAAAATTCCGAAATCCACGACGCCCAGCGGCACGCTCGATTTTGGCTACGACGGCAAAGGCCAGCGCGTCTCCAAAAACAATCTCTTCTACGTCTATGGCGCCGACGGCAGACTCCTTGTGGTCTACGATGTCAACGGCACGCATTTGTATTGGAATGTGTGGGGATTGGATTTGATCGGACAGCGGTTTTGGAAACAGTGAAGCCAGTGTTCAGTAAACAGTATTCAGTCATCAGTTGTTTGTTGCGTAATGTGTCATAATGAAAGGTCTTTTTTTTGTTTTTAGCTCAAATGTTCGTCGTCCAAACCGTTACACGTTAAACGTTACACGATAACCAACGGGCATCACCATGAGAAACTTATTGTATTTGTTTTTCTTCTGGCTATTTTGAAATCTACCTTCGCGCAAGAGGCGGAGCGTCAGCTTGTCGAGATGCCGGACCAGCGCACGTATTTCAGCAAAACCTATTACAACGAGGCCGACAATACCTTCAAAGCCGTCATCAGCGCCGGATACATTCATTACCTCGCGGATGACGGCACGTACAAAGACATCGACACGAATTTGCGACTCGATGAGCGCGGCGTTTACTATATCCTCGATCAAGGCTTGTACAACGTCGCCTTTGCCGCGGCGATTGGCAAAGGCAATTGGGATGTCGCGTACGAAGTTCCTAAACCGTTGCAGCCGAAATTTTTTGATCCCGGCAAGCCCGCGCCGGTCACGCGCCTGCGGTGGAAAGTTTTGAGTTATGGATATTTTGACGCTTCACGCAATCGTTATCAGATTATTGACTATGCGAAAAGCGTGGCGCCGATCGTCTCCGGTCGAAGCGAAGCGGAGATCCCGCTTCAGCGGGGCAGCGTGATCACGTATCCGCAAATTTTCAACGGTATTGACGTGCGTTACGCCTGTGACAACACGAGACTCAAAGAAGAAATCGTGCTTTCTCAAGCTGCCCGCAAAACCTTGCCCGACCCGGCGAAGTACGGCCTCTCACGCAACGAGACTTATTTTGTCGTGGCCATGGAATTTTTAATAACGCCGAACAACACGAAAGTTTTGGCGCATGCGGCCAACGGCAGAGTTCCCATCGATGTCAGCAAAAGCCTGGCTTTTAGCGGCGAGGAACCGGTGGACTTTGAAGACGAACACGGCACCGTGCCATTCTTTTTCCAGAAAGATTATGCTTACGCCGCGGCGGATAGCTTAACGGATTTTTCCAACCGCGTTAACGTCAAACGCATTTTCTATTCGCAAGACGGCAAAACTTACTTGCTCATCGGCGTGCCGTGGAGTTGGGTGAATACTGCACCATTCGGTGATCTGATCATCGATCCCACAACAACGGTGACCAACAGCACCGACGTGCGCATTATGGACACCGGTTATTACGGCCCGGGCGGGTCGCTTTCCATTGCCAAGAATACCAGCGTAAGCAAAAGCCGATCGCTCGTTTCGTTTAATGTGAGCACCATTCCTCCTAGTGCCACCGTATTGAATTCGCAAATGAAGTTGTATTATTATTCCGCCGTCGGCAGCACCTGGGGCGACCGCTGGGTGCAAGCGCATCAAGTTTATGCAAGCTGGTCGGAATCTCAAGCCAATCGTGATAACAGGCGCACCAGTGTTGCTTGGAAAGTGCAATACGGCAAAATTGGCGGCGGCACGGACTCTACAACCACCGATGCCAACGGCACGATGGAAAGCACGATGTTATTTCAAACCGGCCAAACCAATACGTGGAAGACGTGGGACTTGTCCGCACTCACGCAAAAATGGGTGAGCAACACCGTGCCGAACTTCGGCGTAATGTTGTGGGCAACGAACGAAGACACGGATTACAACACGTTGTGGTTTCGTTCTTCTGAATACTCGAATTCTACGTACTGGCCCAAGCTGGAAGTGACGTACTCGACGCAAGCGAAGACGGTTTACTTTTTGAAAGATCACCTCGGTTCGGTTCGCGCCATGGTATTAGACAGCGCCGGCACCGCAACGGTTGTGGCTTACGACGATTACGACCCGTGGGGATATCCGCTGGCGCTGCGCACGAAACAAGACCTAAGTTTTCGTGAAAAATCAGCATCCAAAAATCTCATCGAACACTTGTAAGTTTGATCAAAAACAGCTAAATTTAAATACTTCTTCTACCACGGACGCGCGTAATCGAAGCCGTGGTCCTGCCTTGGAATATAATGACTTCGGCATGAGAATAAGCGACAAGTTTCATCTAGCGGCGATACAAACGATTACAACCAGAGAACCATAACCTGTAATCAACAATGCTCCAACCCTTTCTCGAACATCTTCGCAATCATTTACTCGTCGGCGACGGCGCGATGGGCACGATGATTTATAACCACGGCATTCCGCTCGCGCAGAGTTTTGACGAGTTGAATCTCACGCACCCCGGCCTCATTCAAAATATTCACCGCGCTTATGTCGCTGCCGGCGCGCAAGCGGTGGAGACCAACAGCTTCACGGCGAATCGCTACAGACTGGCGCGTTTTGGACTCGAAGCACGTCTCGCCGAAATCAATCAAGCCGCGGTGCGACTCGCGCGCGAAGCCGCCGCAGGCAAAGCTTACGTGTTAGCTTCGATCGGCCCGGTGCGTGATCGCGAAAGCGATGAAATAACCGTTGCGATGATGCGTGAAGCCATTGCCGAGCAAGTTGCGGCGCTCACCACGGCGGTTCCGGATGCGCTGATCTTCGAAACGTTCACGCACGCCAGTGAGCTGGAAATCGCCGTTATCGAAGCGCGGCGGCTGACAAGCTTGCCGATCATCGCGCAAGTGGTAGCGGACGAAGACGGCTACACGCGCGACAGCCCTACGGGCGTAGCCCAACATATCACGAACGTCTTCCGTCGCTTGCGCGAGCTCGGTGCGGACGTCGTCGGTATTAATTGCGCGAAAGGCCCCACCGGCATTTTGCATGCCTTGCGCGAAGTCCCACTCGACGACGGCCTGTTGTTATCGGTTTTTCCCAACGCCGGTTTACCCGCGTTTGTGGATGGCCGTTACATTTATTTATCCACGCCGGAATATTTTGCCGAAAGCGCCCGGCGCTTGCGCGAGCAGGGCGTGCGTTTAATCGGCGGCTGCTGCGGCACGACGCCGGAGCATATTCGCGCGATTGCCGAGGCGCTGCGCGGCCTCGAACCCGTGCGACAGAAACAAGCCGTCGTGCACGTGCAACCGCAGTCTCCGCAAGTTCCAGCGCTGGCCGAGCCGGATTTTTTGCAGAACGTCAAAAAACGCCCCACGATCATCGTCGAGCTTGATCCGCCGCGCGATTTGGACCATGAGAGCATCATGCGCGGCGGCATGGAGCTGAAGCGCGCCGGCATCGATGCGCTGACGATGGCGGACAGCTCACTCGGCATCACGCGCATGAGCAACATGGCGCTCGGTTATCTCGTTAAACAAAAAACGAATCTGCCGATGATCATTCATCTTTCCTGCCGCGACCGCAACCTCATCGGTTTACAAGCGGAGTTGATGGGCTTGTACGCGCTTGGCATGGATACCGTGCTGGCGCTCACCGGCGATCCTGCCAAATTCGGCGATCAGCCCGGCGCGACTTCCGTTTATGATCTCAATTCATTTAATCTGATTACGATGATCAAAAAAATGAATCAAGGCGTCGCGTTTTCCGGACGCACGATGAAGCAAGCGAGCCGTTTCACCGTCGGCGTCGCGTTCAATCCCAATGTCGATCGGATCGAAACTCAGGTGCACCGTTTGCGTAAAAAAGTTCAGCTCGGCGCGGACTTTGTGATGACGCAGCCGATCTTCGAATGGCGCAAAGCCCGCGAAATTTTTGACGCCACGCGAGAATTCAACCTCCCGATTTTCGTCGGCATCATGCCTTTAGTCAGCGGCCGCAACGCGGATTTTCTGCACAACGAAGTGCCCGGCATCGAGATTCCCCTGAAAGTCCGCGAGCGCATGTATCGCTTCGAGGGCGAGCGCGCCCGGCGCGAGGGCGTCACCATCGCCGCCGAAATTATGGAGAGCGTGCTCGATCATTTCAACGGCATTTATCTCGTCACGCCATTTGTGCGTTATGAAATGATCATCGATCTCATCGAAGCGTGCCGGCGTTTGAATTTGCAGATGACCACCAAACTGAAACAGGAATAAGCATGGAAAAAAAATCTTTTGCGCGCCGTTTGATTTTAGCTGCTAGCGCCGGCCTCGCTTTGCTGATCGGCGCCTATTGCTTGCCGCAAGTCAATCCTTTTTTTGCCAGCCGCCTCGAAATGACGCGCGGCGAAGCGAGAACGCTCGCTGAAAATTTTTTGAAGCAACAAGGGTACGACGTGAGCGAGTTTTATTGCGACGCTCTTTTTGCTTACGATAATTCGGCGTTGGATTATTTTATGGGAGTTTTCGGCGTGAAGCCGGTGATCGAGCGCGGCCGAGATGGGCAGTTGCCGCTGTCATGGTGGCGTTTCGATTATTATCGCAACGTGCCGCGCGACCAACAACAGGAATTGTTTCATGCGCGGGTCTCGTCGCAGGGCGAGCTGCTGGCGTTCCTCCATACCTTGCCAGATTCCTCTTCCGGCGATTCGGTGAGCGCTACCGCCGCGTTACAAATGGCGCAAAGCGCTTTGCAAAATTGGCCCGGCGTACGCTTCGCCGATTTTAAATTAGAGCAATCGAATAGCGCTCGCAAGCCAAGACGCACCGATCATCGGTTGATTTTTTCGCGTACTGGCCCCGAGCTTGGCAAGAGCAGCGAAATACTCGAAGTGCATATCGCCGGAACCAAGCTGGCCGGGGTGATTCGCTGGTTGCGCGATCCGCAAGATTTCGTCACCGCCTCGGGCGTGGTCGGCGCCGCCAACTTGCTGTTGAATACGGCGTCCGTCATCGTTCTGGTCATCGTGCTCTCCGTCGCTTTGGTGGCGTTTCTGCGAAAATATCACGAAGGCGAAATCGGCGTGCGCACCGGTTTGTGGCTCGGCGGCATTGTCTTTCTTGCCATGCTCGTTTTCAATCTTAATATTTGGTCGCGCTTCGGATTCGGCGCGAATTTCGGCCAGATCAGCCCGTTGTATTCGAAATTTATTTTGTTGGGTCTGCAAATCGTTTTTACTTACGTCATCATGGCGGTGATGGTGCTTGCCGCGTGGACGGTCGGCGAACAATTCACCCGCGCCGAGCGGCCGCGCTTGCTGGCCGGCGTCGATAGCATTTTCAACCGGCGCTGGATCACGCAAAATATCGGGCGCGAAGTGCCGGCCGGCTTTGCGTTCGGCCTCATCCTGTTTGGCGGCATGCAGCTCATCATCTATTTGCTCGTCCGGCAATTCGGCGTGTCGCCGCGTCTGAGTTTCACCACCATCAGCGCCTTTGATAGTTTCTTGCCATTCCTCTCTATCGCGGTTTTCATCTTAACCTCGGCGCTTTATGATGAGATCGTCTTCCGTTTATTTTTGGTTTCATCGCTGCGCCGTTTGTTAAAATCACCGGCGCGCGCGATTATCGTATCCGGAATTATGTACGGATTTTTTCTCATCTTTTTCGGCGAAACGTTTGCCTTGCGGCCCGCGCCGTTTGCGCTAATTCCGTATATCACGCTGGGTATTGCCCAAGGCTTCATCTTCTGGCGTTATGGCTTGCTCGCCTCGATGACCTCCGGCGCCGTTGCTTATATTTTGCATTATGTCGGGCCGCTGCTCGGCAGCACCGATATGTTTTTTATCGGCTCCGGAATCGCCGGCGGCGCGCTGTTGCTCGGCTGGTTCATCATCGGAGTGGTCGGCGCGTGGCGCGGCGAAGAATTTGAATTTACGCCAGAGGACGAGCCGGCGCACGTGCGGCGCATCAAAGAGCGTGTGCGTCTGCAAAAAGAATTGGAGATTGCGCGCCGCGTGCAACTGCATCTCTTGCCAAAAGATAATCCGCAGCTGAGCGGTTTCGACATCGCCGGCGCCTGTTTGCCCGCGCTTGAAGTCGGCGGCGATTATTATGATTTCGTCGATCTGCGCGACGGCAAGCTCGGCATCGCCGTCGGCGACGTCTCCGGCAAAGGCGTACCCGCCGCAATTTATATGACGCTCACCAAAGGCATTTTGCAATCGCACGCCGAAGAAGACCCCTCGCCCAAGCATGTCTTGAGCAAAGTGAATCACCTGATGTATCGCACCATCGAACGCAGTTGGTACGTGAGCATGTTTTACGCCGTGCTGGACAGCAAACGCCGCGTGTTGAAATTCGCCCGCGCCGGCCACAATCCCGCGATTGTCTTCAGCAGCGGCACGAGCGAAACGCGGCTGCTGCAAACCGCCGGCATCGGTCTCGGATTAGAGAAAGGTGATTTGTTTTCCAAAACGTTGGTCGAAGGGGAACTCCAACTTTCGCCCGGCGACACACTCGTCTTTTACACCGACGGTTTCACCGAAGCGATGAACAGCGGGCAGGAAGAATTGGGTTCCGAGCGTTTTCTCGACATTCTGCATCGTTTCAATAACGGCTCTGCCGCGCAGCTTTTGCAGCACGCTTTCGATGAAGTCCGCAAATTCGCCGGCGATCATCCACAGCATGATGACATGACGATGGTGGTGCTGAAGGCGTATTGAACTTTACATAACGAGACATAAAACAATTTTAAATTGAAAATTTGAGGCAACCGTTCATAAACATGAGGAGTATTTCCCGGCATTTTGCCGCCACAAAAAGTCATTGATTTTTTCCTACAATTTTCTCATCTTCAATCATGCACCAACTTAATGACAAAGGCTACAAATGGTTATTTAAAAACAAGACGATTTTTCGGCAGTTTCTGGAAACCTTTGTCACCGAGGCTTGGGTTAAAGATCTTGATTTCGACGCCTGCGAACGATTGGATAAATCGTTTATCTCGGATCATTACAAAGAGACCGCAAGCGACATTATTTACAAAATCAAGCTGAAGCAGAAAGAAATTTTCATCGTCATTCTGGTGGAGTTCAAATCCCAAGTCGAGCGGTTCACCAGTTTGAAAATTTTGAATTATATTACCAACTTTTGGATGGACTATGTGGAGTCGACGCCGAGAGCGAAAAAGCTTCCGCCCGTCTTTCCAATACTTTTGTATAATGGCGATGCGAAATGGACCGCGCCGGTAAAAATTGCCGACTTGGTTGATGGGCATGAATATCTTGACCGCTATGCTGTCAACTTTGAATACTTCAAGATTGCGGAAAATGCTTATCCTAAAAGGGTTTTGCTGAAAATAAAAAATATCGTATCTACATTGTTTTTGGCTGAGGCGCATTACGATATTGATTTGCTGATCAAAGAGTTGTTGGTGCTATTTGACCGTGAAGAAGACAAGACCGCGGTTTCTCTGTTGATCAATTGGTTCGCGCAATTGCGCCGCCACCAGCGAATACCGGAAAAGGATTATGAAAAACTTGAACGCATTTACGTAAACCAACAGGAGGCAAAAGAAATGTTGATTACTGCTATTAAGAAAGAACAGCAATCGTTTTTTGATAAAGGCGAGCGAAAAGGCAAACGCCATGAACGAATTCAGATTGCTCACAAACTGCTCGCGAAAGGATTTGAAACTGCGCTGATTGCGGAGATTTCCGGCCTTCCTGATAAAGAGATTATGAAATTGAAGCGGATGATGCGGAAGCATTAGCCGACAATCGCTGTCGCAAACTCTCATGCCGCTATGAACTACCTCGACTTCGAATTGGAAATCGGCCTCGGCGCCGGACGCGATTATCCGGTGGCGGTTTTGCGCTCGCCGGCGGGAGAGGCGCGCGAGACCATGCGCTTTCCGTTCGACACGTTGGCGCTGGAAAGCCGCCTGAAAGATTTGCAAATCGCGTTGCTGCGCTCCGGCGGCAAGAGCCGCAAAATGCCGCTGCCGGAAGAGCAGGCCGTGCAGGATTTTGGCCGCGCTTTATTTGACGCGCTTTTAACCGGCGAAGTGCGCAGCCGCTACGACATGAGTTGGCGTGAAGCGGCACAGAAAGATATGGGACTTCGTCTCAAGCTCCGCATCCAATCGCCGCAGCTTGCGACCTTGCCGTGGGAATTTTTGTACGACCCGCGCCAGGCCGAATATGTTTGCCTCTCGCGCAACACGCCGGTTGTTCGCTATCTTGAAATCCCGCAACCCATTCAACCTTTGACGATTACGCCGCCGCTGCGTATTCTTGGCATGGCGGTGAGTCCCGATGATCCGCATTTGATGCAGCTCGATTTGCCGCGCGAAAAGCAACGCGTTGAAGAAGCCACGAAACATTTGCGCGAGCGCGGCTTGCTCGAATTGACCTGGCTCGCAGGCCAAACGTGGCGCGATTTGCAAAAGGCTATGCGCGCCGCGGACCCGTGGCATATTTTCCATTTCATCGGCCACGGCGGTTTTGATAAACATACCGACGAAGGCTTGATTTATTTGGCGAATGATGACGGTGAGAGCGAACGTCTCACCGCCACGAATTTAGGGCGCTTGTTATCCGATCATCGCTCACTGCGTTTGGTGGTGTTGAACGCTTGCGAAGGCGGCCGCGGCAGCGACCGTGATCTCTTCTCCAGCACCGCCGCGATTTTGGTGCGCCGCGGCCTGCCCGCCGTGCTGGCGATGCAATACGAAATCACCGACCACGCCGCGATTGAGTTCAGCCGCGCCTTTTATGACGTTCTTGCCGAAGGCATGGCCGTTGATACCGCCGTTGTTGAAGCACGAAAAGCCGTGAGTTTCGCCGTTTCCAACACCATCGAATGGGGCACGCCGGTTTTATACATGCGCTCGCCGGATGGAAAAATTTTTGATGTGGCTCAAATGAAGGCAGTCGTGCCAAAACCAAAGCCAACCATTGCGGCCAAAGCGCCTGTTGCAGCCAAAGCTAAATTTAAAAAGCGGCCAAAGACTAAAAAAACTACCCCGAAAGCAAAACTCAATTTAGATAAAGAAGAACCAGTTGAGCAAAAGCACGAGTTGAAAAGGGAACCAACCGTACAACTCCGCTCGCATCCACTGAATAATCTTTCCGATGATGATGCTATAGACATGCTCAAAGAAAGGTATTTTTTTGATGCGAGTCGTAACGCTCAGGGCAAAGGTCTGCAACATCAATACGAAGTCATTACGCGAGAAGGGAAAAAGTTGGTGATTGATCACACCACCGGTTTGACATGGCAGCAGTCCGGCTCGACAAATTACATAACTTATACTGATGCTGAAGCCTATATTCGCGATTTGAATCGCCAACGTTTTGCCGGTTACAACGACTGGCGCGTGCCGACATTGGAGGAAGCAATGTCGCTTATGGAGCCGCAAGAGAAGAAAGGTGGTTTATACACTGATCCGGTATTTGACGAAACACAGCGATGGATTTGGACGGCAGATCAATATAGCGGCGGCCGCGCGTGGTGTGTCCTTTTCCGCGATGGTGGTTGTGGCCACGGTGTCATCGGCTTCAATTACTATGTCCGCGCTGTGCGCTCGGGACAATCGACTCTTTGAGCATTTGAGTCATTTGATCATTTTCTTTGGTGATCAGAGGATGTTTCGGTTTTTGAAAAAACAGCGCGCGTTAGCCTACGGCCGCAGGCGAGCGGCCTCGAATTTTTTTTGAGTGAAGGATGTAATATTCTGGAAGAAGGAAACATAACCCCTGCGGGTGTCGCCAGCCGGCACGGCTGAACAGACCGACGGCTGTGCCCGTCGAGTCTGAGTAACGCCCCGTCGCGGAGGCCTCACTTACCGTCATAAAAAGTCGTTGATTTTCTCCTCCGATTTCCCCATCTTCAATCATGCACCAACTGAATGACAAAGGCTACAAATGGTTATTCAAAAACAAGACGATTTTCCGGCAGTTGTTGGAAACCTTTGTCACCGAGGCTTGGGTCAAAGATCTTGATTTTGACGCCTGCGAGCGGTTGGATAAATCGTTTATCTCGGATCATTACAAAGAGACCGCGAGCGACATTATTTACAAAATCAAGTTGAAGCAGAAAGAGATTTTTATCGTCATT
>Ga0247727_10011442_pt1 | contig 15488 bp, 24 predicted proteins | sample WisWelCaveWW1625_FD_202498 | JGI IMG/M metagenome (GOLD analysis project Ga0247727, IMG submission 202498) | Biofilm microbial communities from Wishing Well Cave, Virginia, United States - WW16-25 | ecosystem: Environmental > Aquatic > Deep subsurface > Groundwater > Cave microbial mat | place...
GGTTTTGGGTTAATTCTACGGTTTTCATATTTCTTGAGCCACTGCAAATCTTCAAAAGCGCTTTCAGCAATGTCGATTTGAAATTTCATATCGTTACTTCATGAACACTACTTTTCAGAAATTAAAAATCCGTGAAAATCCGTGTCATCAGCGTAATCCGTGTTCAAAAAGCTTTTATCTCGCCTCGGGTTTAAAATTCTCCAAATACTGCACCACACGCTCCAAAAACTGCCCGCCGTATGCGCCGTCGATGATGCGATGATCATACGAGAGCGAGAGATACACGATATCGCGAATCGCGATCGCGTCGTTGATCACCACCGGACGCTTGGTAATCGCGCCAATACCCAAAATGGCGACCTGCGGCTGGTTGATCACCGGAATGCCGAAGAGATTGCCGAAGCTGCCCATGTTGGTAATCGAGAACGTGCCCCCTTGCACCTCGTCCGGCTTGAGCTGCTTGTTGCGCGCGCGATGCGCAATGTCATTCGTTGCCCGCGCCAAGCCGACCAGATTGTACGAGTCGGTGTTTTTGATCACCGGCACGATCAAGCCACTCGGCAACGCCACCGCAATGCCGATATTAACAAATTTTTTAATGAGAACTTTGTCAACGTCGATGCTCGAATTGATGATCGGAAAATCTTTGATCGCCCGCACCACCGCGTCGATAAAGAACGGCGTGAACGTGAGCTTCGTGCCTTCGCGCTTCTCGAACTCGTCTTTGATCGCCTCGCGATAACGCACGATGCTGGTCATATCGCATTCCGACACCGAATACACGTGCGGCGAGACTTGCTTGCTCATCACCATGTGCTCGGCGATGCGCTTGCGCATGTGATCCATCGGCATAATCTCGACGCGCGTCTCATCAACCGGCATCGAGGGCGTCACCGCCGGCGGCGGCATCGGCGGCGCAGGCGGACGAGCCGCAACACTCGGCATCGGAGCCGGCGCGGTCATTGGTTGACCCACCGCTGGTTTCGGCATCGAACGATTTTCCAGATACGCCATGATATCGTTCTTGGTCACGCGGCCCTCCACCCCGCTGCCGGTCAGCGCTTCGAGTTCCTGCATCGAAAGATTTTCCTGCTTCGCAATCGTGCGCACCAACGGCGAATAAAAGCGCTTGCCTTGACGAGAAACCGGCTCCGCTTCCGCCATTGTTGGCGCAGGAACGGCAACAGGAGCTTCTACTTTCTTCATCTCAACTGGAGCAGCCGGAGTTGCTTTTCCATCGGTTGGTTTCGATTGGCCATCAGTTGGTGCTGCTGCGACTGCCGCTGCCACTGCTCCTTCCGTTTCAATCTGCGCGATGACGGTGCCGACCGCGACGGTCTTGCCTTCCTCCACTAAAATTTTCGCCAGCACACCCGCCGCCGTCGACGGAATTTCCGAATCGACTTTATCCGTGCTGATTTCGAGAATTGTCTCATCGCGCTCGATGCGATCACCTTCTTTTTTGACCCATTTGATGATGGTGCCCTCGGCGATGCTCTCGCCCATTTTGGGCATAACCAGATCGATTTTTGCCATATTATAAACCCTTTGTTGGTTTTTGGAATAGAAAATTTATCCGAAGCACTGACGTTATTTTCAACAAAAATTCATTTAATAAAATAAATATAGAAATCATTTACCGACTCATCACCAAACCAATGATCTTTTAACCTCGTATGAGCAAGATTAGTATGACGTTCGCGCGCATGAGCACGGAGCGCTTTAATCAATGGGTCGCTTGTTTCTCTTGCTGACATATCCAAAGGTTTTAAGCCTGATATCGGTACGGGTGTAGCGAGTGCCTCATCAATTTTGCGATAAGCTTTTTGAGGCCCATGTTTATTGATCCACGGCGAAGAAAGCGTAAGCCGCCACTCATTGCTTTCAATGTGCCATGCCCAAAAGGCAGCCACCAACTTTAAATCAGTTTTGGCAAGACGATAAATCAACTCTTCACCAGCTTCGATCATTCTTTCCGTCAGAAATTCTTTCACCACAATTTCTTGAGCCATGATAAAACTCCGTGTTTACGATCCATGATGGCATTATATAAATGCTCGGCAGTTTCTTTTGTTATCGTTTGATACCTCGCGGCTTCCGACCATTCCCGCGCACTTCGCCAATTTTCTGCAAAAATTTTGTTTGAAGCGATTTCTTGATTCACGGCATCATCCAATTTAGCGACTCTGATCAACTTTGTCAAGTCATGGGTGTAACTTTCCTCGGCTTGCTTTTTATCCGGAAAATCATAGCGGTGCGTCTTTTTGGCAATACAAGCCTTCAAAGCGCATTCGACGGCGTAACCGGCCAGATAATATGCGCCATCGTAGTACCCAAGGTCAAGCAAGGCTTTTGCTTCTTTGATACGAGTTCGCGCTAATTTTTGCAGCTCGGCTCGGTTCACGATTTTTCTCGGTTAAATTCAATTCTTGGCAACGGCTCCGGAAAACTCGCCGGTGCATAATCTTTTATAATATACGGCTGTACTTCGTTCAAAAGTTTTCCAACATTCACCCCGAAACAAAGTGCCGGCACCGCTGATAATTTCTCCACACCCTTTTGCAACTGGCTGTGCATGCCGTTGCGATTGCCCATCCGGTAATGATAAAATCCCGTGGCGATATTGACCAAACCGTGAAACAAATCGCGCTGTGTTTGCTCGCGCGCGTCCATCCATAACTCTTCGATGACATCATGCGCTTCAAAGAAGTATTCGCGATTGAAAAAGTCGATTCCTTCTGCCAGCCGTTCATGCAAATTCTCTATCATTCTGCAATGCTAAACCAATGTTTGTGCATCTTACGTAAAAACGCTTTGGTAATTGGAAAACCGGGTTGCGAACCGATTACCGAATCGATATGGCACTTTGGGCAGAGCGCTGTGCCGCCGCCTTCTTTGATCCAGCGTTTAATTTTAGTGGGCGGATAAATGCTGAGACAATAAAAGCATCCGCATTTTTCGCTCGCCATGATTTCTTTTCGATGCTTGCTCGAATGTTTGTGCGCGCGAATGTGATCCGGCTCTTTCTCAATTTTGGGTTTCATTGAAATCTTGGATTGGTGGATTAATGGATCGTTGGATTTCTGGAGTTCCAACAATCCAGCGCTCCAGAAATCCATTACTCCAGCTTTGTGCTCACCGCCAGCCCATCGCGCACCGGCAAGATCGTCGTCCACAAATTTTTGGCGGACATCGCGAGCTGGTTATATTCCAACACGCCTTGCGTGTAGACATCAGGTTGCGGATTATTGACGATTCTGCCGTGCCACAACGCGTTGTCGGTAATCAACAAACCGCCAACACGCAATTTCGGCCATGCCACTTCGAGCGCGCGCGGATAGTCGTTTTTATCAACATCATTGAGAATAATATCAAACGGCCCCGCAGTTTGTGAGAGAATCTTGATCGCGTCACCTTTTTTAAATTCGACTTTGTGCAGCAAACCCGCGGCTTTGAGATAATCTTCCGCGAGATCGATATTGTTGCTCGCTGCCTCGGTGCAAATCACCTTGCCGTCTTCCGGCAACGCCAGCGCAAACCAATACGCCGAATAACCAAACCCACTGCCCATTTCAAAAATTTTTTTCGCACCGATCAGTTTGGTGTATTGATAAAGAATGCGCCCCACCTGCGGCCCGATAATGGGAAAGTTGCGGTCTTTTGCCAGCTTTTCCATCTCCTGCATAACGCGCGGCCGCTCGGGCAGGAGGCTGTCGAGATAGTTGTTGAGGTCGGGATGAATGATGTCCATAAGTTTAAAAAATAAATTGGATGAAAAACGATTGTCATTCTGTAAGAATCTTTTTTGAATCCAAGCCAATCTTCCAATTAAAAAAGATTCCTTCTGATTGGGGATTTATTATCAGGCCGACAAACCGAAATGCTTTTTGAAAAGCTCTTCAGAAAGCTTGGCGCCTGCTTCTGACCAGCTCACTGATTTGGCCTTGCTTTTGGGATTATCGATATATCCTTTTTCATGCAATCGATCCAAAGCCTCCCAAGCAAAACCTTTCCACGCACGCAATCCATATCTGTCATTGAAGGTTGTGAGATAAAGCAGCGCCAGCGTCATCTCGTCGACTTTGTCTTTATCGTATTCCATTGGAACTCCTTATGTTGGGCGAAGTCCGACTTGCGCTGCGAGATTTTGCGAAATTAGAAAAATCGCCTAGCGCAAGTCGGACTTCACTCGTCATTGTTGCTCATAACCTGCATCCGCCGGCAAATCGTCTTGTTGCGCGGCCTCTACCGACAAAACATCGCAGCGTTCATTTTCACGATTGCCCGCGTGGCCACGCACCCATTTAAATTTGACTTCGTGGTGCGCCAGTAAATCCACCAAAATTTTCCAGAGGTCGGGATTTTTAACTTTCTTCCACCCTTTCGCATGCCAACCTTGCAACCAGCCTTTCGTGATGCTATCCACCACATACTTCGAATCCGAATAGATGGTCACTTTACATTTGGTTTTGAGCGCCTGCAAGCCCGCGATCACCGCCATCAGTTCCATGCGGTTGTTCGTCGTCCGGCGATAGCCGCCGGAGAGCTCTTTGCGCAGATGGCCGTGCAGCAAAACCACACCATATCCGCCGGGGCCGGGATTGCCTTGGCTGGCGCCATCGGTGTAAAGTGTGACTTCTTTGAGGTCGGGCATAAAACTTAAGAAAAGATAAAAAGAAAAAGGGATAAAAAGAGTTGGCGTTCGGCTTCGGGAAAGTCATCAGCCAACAGGTTGAGAAAATTGGGCGCGTTCTTTCAGGGCTGGGCAGTTTCTTTGGTCTGGGTGCCTCTTTTATAAGGTTGCACAGTTATTAAATTGGAGATGGCGGCATAATGCTTTTGATTAGCGGATGTTTTCGCAAAATATCGATCATGATATCGCTGTCGAGAATAATCATGTCTTACCCTCGCCGATTTTGCGCCATTTCTCGGAGTTGGCGCGCGTATGCCGAGCTGTCTTCGATATCATCGCGATCTTCCCAAAGCCCGATTAGATCTGATTGAAGCAGTTGACGAGCCGTTAAACGAGGGCTGCTGAGCAGCGTCGAAACGTCGCTTAACAAAATCAACTCAACGAATTGTCCCTTTTTATAAGGCAATCCGGTTAGAAAAATTTCGCCATCTTTCTCGATCGCTCTTTGCAGACGAATGGCTTCCATGATTTTACCTCGTAAATTCTGTTTTTGAATAATGCCTAAAAATGCTTCTGAATTTGCGCACGTTATCGAGCAGATTTTGTTTGGCCAACTGGACGGCTTCTTTAATCGCCTCGGCGGAAATGCGGCTGTGAGAGTAATTGCGCAGAATTTTTTGGGCGCTCCAGCCCGCAGCCAGCAAATCCAAAATGACGCTTACTTCCAAGCGGGTGTATTTGAAAGTTGGCCTGCCACCGCAGACGCCGGGCGCCGCGACGACATGTTTGCCCAGCGGCACATATTCGTACCATTCGCCGCCGTACAACTCGCGTGTCAGTTCTTTCGGGGCTTTTCTCATAAGCAAAACTCGAATGGATTGTTATAAACGATGATTCAAAAAACTGCGACGATGTCATCAATATAGGCAATCTTTGGTTCATCTTCAAATCAATTCATATGTTTGTAAACTGGTTTCGTTTCCGGCATCTCGTTAAGCATCCATTGCTGTTTTAGAATTGAAATTATCTCCTCAAAATTAGAGCTTGGCAAGAGAGAAAAATGAGCATCCATTGTGTGCGGTAAGCTATTTAGGATTTTTTCACCAGCATCTCTTTTTTCGTATCCATCTGATTTTCTATAATCAACCATCAGCTCATCTATTTCTCGAGTCTTGCGCTTCTTTTCGTCATTAGAGATTTTCCAAATGAGATTGATAAAGGTGTCAATAATTGTAATATCATAAGATTTTGGGTATGAATATACTTTTTCGTCGCGAATTGTATGGCTTATGACTTTGAACTTTGAGGGATCATATAGCCAACTTAATACTTTTGGCATGACGAACGCTCCGATCACATATTCAGGCAGGCATCCACGAATTGCTAACCATTTTCGCAGAGAATCAAATTTGTGTCCTTCTATGGTATAATCGGACTTCTCGATAAGATGACCATTTTGGGTGAAGATTAACGCAATCTCCGCGAGGCACTTCACGCAGTGATCAATGGTATTTTTATCCGGTATTATCCAAAAAGAGTCGTCATAATCTTTGCGGTATATCTGGCTATCGTTAACCAAATTACTCAAAACATTTCCAAGATTTTTTTCATCATCCGTAATATCCATTTGCCGTAATCGAACAAGGATGGAAGATTTATCGAGCAGCGCTGGCGCCTCATTGTTAAATCGCGCCATTTGAACTTTCTTGTCCTGCAGAAATTTCATCGCCTCAACAGCATGCGATTTGAGTTTATTGATTCGTTTAAATATCCCACTTTCATATTCATAGCTCTCACGAAGAGCTGCGAGCAAGGGATCTTCCGCTTCTTTTTCTTTCGGAGCGAATAGAAAAAGAATTAATGTAACACCCATCAACGCAACAAGAGCTATCAGCGCGCCTGAAAATAGAACGATTATTGCTGTTAATCGATTCAGGTCCGGAAACCATAGCACAAAGATCGGCATCAGAAAAGGAAGTGCGAGCCGGAATCTCCTTGCGCCAACAGCAAAACTTAATGGCAAGGTGAAATTCAAAAGCCATTGCACGCGAAAAAACTTGAGAACTGCTTTCCATTCAATCTGAGTGACTGCAACTATTCCAATAGCAAAAACGATTACAACGGTTATTCTCTGCGGAGTATCAAATTCGGGCTGCCACGTTGCCGCAAGGAAATAGCCGCCGAAAACCACGCCTGCAAATAAGACCGAAACAAGGAACAATCCCAATTTAAACCATTTATCTTTTTCGTTTAATTCGTGGATAATGCCTAATACGGCAAGTGAAAGCGCTGCCAATTCTACGCTTGATCCTGCTATGGAAACGACGAGGTCTTTGGAGAGTGAGACGTCAATACTAAAAACCCAGAAAAAAAATAACCCACAAGTCCAAATCCAGAATGTCGTAGCAGAAAAAGTTTTGTATCCACGTTCCGAGAGGATAGGACGCGCTGAATGGCGCAAAGTAGAAAAAATAATCCTTGGCCGCCATTCGCATCGTTCGTTGTCATTTTGGGCATGAAACCAATCGAACATTGCTATCTCTTTTCAAACACAGACTGGCCCCGAATTTCCTTATTTTCTTTTCGAAGGAAAATCGGGGTGCTACATTACAAATTCCGATAATTCGGACCGCTCCCACCCTCCGGCGGCACCCACGTGATGATTTGATACGGGTCCATAATGTCGCAGGTTTTGCAATGCACGCAGTTGGACGGATTCAAATGCAACTCCCCCGATTTTCCTTTATTAGATTCTGAAGGAAGATCGGGGCCATGTCCGCCTTGCACCATTTCATAAACATTCGCCGGACAAAAATGGCGGCAGGGATTGCCATATTCGACGGTGCAGCGGTTGTTGCAAATATCGTAGTCAGCGATCAGCAGATGCGTGGGTTGGTTTTCGTCGTGTAAATTGTAGGCGTTGAAAACATCCGTGACTTTATCGACGGTCAAATGGCGGTCGAGGGCGAGAGTCGAATATTTTTCATCGCGCTTCGGCGCGCCGTAATAGTCGGTGATCTTGCTCATGCGCGTATGACCGGCGGCAAAATGTTTGCGTTCTTTGAAGCCCCAGCCGCCGGTCAAAAATTGCAGTCCGGCATTGAACAACGCGGGAATCAGGCCGTGCTCCCAAGCTTGATGGAAATTGCGGCCCTTGCGCATTTCTTCGTATGCCCAACTGTTTTTAAAACGTGATTCGTAATCGCGTAAGGTTGTCTCGGAGAAATCGTTTTTCTTGAGGGCTTGGACAATGGTTTCTGCCGCGAGCATGCCGCTTTTCATCGCAAGATGAATGCCTTTCAGCTTCATGACGTTTTGAAATCCCGCGGCGTCGCCGATGAGCAGGCAGCCGTCGGTGTACATTTGCGGCATGGCATACAAACCGGCCTCGGGAATCGTCTTCGCTCCGTAGCTCACCATTTTGCCGCTCTGCAAAATCTCGCGAATCAACGGATGCGCCTTGAGACGTTGGAACTCATGATGCGGATCGAGAAACGGATCGAGATAATCGAGACCGATAATCAGCCCAATCGAAACCAAATTGTCCGGCATAAAATAGAGAAACCCGCCGCCCATCGTGCGCGTGTCGAGCGGAAAACCCATCGTGTGAATCACTTCGCCGGTGCGGTTGTGCGGCACTTCCCAAACTTCTTTCACGCCGATGGCATAAACCTGCGGGCTTCTGCCGTTTTGCAGGCCTTTTTTCTCAATCAAGGTTTTCGCCAAGGTGCCGCGCGGGCCTTCGCCCAGCACGGTCACTTTCGCGCGAATGTCAACGCCGGGTTGATAATTCGCTTTCTCTTTGCCGTCTTTATCGACGCCTTGGTCGCGGGTTCTAACCCCGACCACGTTGTCATTTTCATACAACAATTCCGCCGCCGGAAACGACGGAAAAAGATTGATGCCGGCCTCTTCCACTTTTTGCCCGAGCCAAGCCACGAGATTTTGCAGCGATAAAACATAGCTGCCATGATTCTGCAACGGTGGCGGCGTGATTGGAAATTTGAGGTTCTTTTTTTCCGTAAGAAAATAAACCGAGTCTTTCGTCACCTCGGCCTTCGGAATGTTGCAGATCGTGTCGAAGTCGGGATATAATTCGCGAATGGCGCGCGGAATAAACACTGCGCCGGAAAGCGCGTGCGAGTGCACCTCCCTGCCCTTCTCGATGATGGCAATGGAAATGTTATCCATCTTGTTTGCCGCAAGCTGCTTCTGCAAATACAATGCGCCAACCAAACTGGCGGGGCCGGCGCCGACAAAGAGCACATCGACTTCGAGAACTTCGCGCGTGGTGGACATAAGTGGGATTTTTTCGTGTAACGTGGTACGTGTAACGGTCTTGTTAATTTAAGTTTTTGTTAAAATGAAAACGCCGAATCTCGCCGTTGTCCGCTGAGGCGAAATCTACTCAGCGCACTTCAGCGAAATCCGGCGAATGTTGAATTGCTCATTCTTTTGAAATCTCGAATCGTCAACTCGGCTTTTGCAAGGGTTCAGATAAACGTTGCCGGTGAGAGATTGAAGCGTTTGGATAAAACACGGATATTTTCCACGCTCAATTCCCGTCTGCCCTCAAGCAATTCAGCAATCATCTCGTTGCTGCCAAGCTCGGGCAAATCCGAGGCGTCGAGTTGATGCTCGTCCATGAGAAACTTCAGAACGGCAATGCCGCTTACCGGTGAAGCCGGGTAATGATTTTCTTCATAAGCGTGTATCAAAGTGCCAAGCGTATCCAACACTTCGTACAACGGATGCCTCTCGTCATCGCCGACAATATCCAAAAGCTCATGAAGTTTTTTCAAAGCTTGGTCATATTGTTGTTCATTTCGAATAGGCGAAACGGGAATGAGAGATTGCAAATTATCCCAAGCTTGAGCGATTTGATCTGTGGCAAGAGTTGTCATTGTTTCCACGTTCCTCGATTATACTCTTCATGCATCAAAATATGGAGCACATAAACCTTTTGCCGATTAAAATGTATTGATGCAATCAACCGGTATTTATTGCCGCCGATATTGAACACGATCTTATTTCCAACTTTATCCATGCTTCGAAAATAACTGCGTAAGGCATTGAAGCTTTCGAAACGATTCGTATTGAGGATATGAAACCACATGTCCAATGCTGATTTGCTGTCGGGATGTCGTTCTGCAAATTCTCTCAACGCTTTACGAGATATGATGTGCATGGAATTCCAAATAATTTCCACCAGACGGGCCGTCTGGGTTACCGGTCGACTTCGCCCAGCACGATATCGATGCTGCCGATGTTGATGATCATATCCGCGATCATGCAGCCGCGGCTGATTTCATCGAGCAGGCTGACGTGCACGAAGCACGACGAGCGGCAACGCACGCGGTCGGGAATGTCGCTGCCGTTGGAGCGGACGTAAAAGCCGATCTCGCCGCGCGGGGCTTCGCTGCGGACGTAACACTCGGCGCCCGCCGGCGGTTTCATGCGGCGCGGAATCGCTTCTTTCACGTCGCCCTGCTCTGGACATTGCGGCAGGGCTTGGCGCAGAATTTTGACCGACTCTTCGATCTCGCGCAAGCGTACAAAATAGCGATCAAACGCCGAGCCAATCGGACCGTAGCGGCCTTCGCCGGTTGGAACGTCGAATTGGAATTGCGGATAAATGGAGTACGGTTCATCTTTCCGACAATCCCATTTGATGCCGGAGCCGCGCAGCACCGGGCCGGTCGCACCACAGTTGATCGCAACTTCCGGCGGCAGAATGCCGACATCGGCGGTGCGTTTGAGAAAGATGAGATTGCCGGAAAGCAGCCGGTTGAACTCTTTCATGTTGCGGTCGAACTCATCGAGAAACGCGCTCGCTTTTTTGATCCAACCGGAGGGCATGTCGCGCGCGAGGCCGCCGATCCAAATATAATTGTACAACAGGCGCGCGCCCGAAATCTCTTCAAACAAATCGAGAATGCGCTCGCGATCGCGGAACGCCCATAGAAACGGCGTGACCGCGCCGACGTCGAGGCCGAAGGTGCCGACCGCCATCAAGTGACTGGAGATGCGCATGAACTCGGCGCAAATGACGCGAATGTATTCGACCTTCTTCGGCAACTCTTTGAGGCCGAGCAATTTCTCGACGGCGAGGCAATAGCCGTGATTCATGCTCATGGCGGCGAGATAATCGAGACGGTCGGTGTACGGAATCACTTCGTTCCAACCCATGTTCTCGGCGTGCTTCTCGAAGTTGCGGTGCAAGTAACCGACATGCGGCGTAACTTTTTTGACGATTTCGCCATCGAGCACCAGCTCCAAGCGCAACACGCCGTGCGTCGACGGATGCTGCGGCCCCATGTTGACGATCATGTCGTCGCCGGGAAAATTGCCGGATTGCCGCGCTTTGATCAGCTCATCGTGGCGTTGATCCAACGCCGCGGACGGGTCGAGATCAACGACCATCTCGCCCTCGCCTTCAAAATAATAGCGCTGCTTTTTAAAAATGTTGCCGAGTGCGCCGAATGTGGACATGAGATTTCCTTTTTTGTGCATAGGGCAGAGGGCTAAGAGCATAGCGTATCTTTGGCCAAGCGCTATGCTCTATGCGCTCTGCGCTTTTCAGGCCGTTTGTTTTCTCATTAGTTTGATCTCGGACATGATTTCATCCAATGATAAATCTCCAAACAATTGCTCGCGTTCTTCGGTATAATTGCCGTGTCCGGTCGTAAATTGATTGATAAAACGGATTGTATTTACAACGCCAATTTTCCTGTACAAAATCTTTATGGTGTTGTGTGCAAGATAAATTTTCATTGTTGCCAGATTCATGAGCATTAGTTAACTGCGAAGCCCGTATACGGTCTTTTCGACGGCGAATGAAAAGCGAGCACGATATCTTCTTTGGGCACGCCTAATGCCACTAACTCATTCGCCATACCGATTTCAGTGCCATCGTGTTGAATCCAAATCTTGTCATTCTTGATGTCCATGTGAATGACGCAGCCGTACATGCGGCGGCTATTGTGCCAACCGGCATGAGCCACTAAATAATGGTCGTGTTCGCGATCAAAAATAATTTGGGTTTCATCATCGTCATACGCTAATTTGTGGCTGCCGTATTGTTTGAGCACGTCTTGAACGTAAACACGATATTGATCTACTTTAGCCATTCTACAATCACCTCGCTATCCGTGCTATAAACGATAAGTTTGAGTTGATAAAGCCGGATAGCCTCTTGGATAAACCGCAGCGTAAAGAAAGCATCGTAAGTATCAAGAGGAACTGCCAGAAACAAAATCCGGCTTGGTTCCTGTTCTTCCAATGCGTGGCGATAATTCAAAAACTGGCCCAATGCCGTATGAAATTCGTTTATGGCCGATGCGCCCGCAAAACTTTTCACTTCGACCGCGATTTTCTGCCCGTCTTTTTCAGCAGCGAAGAGGTTTTCCGCGCCAAAATCGACGGACATCTCGACGCCGCCGACTTTGAGCAACATCGGGTCATGCGTGATCGTCCATCCCTCGCGCTCAAGCGCATTTCTAACCAAGTCGTGGAAAATATCTTTCGCGGGCATAGTTGTACCGACGTTTCACTATTCCCCAAACCTCTTCATGTTATTTGACCCTGTCCCATTCCTGAACTTCTCTGCTCGGAACTCTTTGCAAGACGCTACTTACCCTTCTCTTCAAGCTTGAAATAGATTTTCGGCTAAGTCTGGATTCCAACATCGAGATCATTTCAAGCTGGGTGATCTGAATATTGAGCATGTAATTGGCCAATTGATTCAATGATACCCGTTGATATTTCGCCTCGCGCTCCAATCTCACCTTCAATTCGGTCGGCATTCGTAAAGTCAAGACTTGAGTGTTATTCATGCCCTTGTCTCCAAAGTTGATAGAAATCTCCCGGGGTGATAACCTGAAATTTAAAGCCTTTCAGTTCTCCACTTTTAAAATCTCTGACGTTCGATGTGATCAAATACTCGCTGTTGCTGGCGAAAGCGCATTCGACGAATAAATTGTCTTTTTCATCGATAAGGTTGGGGCGAAGCAAATAGTATATTGAATGTTTTTGCGCCAAAAGCGCCAGCAAATCTAAAACCTCTTCTATTTCAGCGATTGATAAATTGAGCTTCTTTAAATTTTCACTTCTGGTCAGAACATCATAATATTCAAAATATGCCTGAGCTGAGAGCGCCAGCGTCAGTTTTTCATCGAGAATGCGCTGAAAAATACGATGGGAGGCGCCGGTTTTGCTGTACAGCGCCGCAAAGATGACGTTTGTATCCACCGTGACGATCATGATAGATGATAGCATATATGAATACAAAACGCAAGCATCATTTTTGGGCTGCTTCGCAACTCGCAGGCGTCATACGTTGTTCATCAATGATGCGCCGCCGCCGGCGCAGCGGGTTCCTTCTTCGGCGTCGCGGCAGCTTTCGCGGCTTTGGCGGCAGCAGCGACGGCTTCTTCCGCGGCTTGATCCGAGAGCATCTTCATCGCCAGCGCCGGCTCGTATTTTGAGAAATGGTAAATGCCGTTGCTGCGTTCGTAAACCGAGGCTTCAAATTTGTCCGTCATGTACAAACATTCGGTCGGACAAACCGTGGTGCAATCGTCACAATAGCAGCATTTGAACATGTCGATATCGAAGCGCACCAAATGCTGGCGAATCGGATTGCCGGTCGAGGCTTTGCCGAGATCTTCGGTCGGCTTCGTTTTCACCGTGTCGATATAAATGCAATTCACCGGACAAATGCGCGCACATTTGTAGCAGCCGATGCAATCGTCGGCGTTCATGAACAACTGCTGGCGCGTGCCGGGCGGCAGATTGAATTTCACATGCGGATATTGCAACGTGGTCGGGCGACGGAACAGATGCTTCCACGTTTCACGCATGCCAATCAGCACGGTGAAAACGCCCCGCCACACATCGGAAAAATATTGGCGCATACTGGTTGCTGGTTTCTGGTTGCTTGTTGCTGGTACTTTGTCGCTGGTTGCTTGTCACTGATTACTGAAAACTGTTCACTGATTACTGTTTTAAACCGGCTTGCCGTTCTCACTCACCACCGGCAGGCGTTTTTCAAATTGAAAAACAAAATGCCCGCGCTCGGGGTTGGCGGCCAGCGTGTCGAAATTGTTCCAATCTTCTTTGTACGGCACGCGAATGCCGTGATAATATTCCTGCACGACATAATCTTTGCGCAACGGCCAACCTTCCCAGTCATCCGGACAAAGAATGCGGCGATGATCGGGATGGCCGTCGAAATGGATACCATACAGATCAAACACTTCGCGCTCGTGCCAATCCGCCGTGCGCCACAACCGCGCGACGGACGGAAGGTGAGCGCCGTCACGAATGACTTCGGTTTTAAGCGTAAACCAATGGCGATGTTTAAACGAAAAGAGGTGATAAATGACGGCGAGATTCTTTCCCGCGCCGAGATCGTAGCCGGAAAGATTGTGGCACATATCAAAATACAACTCGGCGTCGTTTTTCAAAAATTTGCAGAGGTCGAGCACCGCGTCGGGCGCGACTTTGGCGACGGGATTCGTGACGTCTTTCGCAAACTCTAGAATCTTGTCGCCAAACTGCGCTTTAAGTTTTTCGGTAATCAAATCAGGGGTCATATTGGGGTCTGTTAGTTGGATTTGAAATTTAGGCCACTTGTTTCTTTTTTGGCACAGAACTTTTCCTATGTTTGCTTCCTCGGCTTCCATTTTTATTATCAAGCCTCCGCTCCAACTCGACGCGGTTAATCGTTTTTTCTTTACGCCATTTTTCGACAAGTTTCCAAAATTTGTTGCTGCTCCCTAACTGCAACTGTTCCTCATCCATCCCTTCAACGCTTACCATAAGCGCAAGGGGCTTGCCGTTGCGAGTAATGACTATGCGTTCATACTGGACATCTTTGATACACACATCTAAGGTCGCTTGTTCAAGTCCTATTAGTTTCATAATATTTTCTCGGTTGTTTTATGCGGTGGCTTGTGTCGAATCGCACGTATATTCACGACCAATGCCGCCTCATCCACATCATAGAAAACGCGATATTCACCGATACTCAATTCCCAAATAGGTTCTACATGCTCCCACGGTGGAATCAAACCAATAATGGGTTTTCGATGCCTTGTCTTAACTGTTGGCTCGTGCCTTAACTGTTTATCGATACTATTCAAAATTTGTTTGCGATCATGAGCGCGCAAATTCCTCAAATTATTGGTAACGGTTTTGTTGGCGTATTCAAGTTTATACATATCTTGCGCAAATTCATCACCGCATTTCCATCGCTGCCACGCGCTTGCTGCAAACTGCCACCAAATTTTTACCTTTGCAACGAACTTCTTTCGATCTTGGATTGCGCGACTAACTCCACGTTACGCGACCTTCTCCTCGAATTTGCGTCTGAGCAAACTCTCGCGGCGCATTTTTTCTTGCAACTTCAGCAGCCCATCAAGCAAAGCTTCGGGACGCGGCGGGCAGCCGGGCACATAAACATCGACCGGCACGATTTGATCGACGCCTTTCAGCACGTGATAGCCGTGCTTCCAATACGGGCCGCCGCAGGTCGCGCAACTGCCCATCGACAGCACATATTTCGGCTCCGGCATTTGTTCGTACAAACGCTTGACACGCTCGGCCATTTTGATGGTCACCGTGCCGGCGACGATCATCAAATCGGTCTGGCGCGGACTCGGACGGAAGACGCCCGATCCGAAACGGTCGATGTCATATTTGGAAGCGCCGACGGCCATCATCTCGATGGCGCAGCAGGCAAGGCCGAAGGTCATCGGCCAGATGGAATTGAGTCGCGCGAGATTGAGAAGCCAATCGACACCGGTGATAATGACATTGTCACCATAGCGGCCTTCTTCTAAAAAGCGTGTCT